>ERZ1034976.1150-NODE-1150-length-21473-cov-25.423849_pt1 | contig 21473 bp, 14 predicted proteins | sample MGYA00520623_ERZ1034976 | MGnify/ENA primary metagenome ERZ1034976 (study PRJEB33766, sample SAMN09781774) | gut metagenome | biome: gut microbiome | host: Homo sapiens | place: Madagascar | study: EMG produced TPA metagenomics assembly of the PRJNA485056 data... | reverse complement strand
CTTTTTTACTCTTTTACTTTTTTACTTTTCAATTATGCGCAACCTATTAGATTTCCTTTCACGCCACAACCACTGGTTCGTCTTCCTCTTGCTTGAGGTGGTGAGCCTCACACTGCTGTTCAAGTACAACAGCTATCAGGGCAGTGTGTGGTTCTCATCGGCTAATGCCGTAGCAGGCAAGATGTACGAATGGGACTCGTCCGTGAAGCAATACTTCGCCCTTACCGAAGTGAACCGCCAACTCACCGACCGCAACATATACCTCGAACGCGAAGTGGAGATGCTACGCGAGCAGGTGAAGAAGTCAAACAACGACACTACCCTCGTCGAACGACTGCAACAGAACATCATGCGCGACTACGAGACCATACCGGCAAAGGTCGTCAGCTCGTCGCTCGACAAGGCTAACAACTTCATCACCATAGATAAAGGCAGTGCCGACGGCGTGCGCAAGGACATGGGCGTGGTGTGCGGACAGGGCATCGTGGGCATCGTCTATCTATGCAACGAACACTACTCGGTGGTTATCCCTGTGCTCAATGAGCAGTCGAACATCAGCTGCACTATACGCGGACGTGGCTACTTCGGCTACCTGCGCTGGCATGGTGGTTCGCCCGAAACGGCATACGTAGAGGACATACCACGCCATGCACACTTCCGACTGGGCGACTTCATCGTGACATCGGGCTACTCCTCGGTGTTTCCACCGGGCATCATCGTCGGACGCATCAAACATGTGTACAACTCCGAGAACGGACTCTCCTACCGTCTCAACATCGCTCTGTCGACCGACTTCTCACGTCTGCGCGACGTGAGCGTCATCAACGACCGCGAGATGGACAAGAAACTCGAATTACTGCGTGCTGCCGAAGACTCCATCAAGGCACGCCAATAAACATACAGAAGAAACAAATGAGCCTGAACTTCCTTAGAAACATAGTATTCATCATAGTGCTGCTGCTCGCACAGACGCTGCTACTCAACCATATCAGCGTCTTCGGATGCGCCACACCGCTACTCTATGTCTACTTCGCACTGACCGTGCAACGCGGCGAAGCGAAGTGGGCTACGCTGCTTTGGTGCTTCTTCATGGGGCTGTTGGTGGACATCTTCACCAATACACCAGGTGTAGCAGCTGCCTCAATGACGCTCGTGGGCTTCTTGCAACCCTACGTTGTCGAACTATTCGCGCCACGCGATAGTGCCGACGACCTCCGTCCGTCCCCCTTCACCTTCGGCTCAAGCAAATACACCAATTACACCATCATCCTCGTACTCATCTATTGCTTCACATTCTTCTCGCTCGAAGCCTTCAATCTGTACAACTGGGGACAATGGATTGCTTGCATCGTGGCAAGCACCATCATCACCGTTGTATTGATTTTGGTGATAGAGTACTTCAGAAGTAAAAGATAGAGCACAGCAGAAACTGTAAGTAGAGAACATTATTAGTAGTAATCGGTAACATCAGTAGTAGGAAATGAGCAATTATAACCTTGAGAAACGGCGCTACGTAATCGCTTTTGTGGCAACGGCTATTGTCGTTGTCTACATCGTGCGTCTCTTCACGCTGCAGCTGCTTAGCGACGACTACAAGAAGAACGCCGACTCCAACGCCTTCCTCAAGAAAATCGAATACCCTTCGCGTGGTGCCATCTACGACCGCAACGGCAGACTGCTCGTGTACAACCAGCCGGCTTACGACATTATGGTCGTGATGAACGAAGCAAAGGGACGCATCGACACGCTTGAGTTTTGCCACGCGCTTGGCATCACGAAAGAGTTCTTCATAAAGCGCATGAACGACATTAAGGACTACTCGAAGAACCCTGGCTACTCGCGCTTCACGCAGCAGCTCTTTATGAGTCAGCTTCCTTCGGAGGAGTTCAGCTTCTTCCAAGAAAAGATATTCCGCTTCCCGGGTTTCTACGTGCAGCAGCGCAGCATACGCCAATATCAATCGAAGGTGGGCGCGCATATCCTCGGCGACGTGGCTGAGGTGTCGCCCTACGACATTGAGGAGGATAGCTACTATCAGCCTGGCGACTACATCGGCAAACTCGGTGTGGAGAAGTCGTACGAGAAACAGTTGCGTGGCGAAAAAGGAGTGCAAATTCTGCTGCGCGACGCTCGCGGACGCATACAAGGCAAGTACATGGACGGCAAGTACGATCGCAAACCGATTGCCGGCAAAGATCTTACACTCGCCATTGACGAGAAGCTACAAGCATTGGGCGAACGTCTCATGGAGGGCAAGATAGGCTCTATCGTGGCACTCGACCCTCGCACGGGCGAAGTGCTATGCATGGTGTCGGCTCCGAGCTACGACCCACGTATCATGGTGGGACGTGCACGCGCTAAGAACCACCGCGCACTGGCTAAAGATGCGTGGAAACCACTGCTCAACCGCTCCATAATGGGTATGTATCCGCCTGGCTCCACGTTCAAGACATCGCAGGCTCTTACGTACATGACTGAAGGCATCATTACGCCAGGCACAGCATTCCCCTGCAACCACGGCTTCTACTATCGCGGTCTACACGTAGGCTGCCACTCACATGCCGCTCCTATCGCTCTTGTCGATGCCATCAGCACCTCGTGCAACTCCTACTTCTGTTGGGGGCTTTACTATATGATTGGCAACCGCTCGAAATACAAGACTCCGTATAATGCCATGAACACGTGGCGCGACTATATGGTGTCGATGGGCTTCGGCTACAAGCTGGGCATCGACCTACCTGGCGAGAAGCGCGGTATGATTCCGAACGCCGACTATTACGACCGCAACTATCGTGGCTCGTGGAACGGTCTGACTATCATCTCTATATCTATCGGCCAGGGCGAGGTGACGCTCACTCCGCTGCAGATTGCTAACCTCGGTGCCACCATCGCCAACCGCGGCTACTACTACCGACCACACGTGGTGCGCAAGGTGCAAGGCGAACCGCTCGACACCATGTACACCCACCGCCACTACACAATGGCATCACGCCGAGCCTACGATTACGTGGTAGCAGGTATGCGCTCCTCAGCCTTGAAGGGTACGTGTAAAGCTCTCTCACGACTGCCGTTCGCGGCGTGTGGCAAGACGGGTACGGCGCAGAACCACGGACGCGACCACTCCGTGTTCATGGGCTTCGCACCGATGAACAACCCGAAGATAGCTATAGCCGTATACGTAGAGAACGGCGGATGGGGTGCCGACTTCGGTGTACCTATCGGCGGACTGATGATGGAACAGTATCTTACGGGCAAGCTATCGCCTGCTGCCGAGGCGCAAGCAGATGCCATGCAGGCACGACGCATTGGCTACGGTCCGAGATTCTCTCAAAAGTAAAAAAGTAAAAGAGTAAAAAAGTAAAAAGCTTAGGAAGGCTTAAGAGGCTTAGGAAGGCTTATAAACTAAAAATAATGATAAACGACAAACCACAAAGCATTTGGTCGCAGGTCGACTGGCTGACCATTGGCCTGTACATAGCACTGATGCTCTTCGGATGGTTGAGCATCTGCGGTGCGAGCTACTCCTTCGGCGACAACGACCTGTTCTCGCTCGACACACGCTCGGGTATGCAGATTCTATGGATTGGCACGAGTATCTGTCTCGGTTTTGTCATACTGATGATGGACTCGCGCTTCTTCGACACGTTCTCGTTCATCATCTACGGTGTGCTGCTCCTACTGCTCTTTGCCACCATCTTCAACCCTCACGACATCAAGGGTTCCCACTCGTGGCTCGTCATCGGTCCGCTACGCTTGCAGCCTGCCGAGTTCGGCAAGTTTGCAACCGCACTTGCGCTCGCCAAACTGATGAGCACCTACGGCTATAACATACAACGCTGGAAAGACTTTGCAGCGGCTTGCGCCGTGGTGCTCGTGCCCATGCTCTGCATCGTGGGTCAGCGTGAGACGGGCTCTGCACTCGTCTATCTCACATTCTTCCTCATGTTCTACCGCGAGGGAATGCCTGGCAGCATCCTCTTCACGGGCGTAGCGATGGTGCTCTACTTCGTTGTGGGCATTAAGTACGAGGGCATTATGCTCTTCGACACACCTACATCGGTGGGCAAGTTCGTGGTGCTGCTGCTCGTACAACTGTTCGTGGCAGGCATGGTGTACAACTATGTGCACAACCGCAAGCACACCAATACAATCATCGGCTATAGTCTGGTGCTCACCACCATAGCCATTCTCTTCGACGTGTACGTCATTCCGTTCGACGTGACGTGGGTGCAGCTCGGTATGTGTCTTGCGCTGTTCCTCTATCTCCTCTACCACGGACTGCGTACGCGCCTTCCGCAATACTTCTTTATTCTGGCGTTTGCCGTCGGTTCGGTGGTGTTTTTCTACTCTGCCGACTACGTGCTGAACAACGTGATGGAGCCTCATCAGCGTGTGCGCATCAACGTGTTGCTCGGACTCGACGAAGACCTTGCCGGTGCCGGCTACAACGTTCATCAGAGCGAGATAGCCATCGGCTCGGGCGGACTCAAAGGCAAAGGCTTCCTCAATGGCACGCAGACCAAGCTGAAGTTCGTGCCCGAGCAAGACACCGACTTCATCTTCTGCACCGTGGGCGAGGAGGAGGGTTTCATCGGTTCGGCAGGCGTGTTGCTGCTGTTCCTCGTCCTCATACTCCGACTGCTTGCGCTCGCCGAGCGACAACCCTTCGCCTTCGGGCGCATCTACGGCTACTGCGTGGCGTCGGTGTTCCTCTTCCACGTGTTCATCAACGTGGGCATGGTGTTAGGCTTAACGCCTGTCATCGGTATCCCGCTACCATTTTTCAGCTACGGTGGATCGTCGCTATGGGGTTTCACCATCCTGCTTTTCATATTCCTCAGCATAGACGCAAAGCGCAATATGCTCAAGGCTTAGGTTACATTTTATTTATAAATATAATGTCAGTAGTATCATAAATAAAGCGATATGTAAATCATTAGTTGGATTTACATATCGCTATTTATTTAATACTTAGTGTTGGTTATTTTTGTAGGCTGCGAAGCTTTGGATAATCTACACCTTCCTGAATAGTCCAGATCTTATCGAAGTCCCAACCCTGGAATGATGCCTGCTGCTTCATCTGCTTTGTGGTCAAAGCACCTGGTTTTCCAGAAATCTTTGTTTTCTCAGAGTCGTAGTAACTGTTTGTATTAGATCCAATAGGATACACATAATTTATATTTGCACCAGATATCGTACCTGCGAAATAACAATTTTCAGCAGAACCTCCAATGCCATAAGCCTCTGAATAATACGAACCTTCAGTTTTTACGTTTGCGATGGAGTAGCAATTTTCAATAGAGCATGCACCATTCTGATAAGCCAATATACCTCCAACAGAACCAGAGTTTGCTATTATGTTACCTGAAGATGCACACTGACTAATAATTGAAGAGTTATAGTAATTGTCACTGTTACATCCCACAATACCTCCAACATATCCACCTCCACTGATATCACCAGTTACCATACAGTTTTCAATATTTCCATAGGATAAGTTTCCGCAAATACCTCCAACACGATTTCCTCCAGTTATACCTTTCTTGCTTATGTTTACGAAAAGGTTTGATACACTTGCTCTTTTATTATCTGAGGAGCCTTGGATGTTTGCAAATAGTCCCACATTGTCAATCGAACTTAAGCTTATCCAAAGACCCTTTATGGTGTGCTTTTTGCCATCGAACTTACCTGTAAAATCCTTAATTGGTGTCCAACCTGATGAGTTAGAATTAAGATAAGAAGACAGGTCGATGTCTTTACTAAGTTCGAAGCAAGCACTTGGGAAATTGCGAACTTCGTCGAGTTGCGCTGCTGTAGCTATTATATAAGGATCTGTTTCTGTGCCATTACCTGCTTCAAACTTAGGATTGTCTGATTTCTTCTGCTTAACCGAAACACTCGTTGAACCTTCAGTGTTCTCAAATTCGATAATGCCACTTCTTTCAGCATTTATATAATTGGGGGTTGCGGTCACATTGAAGCCTTTCGACGTCGCTTGCACTTCACACCAGTCTGGCTTTGACTTTACTGTAACATTTGTCGGGTTTACAAATGTTAGCTCTTTTGTCAAATCTTCATCAGCATCAAACTCTAAAGAACTTTCAGTGAACTTGGGAGCAAAGACAAATGGAGCCTGACATTTTATGGTGTATCCAATAACACCGCCAGATGTCCCTGCAATCTCGCTTACAACATATAGTCGAGCATAAATATACTGCGCAGCACCATAATATTCTTTACATCTTACCACATATCCATCACCAGGATTTACTGCAACAGAAGAATTCCATCCATCTTGAGGTATAGCGGTAACATTTCCCAATCCTTTCATCTTACCCAATGAAACGAATGAGCAATTATATTCATATCCTTTAAAATTATATGCACTACTGATTTGTATAGTACCAAAATCTTTTATGGAAACCCTCTTGCCTTCATCATCTCCTACCATCATATTCATAGTAATGGTTCCCTTAGGGTCAGGTATGTTCTTGTCAGGATTGATAACTGGGCCACTGTTATCATTTTCAGCATCATCGTCTTTGCTGCAAGACGAGAAGATAAGCGCACCGAATGCGACACACAATAAAAATAAGTACTTGTTAAAGAGTTTTTTCATAATAAAAAATAAAAAGCGTGTAACCGTCTGCAACTTGTTTTGTATCTGGTTACCGCCAAGTGACCTACTCTACAACAAGCACAAGACAGTTCACGCCTATGGCATGAACCTTTCATCTGCTTGTTCTCGTAGAGTGAATATTGGCGGTATTCGATACAAAAGAACAAGAGCTAAAAGCTCAATATTTTAAAAGTTAAAGAACGGAAACACAGAGTTTGATAATACAAGGAATTAATCCTTAGTTGTTAAATCTCTGTCGTGGCAATGATTCTAAACCACTAACCACTTACCGTTTTAGTTTGTTTGTTTTCTTTTTCTTGTTTCTGTTAATATTAATGTTAGACAATGTTATGTTTAAACAGCTGAGATAGACTCAGATTTGGTTACAAATTTAGTATATTTTCAGAATATAAGCAAATTTGTATGGCATAAAATGTAGTTTAACACGATTTGGGTTAAAAACACTGTAAAACTAATTACATGAAAAAATCCTCCATATCTTCCAGTTTCGCCATAACCCACACATTATAAGAGCAATAAAGGCTGGAAGATTTCTCCAGAAACGAGAAATCTTCCAGCCTATCTTCCTGTTTTTTTCTTATCTTACATTTAACTCAATATTTTCCTGTCTATTCAAAGTAGAAACTCAGCGCGATCATCTTTGTACGTGCTTCCTTCACGCCATACGTGTACTTGAGCAGACTCTTGTCGCGCAGCTCCTTGGCGTGCTTTGTGTCAAGGGCGTTGCCTAAGCCGTAGACGAACTTCAGCTCTGGGCGCAGTTTGAAGTAGGGCAGATAGAAGTCGCAGCCCACGCCGAATTCCAGCGAGAGCGACGTGCGCTTCAGCTTCAGCGCGTCGGTGCTCTTGCCCGTGAGGTTGATCATCGGCGATACGCCAGCCATGAGATACGGGCGGTGGTTGTTGAAGCGTGGCGCAGCGAAGATGATGTCGCCTGCCACAGCGATGTAAGCGGTCTTCATATCCTGGCGTTTCTCTTCGGGCTTACCACTCGCGCTTAGGTTCTTCAGGTCTTGGAACACTATGTGGCGCGTGCCGAAGTACATCATCGGTGCCACGCGCAACTGGAAATGTGTGGACAGACGTAGCTCGCCAAGCACTCCGACATTGATGCCGGGGTCCCAGCGACTTTGGTCGGCGGTGACGAGTGTCTCCTGCGTACCGTCCTCAGTGGTGATGGTCATCGGACCCGCCATACGCACCTCCATGTCCTGCACGTGCGTACCCACGACCACGCCGAAGTGGAATGGACGCAAGTCGGTGTACGGGCGGTTCTGCACGGTGCGCTCTTGTGCTGAGGCAGCGAGGCTGACGATACACATTATTATAATATATATGTATTTTCTCATCTATGGGTTGTTTCTATTCTTTCAATAGCTTTATGCCGACATCGCAGATACCGGGCAGTATCTCACGCTTCATGTCGTGGCGCACCACTACGTGCAGCGAGTCGCCTTCCTGCAACTGCAGTTGGCACACCTCAAACTGATACTGTCTGTAGCCGATGCCGTCGCCGAGCACTTTGCCTTGTTCGTCGGTGAGCTCGCAGCATATGGTGTCGACAAGGACACGATGCGCTGGCATTATCTCTTGCTCCACAATCAGCGTGAGCGACGTGAACGGATAGCTATCCGTAGTGCGCACACCGAGCAGAGCGCGATAGGTGGCTGCATCCTTCAACGGGCGGATGGCGAACGTAATGGTGTCGTTCTTCTCCCACCCCGAGAGGGCAGTGCTCTCGTATCGGTCGTAGATGGTGCGATGGTCGCACGCCGTTAGCAGCATGGCGACCAGCACAAGGGTCATTGCGGCTATCCGTAAGCTTATTGCTCTTTTCATAGCCACAATTCTAATGAGCATCCTTAGGGGGTGCAGCTGTCTCAGCTGCACCGACTGAGTTGTTGGTGTTACCCTTTGGTTGGTGCACTTGAGAGGGTGTAGCTGTCTCAGCTGCACCAACAGAGCTGTCGGTGCTATTCTTTGGTTGGTGCACTTTAGGGGGTGCAGCTGTCTCAGCTGCACCGACAGAGTTGTTGGTGCTACCATTTGGTTGGTGCACTTGAGACAAGTGCACCCCCTGGGTGGGTTCGCCCTCAGGACGGTTGTTGCGACGCTGCTGATTGTTACGACGCTGACCTTCGCCTTTTCTCGGTGCAGTTGAGACAACTGCACCCCCTTCGCCTCTCTTCGGTGCAGTTGAGACAACTGCACCCCCTTCACCTCTCTTCGGTGCAGTTGAGACAACTGCACCCCCTTCGCCTTTCTTCGGTGCAGTTGAGACGGGTACGCCACCTTGGCGCTTTGCGGGTTTCTTCTTGCGCTTGCGTGCCTTGTCGAAGCGACTGATGTCGGCATCGGCGAGCAGGTCGCGAGGGCGTGTGTCCTGCTTCACCGTTCCGTCCTCGGTGAGCGACTCGGGCTTCTCGCCGCGCTTGTTCATCTCGATGATGGCACGGGCGCGCTCGGCTGTAATCTCCTCGAGGTTGGCAGCTATGCCCTTGTCGGTTGAGTAGACCACGGTGCCGGCGAGGATGTCCGACTTGAAGAGGTAGTAGTCGCTGTCGAGAGTCTGCAGCACTATGTCGCGTGCCGGCATCTTACGGCTTGCCTCCACGTAGTCGTCCACCTCGTAGTTGAGGCAGCACTTCAGTTTGGCGCACATGCCGGCAAGCTTCTGTGGATTGAGCGATATGTCCTGTATGCGTGCAGCGTTGGTGCTGACGCTCACGAAGTTCTTCATCCATGTGGCGCAGCAGAGCTCTCTGCCGCAGGGACCGGTGCCACCGATGCGTCCTGCCTCCTGGCGTGCGCCGATCTGCTTCATCTCGATGCGTACGTGGAAGGTGTCGGCAAGCACCTTGATGAGCTGACGGAAGTCGACGCGCTCGTCGGCGATGTAGTAGAATATCGCCTTGTTGCCGTCGCCCTGATACTCTACGTCGCCTATCTTCATCTGCAGACCGAGATCCTTGGCTATCTGGCGGCTCTGTATCATCGTGCCGTGTTCGCGGCTCTTTGCTTCGTTGTACTTGTCGATGTCCACGGGTTTGGCTATGCGGTAGACGCGCTTGATGTCGTCAGCCGACTTGAGGTTGGCTTTCTTCAGCTGCAGCTTCACCAGTCTGCCGGTGAGCGTAACGGTGCCTATGTCGTGACCTGGGCTTGCCTCTACCGCCACGATGTCGCCCTTGTGCAGGTCGATATTGTTGACGTTGTGGTAGTAACCCTTGCGCGTGTTCTTGAACTGCACCTCCACGAGGTCGGTGTCCTCGTCGTTGCCCGGTACGTCGTACAGCCAGTCGTAGGTGTTCAGCTGCATGTTCTGTCGTCCGCAAGCGTAGTGGTGCAATCCGCGGTCGGTGTCGCGCGTTATCTTGAATTGCATATCTTTGAAATCCTTCATTGCGATTTATGCTTGTTGTTTACGTGTTATGAGTATAATTGTTTGTAATGCTATGTCGAAGAACACCATCTTGGCGTTGGCGTTCTGTGATATGTCGCGTAGTGCACGCTCGAAGAGTTCGTTCAGCTCCATCACGTTGCGCTCGTTGATGAACGGTGCGAAGCGTGTGCAGAACTGCTCTTCGTTCGCTGTCATATAGTTGAGCTCGGGGTTGCGGAAGTTGTACATAAAGCTCTCGCGCACCATGCGGTTGAAGTAGACGATCATGCGCTTCTGCTTCTCGCGTCCGAAGGCGGCTACGCTCTCGCTCCACTTCTTCAGCTCCTTCACCTTCTTGCTGTAGGCGTAGCGCATGAGCATGGCGAAGAGGTCGAAGAAGAGGCTTGCCTCGTTGCCGGCGCGCAGCGAGTCGAGGGCTGCGGTCCACGAGCCGTTGGCTATGCGTGCTATGCGGTGCGCCGTGTCGGTGTCGATGCCGCGACGCTCGGTGAGTGCCTGCTCTATGGCTTCGTCGCTGATACGCTTGAAGTCGAAACGTTGTGTGCGACTGCGTATTGTCTCGAGCAACTTCTCGGGTTCCTCGCTGACGAGGATGAACACGGTCTGCTGCGGTGGCTCCTCGAGCAGCTTGAGTATCTTGTTAGCCGAGGTGACATTCATGCGCTCGGGCAGCCACATCACGCACACCTTGTATCCGCCCTGCGACGCTTTTATGCTCAAGCGGCGCGAGAGGCGGTCGCTCTCGGCTCCGGTGATGATGGCTTGCTGGTTCTCTGCGCCCATGGCGTCCATCCACTGCTCTATGCTGAAGTAGGCACCGTTGCTGAGCAGCTCGCGCCACTCCTGGGCGTAGTCGTCGCTCACGGGCTGATGGTCGGAACCCATCGTGGGCTTCTTTATCGTGGGGAAGCTGAAGTGGAGGTCGGGGTGCTGCCACTGGCGCAGCAGCTGACTGTCGCCCAACAGACGCGAGGCGAACGCAAGGGCAAGGGCTTTCTTGCCGCAGCCCATCGGACCGCAGAACAGCATGGCGTGGGGCACTCGGTGCTCCTCTATGAGTTTGACGAGCGACTGTTTCGCCTCGTCCTGACCTATTACTTCTTCAAATGTCATTTGCGCTATTGCGAGTTTTGAATTTTGAGCTACAACAGTCTCCTTGCCACTTCTCTTACGGAGTCGACAGCCGAGACGGTGTAGAAATGTATGTTGTTCACTCCAGCCTTGTAGAGCTGGCGGCACTGCTCGGTCGACCACTCTATGCCGAGCTGGCGGGCGTCGTCGTCGGTCTTGCACTTCAGTGCCTCCACTGCCAGCTCCTGCGGGAAGTCGCAGCGGAACACGCGCGGCACTACCGTCAGCTGCGAGAGCTTTGCAAGCGGCTTGATGCCCGGCACGATTGGTATGGTGATGCCCATCTGGCGTGCCTTCTCCACGAAGCGGAAGTACTTCTGGTTATCGTAGAACAGCTGCGTGACGGCGTAGTCGGCACCCATGTCTTGTTTCATCTTCAGATACTTCAGGTCAAGGTCTATGTTCAGTGCCTCCTCGTGTTTCTCGGGATAGCACGCCACACCGTAGTGGAACTTCTTGCCGGGGTTCTTTATCGGCGTGCCGTCGTTGAAGAAGCCGTCGTTGAAGCGGTTCACCTGCTCAATGAGGTCGGTGGTGTGGGCGTGTCCGCCAGGGGTGGGCACAAACTGGCTGTCGTCGCGTGCCTTGTCGCCACGCAGCAGCAGCACGTTCTCGATGCCGAGGAACTGCAAGTCGATCAGCTCGTACTCGATGGCATCGGCTGTGGCACCGCTGCAGATGATGTGCGGTATGACGGGCACGCCGAACTTGTTCTGTATGGCAGCAGCTATGGCCACCGTGCCCGGACGACGGCGCACACGTAGGCGCTCATACTGTCCGTTCTCGAGTTCGCGATAGACGAACTCGCTGTGATGGGTGGTGATATTGATGTACGCCGGATCGAAATCGCGGAACTTCTCTATCGTAGAGAACAGACGCTCTGTTCCTGTGCCTTTCAACGGTGGTAACACCTCGAACGAGAAGTGCTTCTCGCCACCACCGGAGGTGAGTATATCTGAAATATTCATCTTATTATCCTTTCGTATCTTATTTACCACTACAAAGTTACGGAAAATCTTACATAAATTTGCTATTTTGATTAATAATTAATACATTTGCTTGTAAATCTAAATAATAAATAGGAGGGTATGGCATCCCTGCCATACCCACGCACCCTTTATAAAATGAATATGAACTTACATACAACCCTCGTTTCAAGCGCATTTTTCGCGTTCTGCTTAGCTGCCAGCAATGCCGCTGCAACTAACAATTCACCATCCAAACACCTCACCACCTCACCATCTCAACACCTCACCACCTCACCATCACAACATCAAATCTCACCATCTCAACACCTCACCATCTCAACATCCACTCTCACCTCCCAACGCCCTGCGCCCACCGAACGCCTCTTCGTGTCGGACGCGGTAGAGAAGAAGATTCGCGAGATAAAGAAGCGCATCAAGGAGAACGCCTACTTAGCATGGATGTTCGAGAACTGCTTCCCGAACACGCTCGACACCACCGTCCACTTCACCGATGCCGAGGACGGCAAGGAGGACACCTTCGTCTACACGGGCGACATACACGCCATGTGGCTGCGCGACTCGGCAGCGCAGGTGTGGCCCTACGTACAGCTTGCCAAGGGCGACCGCAAATTGCAGAAGATGCTGCGCGGTGTGATACGCCGCCAACTGAAGTGCATCAACATCGACCCCTACGCCAATGCGTTCAACCGCGAGCCCGAACCGAACGGCATGTGGGCTAACGATATGACCGACATGAAACCTGAGCTGCACGAGCGCAAGTACGAGATCGACTCGCTCTGCTACCCCATACGCCTCGCCTACCACTACTGGCAGGTGACGGGCGACGCGTCAGTGTTCGGCGACGAGTGGCTGCAGGCGGTGCGTAACATACTGCGCGTATTCCGCGAGCAACAGCGCAAGCAGGGGCTCGGCACCTATCGCTTCCAACGCGAGACGGAGGACCAGCTCGACACGGTATGCAACCACGGCTGGGGCAACCCCGTGAAGCCCTGCGGACTCATCGCCTCCGTCTTCCGCCCCTCCGACGACGCTACGACGTTCCTCTTCCTCGTGCCGTCTAACTTCATGGCGGTCAGCTCGCTACGCAAGGCGGCTGAGATACTCAGCAAGGTGAACGCCGACGCAACGCTCGCTGCCGACTGCACGGCGCTTGCCGACGAGGTGAGCACGGCTCTCAAGCAGTACGCCGTGGTCGACCATCCGAAGTATGGCAAGATTTACGCCTACGAGGTGGACGGCTTCGGCAACCGCTTCCTCATGGACGACGCCAACGTGCCGTCGCTGCTCGCCCTGCCCTATTTAGGCGATGTGGACGTAAACGACCCCGTATATCAGAACACGCGCCGCTTCGTGTGGAGCGACGACAACCCTTACTTCTTCCGCGGCAAGGCTGGCGAGGGCATCGGTAGTCCGCACGTGGGCTACGACATGGCGTGGCCTATGTCGATAATGATGCGTGCCTTCACGAGCACCGACGATGCCGAGATAGCGGAGTGTCTGCGTATGTTGCAGCGCACTGATGCCGGCACGGGATTCATCCACGAGTCGTTCAACGTGGACGACGCAAACCAGTTCACGCGCGAGTGGTTCGCATGGCAGAACACGCTCTTCGGCGAACTCATCATCAAGCTCGTAGACGAGGGCAAGACGGAGCTGCTGGTTAACGCCCGAAAGTAGAACGTAGGAAGAGAATGTGTCAAAAGTCGTAAGCGGTACGCCCCGAAGGGGCAGCACCACATAGCCCAGGGCAACGCCCTGGGTAAACATGCCACACATCAACCATACGCCCTGTAAGGGCAAAAGCTTAATTATTTAGGTGTTGCCCTTACAGGGCGCACTACTCAATATATACACTAAATACCCAGGGCGCTGCCCTGGGCTATGTGATTGTTGGGCTTTCAGCCCGCATTAATTGAATTTTGACTCCCTCTTAAAAGCACATACAAACAATACGCCCTGTAAGGGCAAAAGCTCAATAACTATGGCACAATCATTATCAAAGGTCTATATCCACCTGATATTCCACATCAAAACAACAAGCCCTGCAATACGTACAGAAGACATCAACAGACTTCATTCGTACATTGGGCAAATAGTGAACACAACGGGAAGTGTGGACATACGGGTTGGTGGCGTGGAAGACCATGTGCATGTACTGTTTCTATTGTCAAGAGAAATGAGTCTTTCGAATATAATAGAAGAGATAAAACGCAACAGCAGTCGTTGGATAAAGTCATTGGCACCATATTACAGAACGTTCGCGTGGCAAGGTGGATACGCAGCGTTCTCGGTAAGTCAGTCGATAATAAACAAGACATTGCAATATATAGACAGACAACGCGAACATCATAAGAAATGTTCATTTGCCGATGAATATAAAGCGTTCTTGAAATTGTATAACGTGAAATATGACGAGAGGTATGTGTTTAGCGATTAAATTATGCTTTTGCCCTTACAGGGCGCATTGTTCATTATATACGCCATTATACCCAGGGCGCTGCCCTGGGCTATGTGCTTCTGCCCCTTCGGGGCGTACTGCTTGCAAGTTTTGACACCTATGTGCTTTTAAGCTTTCTTGCTCTGGCAAGCGGCAAAGCCGAGCGCAGCCCGCGTTGATTGAGTTTTGAGACACCCTATACGGATGGGCACACCCTAAATCCGCTCAATCCGTTGTTAATTTCAACGCACCCAAAATCCGCATTTCTTTCCTCACCCCCGTAACTTGCACACGACATTTTGACCACACCACTCCGACCGAAACTCACATTCTGGAGATTTTACGAGCTCAATTTCCGCTTCTGCATACTAAAAATCCACCTCAAAAACACAAAATTCGATGGTTTTCACAGCGAAAGTGCCACTTCTACCCAGTACTTGTGGGGGTAGTACTCCAGTTTTGCAGCGGTAGTACTCAGCGAAAGTGACACAAAAGCTGCACACTTTCGTACGCACAGCCTCAACAAGCTAAATATCAACCGCTTACCATTGCACACTTTTCACCTCTCAAAACTCGCAAAAAACCGACCAAAGGTTTTCTTTTTCATTTTTCGGGCACTCCTGAGCGGTAAAAATGACAAATATCGTACCTGTGCAAACTGTATGCCACAGATTTTTCAAAGCAAAGGCTTTGCTTGTTGAAGCAAAATCTATACATTTGCACTCGTGATACTTTAAATAATCAGCTTATGAAAGATGTACTGAAGAAAATGTTTGTCGCCATGCTGCTCTGCCTCATGCAGACCGCCGTTTGTACAGCCGACACGTTCAAGGGAAAGATTGTGAACGCCGAGACGGGCGAGATTCTCATCGGAGCAACGGTGCGCAGCGAGATAAACCCGCAGCCGGGTTGGTCGATGCAGAACTCGGCGGAGACCGACAGCACGGGCTGCTTCGTGCTCGACAGCGGTTGGGAGGGACGCATCATGTTCACGTTCAGCATGATCGGCTACAAGAACTCGCGCAAGGTGGACTATGCGTACGGACCCGAGGTGAAAGACACCACCGACCTTGGCACCATCAGGCTGCAGCCCACGGCGCTCATGCTGCAGGAGGTGGAGGTGAAGGCGAAGGTGCCGCGCATCACCATGCGTGGCGACACCATCGTGTTCAACCCCGAGGCGTTCAAGCTGAAGGAGGGCGCGCGCCTCGACGAGCTTATCAAGAAACTGCCGGGCGTGCAGCGTCGCGACGGCAAGCTCTTCTGGAACGACAAGCCCATACGCCTGATGATGAACGGCAAGGACATGTTCGGCGGCGACCAAATCTTAGAACAGCTGCCGGCTGACGTAGCTGACAAACTGAAGGTGTACGACCGCAAGTCGGAGCTGGCACGCCACACGGGCAACGACGATGGCAATGAGGACCATGTGCTCGACATCCAGGTGAAGCCGGGCTTCCTCGACAAGTGGTACGGCGACATCGAGGCACAATACCAGACCAAGAAACGCTACAGCGGGGCTCTCACCGCGAGCCGACTGAGCGACCACGACCCGCACATGATATACGCGCAGGCGAACAACGCCAACCGCTACATAGACAAAACGATTGGCTCTACAATGAACCGCAACATCGACGGCGACGGCAAGAGCCAGTACGGTTCGTACAACTATCAGCACAACTGGCAGACAAAGGGCACGCAGCAATACACAAGCAACCGCTTCAACATTAGCGCGAACATGGGACACAGCGACGGATGGAACAGCGGAAAGGCATCGACCGAGACGTTCTTCCCGAACCAGGAGCACACGTTCAGCGTGAAGGACACCTACCGCTACAAGCACAACCTCAAGCCGCAACTGGAGGCTAAGCTCTTCGCCTACACCGACTCTGCCAACACCATCGACGTGAAGGTGAAAGCCTCATACGAGAAGGCTCGCAAATCGTACGAGGAGAAATCGGCTTCGTACGGCTACCAGCCCGACCAGTTTGCCTACCACTCGCTGAAGGAGGCGCTCGACGCAAAGCCCGGCGACGCGCTCTACGACCGACTCATCACACGCGACAGCGAGTACGAGTCGACCGAACTGCAGCAACGCGGACTCAACATCTCGTACATCTGGCAGCACTTCATCGGAAAGAAGGGTTCGTTCATGCTGGGGGGCTACACCAACCTGAGCGGAACGAACGAGGACACGCACACCAACCACGACGTGGAGTATCTGCGCGAACAGCGCAACGAGAAGCTGTGGCAGTTCTACGACCGCAGCGAACACAATCTGAATACGCAGTTCGGCGCTTCGTTCGAATACTGGCTTGGCAAGAAGGTGTACTTCAACATATTCGACAACGTGAGATTAAGCCGCACACGCATCGCACGCAACTTCTTCAGCGACACCGACGAGCAGAACGTAGCTAACGGCACGCCGACAACGGCAGACCCGGCGAACACCACGCGCAGACTGACGCACAAATGGACGAACGAGCTGACCGTGAAGTCGACCATCACGCCGGTGAAGGCGCTGATGATCATGCCGAAGTTCAGCTGGAACTACTGTCGCGAAAAGACCGACTACCACTACGGACCGCTGGACACCACAGCCGTGCGCACAAGCAACACGTACGAGCCGTCAATCTTCCTGAAGTGGAAGATGAGCCGCGTGCGCAACATGGACATCGCCTTCGCATACAACACCACCGTGCCCGACCTCGTGAGCACGCTCGGCTACCGCAACACCATCGACCCGCTGCATATATACATGGGCAATCCGCTGCTGCGCAACTCGCACAGTCATACCACTACGTACAACTACCACCGCATGTGGCTGCGCAAGCAGATTGTGCTGGGCTTTACCGCTTCGTACAACAAGGACATCAACCCCCAAGCTACGCTCTACAGCTACAACTCGGTGACCGGCGTCTATACGTCGAAACCGATGAACGTGAAGGGCGGCGACATGTGGAAGTTCGCACTCAACTACGACCAGGGCATCGGATTCTACTTCCGACTGATGAACAAGTTCTCGTTGGAGACGGCTAAGTCGTACGGCTTCCTCACCATCGTCGACAACAACGCTGCCGACGCTCAGCCCGAACTGAACAAGCAGAAGCGACTGGGCATAAACAACGACTTCGAGTTCTCGTACGAGACCGAGAAGCTGCAGCTCACGCTCTTCGACCGCCTGGAGAGCAACCGCTACCGCTACGACGATGCTTCGTACAACACCACACCGCTGTTCAACAGCGTGGGCATAAGCGCCAACCTACATCTCGCTCCGTTCGAGGTGTTCGTGCAGCTGTCTGACGACTACTGTTCTGGCTATGCCACATCGGCTATGAACGGACACAAGCTCAAGTCGATGGCGTCCGTCAGCTGGAGCTTCTGCAAGAACAAATGTATGCTGCGCCTGTTTGCCGACGACATCTTCAACAAGGACATCTGGTACGAAAGCGAATACTCAGCCTTCCAACGCCAGGAGTACTCCACAAACTATATTCACCACTATCTGAATCTGAGCTTCAGATACAGACTCGATGCAAAGGCTAAAAAAGGCAAATCGACAACAATAAGCAGTAGAAGATAAACTGTTAGTACTATAGGAGGGTATGGCATCTTGCCATACCCACGCAACCTGTAGGAGAGTACGGCATCTTGCCATACCCACGCAATCTATAGGAGAGTACGGCATCTTGCCATACCCACTCAATCTATAGGAGAGTACGGCGTTCCTCCCACGCAACCTACTGATAACAAATCATAATAGCACTTCTACTTTCTGAACCTTTTCGACACAGCCGAATAGCCGCAACGCTGGCAGAGCGGTTCAACAGCGTTATGGCTTGTGAAGCCGTCGTACAGAGCACGTGCTCTTGGCGAGGCGATAATATCGGCAAGGCTCTGACGGAACAGATTGCCAAGCGCGATGTCGCCGTTATGGTCGAGACAGCACGGCACAACAGTGCCGTCGACGAGCACACCAATCTGATTGCGCAAGGCATAGCAGAACACCTCCTGCTCGTCGTAAGTGGCGTGCTGAAGGTCGGGCCACTCGAACATGTTATCGTTCTCTATGTACAGATTGTCGGCAAGTCGCCAGCCGTCGTGACGCTCCGTCCAAGGGCGCGGCACATGAAGCGCAAGCAGATCAAGGATATCGTCGTTCTGCCGGTTGTGTCCGCCCTCGTTCCATAGGCGCAGCACGACGACACAGCCGCGGCGCGCAGCCTCTAACGAGAACGCCATCACCTCGTCGACGTACCCAGCAAGGTTCTCCTTAGCGTTGCCCTCGTGCGAGTGGAGCGAAATCTGAATCTTATGAGGCAGAGCATTCAGAAGGTCTGCACGTCGCGAGAGCAGAGTGCCATTAGTGGTGATAATGGGTACAAAACCTTTGTGGCGAGCCATCAGCACAAACTGCGGCAGCAGCGGATGGAGGAACGGTTCGCCCATCAGATGAAAATACAGAAACTTCACCTTGCCCTCAAGTCGCGAGGTCAAAGCGTCGAATTCGTCCAACGTCAGCGTATGCTTCGCCCTCTCGGTCTTCGGGCAGAACACACAGCTGAGGTTACACACATTAGTTATTTCGAGATAGCATCTTGTTATCATATCGGTAGTTAGCTACGTTGCATCATCTAAGCATTTCTAAAGTACTGTCACACATTTTCCCTTCGTAATACTTATCAAGAACCTTACGGAACAGCCCTTCGCCCGTAGCTGTCCAAAACAAAGTCATCGACGACCTAAGTTTCATTGCGTCTACTTCCCCAAAGATTTGTCTTGCCGACAAACCGTCCAACAGAAGTAGAGCCTCCGTTATCTCCAGCAATCTTTCTCTGAGCACGGGGTGCAGCCAATAAGCACGAGCCTCATCAGCACCAGCAATACCATAATAGTCAGCATTATAACTGCGCCCCAGTCCCTTCAATTGAGGAAAAACGAACCACATCCAATGGCTCCTTTTTCGCCCGTTTCGAATCTCCTCAAGAGCCGTCTTATATTGTGAGTAAGAATCCTGAGCTGTAAGAAATCGCGACAAGTGGTATGTATCCATATCATTCATAATATTAAAAGAGTTGCACCATTATAACGCAGCTCCATATAAAACAATATTATTTCTTCATCAACATTTGTATTTTCCATCAAAGTTAACACAAATTTATAATATACGGACAAAATTAGCCACAAAAGTTGTATGTCTTTTGAATCCTACATCAAACCACAACGAGGTTAAAGTCTATGCAAAAATACTTCTTGGTATGATCTCTGGTTCTTCCTCAGGTAATGCTAACACAAATAATAAAAATTTTGTTACTTATTCGCCACAAAATTATTAACTTTGCAGCATGTATTATTTTATGTTTCAAATTTTCACTTTGATTTTGTGGGTTTTGTTGATGTCCGCATTTCTTTATGTAGCCTATAAGTTTCTACGTATTTATTATCGTATTCTTAAGGCTTTTTTAAAACGTTTAACCCTTTAAATTGTTCTGGAGGTTTCTCCGGGACTTTTTTTTGTATCTGTTGTATATATTTTGATTCCTACATCAAGCCACAACATTCTTACCCTCAGAAGCGACAACATAAGGTAGTGTTTTTACTTGTAAATGACAAATGTAGTACCTCAAAAACTACAAATAAAACACCTCAAAAATTAAAAATGAGAAGATAAAACTACAGATTTCCAGTCATATATCGGACATTAAAGATAAAAATCCATAAGAGAAGAACACTTCTGTTGGCAATATTCATGTTTTAGATTAACTTTGTAAGAAAATGCAAGATGATGGACAAGATAAACACCCAATACAATAAAGCGGTACAACTTATAAAGTCGGCTATACTCCAAAATCAGTTGGAAGCAGCTAAGGCTGTCAACCGACAGATGCTCGCACTATACTATGGTGTGGGCAAGTATGTCTCTGACAATACACGCAAAGAAGTTTGGGGCACTGGAGCCATTGAAACGATTAGTGAACAGCTTAGGAGAGAACTGCCAGGATTGTGAGGTTTTGGCGTGTCTAACATTAAAAACATGCGACAATTTTATGAATCACGGAACGTCGTTGTAAATCGCCAGCCGACGGCTGACGATTTACAACTTACTGAAAAGGAGATAATTTCACCCACTTTGACTCTACTGAATATAAATCGCCAGCCGACGGCTGGCAATTTGGACTGGCACGAATTCTTTTCTCTGAGTTTCACACATCATATGGAAATATTGTCAAAGACAAAGACTCTCGAAGAGCGTGTATTCTACATTCATCAAGCAGCTACTTTGCATTGGGATAAATACACTCTTCGTGACAACCTCAAGGCTGACTTGTTCCACCACCAGTCGCAGATGCCAAGCAATTTTGCCAAGACCATGCCGTCTACACGTCATGCTCTGAAGGCATCCGCATGCTGAATGATGACGAACGTAAACCCCATGAGAATCCAACAATAGGAATAGTGCTTTGCCGCGATGCCGACAAAACATATGTTGAGTACCTTCTTCAAGACTACACCCAGCCAATGGGTGTTGCAACATACAGGGTGATGCCGGAGAAGCTAAAGAAGATACTTCCTCCAGGGGAAGATTTCAAGAGGTTGCTTGACGGGAAAGAAATAGACGAATCTGAAATATAAGGAGACTATGGGAACTACTCTTTGGTGATAATAAGTAAATTGTCATTAGTATCCAGTTGTGTAAACAGAGTCGTAACACAGTTCAGTTTACACTACCTCAACTCACTTAAACACTAAAAAGGCGTACAACCAAAATCATTATGATTTCAGTTGTACGCCTTTTGGGGGATAAATGTAAAATCAGTATTTAACTAAGGATAGGTGCGTTATGCTTTATAAATTACACATAAATTCAAATTA
>ERZ1034976.1149-NODE-1149-length-21482-cov-23.254912_pt1 | contig 21482 bp, 18 predicted proteins | sample MGYA00520623_ERZ1034976 | MGnify/ENA primary metagenome ERZ1034976 (study PRJEB33766, sample SAMN09781774) | gut metagenome | biome: gut microbiome | host: Homo sapiens | place: Madagascar | study: EMG produced TPA metagenomics assembly of the PRJNA485056 data... | reverse complement strand
ATTTCATAAAATAAAAAGACCAAAATCATGTCCATGCAGACATAAATTCTGGTCTTTTCCATTCTTATCTTTAATACAAGCCTCTACAGAATTCTCTTTTTGCGAAGCAAAAGGAAAATCAGTATACAAATGATTACGATAATTCCACATATAATACCAAATCCATATGCAGTATTTGCAAATGGTACCCATTTGGCATTGACGTTCATTCCATAGATTCCGGAGATTACGGTTGGAATAGCCATGATCAACGTGATGACCGTCAGTGATTTCATGATGCTGTTCATCCTATTGTCAATGACAGAGGAAAGCAGCTCTCTGGTACCATTGATGATATCTCGATAAATACCAGTCATCTCAATCGCCTGCTTGTTCTCCACAATAACGTCTCCGAGCAATTCCTTATCTTCCGGATACTGTTCGAGACGTTTGTAACGCGTCAGGCGGTCAAGCACAACGCCATTAGCACGCAGAGATGTCGCAAAGTATACGAGCGTCGACTCCAGTTCATGTAATGCAATCAGATCGACTTCCTCGGTATCATCCCCTACTCGTTCTTCGATTTCTGTACGCATCTTATCAATGATACGAAGATCACTCTGATAAAGCACGGCAATACGATACAGAATCTGATATACAAAACGAAGCTTTTTCTTCGTACTGAATTCTTTTACACGATTATTCAAAAATGCCTGAAGCACCGGTGTATCCTCTGTACAGACGGTTACAATCTCATCTGCAGTAATGATAATGCCAAGTGGAATGGTCGTATAGGATTCCTTCTCGTGTCGAATTTCAATCGATGGAATATCTACAAGAATCAATGTATATCCATCTTGTAATTCAATACGGGAACTTTCTTCTTCATCCAATGCGGCAAGTACATCTTCGATATCCACACCAAGGGCATCCGCGACCATCTGTCCTTCCGCTACACCCGGGTTTACCATCTGTACCCACACACCTGTCTGGATGGCATGTTCTTCATGAATCTTCCGATCATCCGTCTTGTAATATTTAACCACAGGATTGGCCTCCTTTTTCTCTATAGAACTCTATATAATTTACCAACCAGGCTCTTGTTACGGATCATGGAGAGATTATTAAGGAAAAGCACATCCTGCACTTTGTTTTCCTGTGCAAACTTGCTGATGCTTCCGGTCCAATACCGATAATCAATCACATATATTTTCTGATAGTGATCGACCAAAAACGGTACAAACGCATTACCAAAAGATTCTTTCACAACAACACATGAACTTCCATCTGTCAAATCCTTGTTCTCGATCACCGTATAAGGATTATCACTTGCAATAAAAGCACTATATTTCAATGCTGCTCCATAATTCGTGACATCATAAATCACTGGCCAGTCATATTTCTGTCCGTCTGACGCAGTCACATGCATCACACTATCGTTGTGTGGATAGTATGCAGTAACCACATCCGGATTTTTCTTTAACTTTGCGTCACTAGTATCATTATAAAAAGAACCAAGGAATCCGTCAAACTCTTTTGTATCATAACTATCAAGTTCTTCCGGTTCGATACCTTTTGCCTTGCAAAAATCAGTGTATGCATAATATGCGCCAAGTGTTGTCCAGTGATGATCTGTGCGGTAATATTCATATTCTTCACGATGCTGCATCAGCGTATCATAGACATCGACACTTTTTACTTTGTCGCTCATCTTATCCTGAATCTTTTTCATCGCTTCCCGCTGATCAGAGGATTTGATCTCATCTCTCAAATTATCCGGAAACGTTATTCCGGAGCTGAGCGGAATAACCAGATCATACACATCTGCCTTGCCATCCAGATTCTCGGCTACTTTATTAATGCTCTTTGCATAGTTTGTTGCCACATCATCCAGATATGTGTACAGCTCATAAGCGGCATCGTCCACAACGACCACACTGTTATAATCCTTCACTTTTCCATCCGACGTGATCTGAGGATAATTTGTAGTCTCACTTTCTTCCTGTTCTTGTGTTTCCTCCTGTGTTGCCTCCTCTGTAGCTGTTTCTGTCTGAATATTTTCCGTTGCAGAAACATTGTTGTTCTCCTTTTTATCTTTCTGGCTTCCGCATCCTGCCAGCATAGATACGGTAAGTGCCGCCATCAGAATTGCCACATTTATTTTTTTGCGAATCATTTCTTTAACCTCTTTTCTATCCGTTATCCATTGTTGTATTGTTTTATATTCCACCGGTCAGCTTGTGAATGTTCCGGTCGGAAATAAAATTTGAAACATTGTAAAGCACCAAAACATCTGTAATCTCATGTTCCTGCAGATATGCCTTCATATCTCCATTGTAATACCGGAGGTCAACCATATATATATTCTCATAATCCTGCGTTACAAAAGGCACAAAGCTGTTCGCAAAAGAATCTTTTATAATAAGAATATTCTTTCCTTTTGCCTTCGATGCTGCTTTCTGATTTTGTATATGGACCTGACCATAATTACCACCAAGGAAATATGCATATTTGTCTTTTTCCTGCAGCTTTTCATCATCGTAGATACTGTCGAGTTGCTGCTTTTCATCAATCGTCACAGTACAGTCTTTGCTGCCAAAAGCCTCATCTTTCTGTAAGCCATATGTCCAGATTTCATCATACGCTGAATCGGCATCCAGAATTTTTGAATACAGGCTTCCGCGGAATTTGTCACTTACCACATTTTTTACAAGTCCATCTTCCTTCTCAACTTCTCCACCTGTACGTTCACTCCACGCATCATATGCCAGACAGGCCCCTGCCGATGTCCAATGATGATCTGTCTTATAATAAATATATTCATCATTGTGATCCATAAGCGTATCCCGCACATCCACGAAATTGTAATCTTTCATCGCCTTTTGAACCTGATCAATGTATTTTGCCTGGTCAAAAAGCCGCGCGTTCTTCGGAAGTTTCTCCTGCATCACAAGCCCGGAAGTCGGCACGAGTAAAAATGACAATTTCTGTTTGTCAATTGTCTCGGATGCCGTCATAAAAAAGTCCTCGACCGCTTTGATGTTCCGGTCCACCTGCTTTTCATCCACATCCTCCGGCGTGATCTTCTCAAAGTCATAACCATCTTTTCCAACGTATGCACCACCGATATCGGTATCTCCACAAGCTTTCTGAATCCCGGTCTTTACCGTGATCCATCCGTCGCGAAAGCACACCTGATCCCGAAGATAATCCTCAAGTCCATCCTGAAACTTTCCACTCATGATATTGTCCCACGAAAGTTCTGGCACCTCTGCCAGATATCGATTTTCATTCGGTGAAAATTCCCGGTCCTTGATAATCAGGCTCACGCCTGATATCAGGACAAAAAATCCAATAAATACAATTGTAATGATTATTCTAACCTTCTTCATTTCTAACCTCTAGCACCATTATTTAAAAGCGGAAATATAAAAACGGATTGTAACTGTCTCCCACCAGGAAAGCGAACGATACCACAAGCAGCACGACCATAATAATCGGTTTTGCATAGGTCAGTCCACGCGACAGTTCGCACCATTGGTAAATATTATCGTCTTCTGTATTTTCAGAATCAACGGATTTCTTACAAATCTTTCGCAACCAGAAACGATGATCGATGGAACATACCACCAGCAGAATCAATAACACAGCATTGGTTGACAGGAAATAGAAGAAATCTGCATCCGCTCCACCATGCGCACCAATTCCGAACATTGTTTTGAGATAGCGTCCTAACTGGCTCATATCCGTCTGTGCAAAAATGGTCCATCCGATTACCACCAGAAACATGCTGTAAATATGTCCAATCCATGCAGGTGCTTTCTTCAGCCACTTCAATAAGAACAACTTTTCAAACATGAGCAATATACCATAATATATGCCCCAAAGGACAAAATTCCAGTTTGCTCCATGCCACAATCCGGTCAGCATCCATACAACCATAATATTAAACAGTTGCCGCCCCATGCCCTTGCGATTTCCACCAAGTGGAATGTACACATATTCCCTGAACCATGAACTTAAGGATATATGCCAGCGTCTCCAGAACTCCGTAATGGTCTTTGACATATATGGGAAATTAAAATTTTCAAGGAAGTGAAACCCAAACATTTTTCCCAAACCGATTGCCATATCGGAATAGCCCGAGAAATCGAAATAAATCTGGAAACTGTATGCAATTGCCCCCAACCAAGCAGTCGCCGCAGACATCTGGTGTAACTGTGAAATTGTATCCCACAGACTTCCGATCTGGTTTGCCAGAAGTACTTTCTTTGCCAGACCAATAGTAAATCGGAAGGCTCCTTCGGAGAAATCTGTCAGTGTCACCTTGCGGTCGCTCAATTCTGCTGCAACAGTTTTGTACTGTACAATCGGTCCTGCGATCAACTGCGGGAACAGTGTGACATATGTTGCAAATGCAACAATGTTATGCTGCGCCGGCACAACTTTGCGATACACATCAATGGTATAAGACATCGTCTGGAAAGTGTAGAACGAAATACCGATCGGCAGCGCGATATGAAGCAGCGTAAGTCCTGCCCCTGTAATGCTGTTGATATTTCCAATGACAAAATCCGCATACTTAAAAAATCCGAGGATTCCAAGATTGCCCACTAAATCAATCACCAAGACAACCTTTGCTTTCCCCGGACGGTTCTTGTTCTGAAAATATTCAATTAAGCGTCCGTTGGTATAATCAAATACCGTGGAAAAGAGCATAATCAGTACATATACCGGCTCTCCCCAGGCATAGAACAGAAGGCTGGCAACCAAAAGCACCAGATTCCTGACTTTGCCCGGGCACACATAATAAATCAATAATACCAACAGTAAAAATGTGAGTAAAAATACAAAGCTACTGAATACCATATTATTTGAACGCCTTTTCTATAATTTCTTTTGCCTTGTCAGAATCCCCTGATACGCAAAGAACCACGTACTTTCCTTTCTGTTCAAGGACTGCATTGCTGATACGTTTGGTTTCTTCCGGAATATATTTTTCGAAAGAATCCGACTGATCATCCAGGAAGGACTGTACATTTTCTTCCGTTGTACGTGCAGTCTCCTCATCCGGTGCTGTAAATACAGCGACTTCCTCCGCGGTAGAACCGCTTCCCATATACATAATTGTATTTACTTTTTCTGGAACATCAATATACACCGAAACATCGTCTTCATCAATCTGTTCCAGCTGGTCATCATACGTAATATCCGATACCAAAGACTTTGCCAGTGCTGATGCATCAATATCTTTCTGCGTGCTTCCACATCCAGCCAGCAGAATCATGCCTGCAGCTAATGCTGTAATTAAACCCGATTTCTTCATGGTCTGATTTCCTTTCTTCTTTTCCTATAACGATTCAGCGTTACATTTGTGTACAGATTTCGGGGAGAATCCGCACATCTGCATCCAATATACCCCCCGCACCTGACCGTGTAAAGCTTCCCTGTTCAGAATTAAGTAAATCTTAAATTCTGTAACAGTTTCTTAATTATTCGCTGATTCCAGAGTATTTTTCGCTCTGTGCGCGAATCAATTCCTCATCATCAAAGTAGTTGATTTTCATGGCGCGCTTTACTTCAGAAAGTGTCTGTGCTGCTGTCTCACGAGCTACATCACTGCCCTTCTTTAAAATCTCATAAACAGCAGGAATATCCTTCTCGAACTCTGCTCTGCGCGCACGGATCGGTGCCAGTTCCTCCTGAATGACATTGTTGAGGAACTTCTTGATCTTGACATCTCCAAGTCCACCTCTCTGATAGTGTTCCTTTAATTCGTCCAGATTATGATATTCCGGCAGATATTCTTCAAAATGTTCCGGCTTGCTGAATGCATCCAGATAAGTAAATACACTGTTGCCCTCGATATGACCCGGATCCGATACCTGAATATGGGTTGGATCTGTGTACATGCTCATGATTTTTTTCTTCACATCTGCCTCGGTATCTGCAAGATAAATACAGTTCCCAAGCGATTTACTCATCTTCTGTTTTCCATCAGTACCCGGAAGACGCATACATGCTTCATTATCCGGAAGAAGCACTTCCGGCTCCACCAGTACTTCATCGTAAATGCTGTTGAACTTGCGGACAATCTCTCTTGTCTGCTCGATCATAGGGAGTTGGTCTTCCCCTGCCGGAACAGTCGTTGCCTTAAATGCTGTAATATCTGCAGCCTGACTGATTGGATAGTTAAAAAAGCCAACCGGAATACTCGCCTCAAAATTGCGCATCTTAATCTCCGACTTTACGGTAGGATTACGCTGTAAACGTGATACTGTAACAAGATTGGAGTAGAAAAACGTAAGCTCGGTCAATTCAGATATCTGTGACTGAATAAACAACGTCGATTTTGCCGGGTCAAGTCCTGCGGAAAGATAGTCCAGTGCCACCTCAATAATATTCTGACGCACTTTCTCCGGATTATCGAAATTGTCTGTAAGTGCCTGTGCATCTGCAATCATAATAAAAATTTTATCGAATTCTCCGGAATTCTGTAACTCTACTCTTCTGCGCAGAGAGCCAACGTAATGTCCTACGTGCAATCTTCCTGTAGGGCGATCTCCTGTTAATATAATCTTTGCCATATCTATCCTCCATTATCCACACACCTGGTGTAATATTTCTTATTTATATAGTAATGGGTCTTACCCACATAAACTTTAACAAAAGCGTGTGTCAATGTCAACACGGCAAGCCATTTCTGCACTCTATTTATTAGACGAACAAGTGGGTGAAAAAGTTTCAAAAAAATCACCGGGATAATTCCCAGTGATTTTTCTAAAAGTCATAATCAAATTTTACTCAAGTTTAAATCTTCCAACCTCTGTTGCCAGATTCTCTGCGACTCCATTGTTGTCAGACGCTTCACTTTGGATATCATTGACATTGCCGCTCAGCTGAACCGAAGACTCGGACACGCCCGCAATGCCTTTGGCACTTTCCTCCACTGCAATATTGACTGCTGAGATAGCCTCCCGAATACCATCCATTGTGTTGCGAAGTTCTTCTGCCGTCTGCGAAAACTGCCCCATCATTGCGCGCATCGCATTCGCATCCGTCGCATAATTCTCGCTTGTTGCAACAAGACCGCCGAATCCTTCTTCTGTGGATGTCCGCACAAATTCGATCATCTGCCGCGCACCTTCTGCCAGTTCGTCGACCGCCTGAATCACCTCTGCACTGACCTGACGGATCTTCGTTGCTGCATCTGCAGAATTGCCTGCCAGTTTTCCGATTTCATCCGCGACAACCGCAAATCCTCGTCCTGCTTCCCCCGCACGCGCTGCTTCAATGCTTGCATTGAGTGCAAGGAGATTCGTCTGTTCCGTAATCTCAATAATATTGGAAGTCAAAACCGAAATCTGTTCAACCGACTTGGATCTTGCAATCTTCTCCCGTAACAGTTCCGCCATCTTTTCCGTCTCAGTGTTTGCTTTCTGCTGCCCAGCCTGTGCTGTTTCATTTGCTTGCGAAGCCCGGCTCTCCATATCCTGTGCGGAGGCATTTCCCGCATTCGCATTACCTGCGATACTTTCCACCGAAGAATAGATCTCTTCCATAGCATCCGTAATCTGGTTGAGTGAAGAAGTAGTCTCTTCCATCGCCGCGCTCATCTCCTGCATCGTTGCGGACACATCAGTAATACTTGCATCCGCAGATGTCAAATGATCCACCATTTTCCGCGAAGAGGACATTAACCGGTTAGAACCGGACGAAATCTCGATCATAATCTTACGGATATAAGCCAGCAGCTCATTGACATTGCCTGCAATCAGTTCCAGTTCGTCACCGCTTCTCACATCCAGTTTCTGTGTCAGGTCACCCTCATTATGCACCAGATCATAGATCTTCGCATTAACCTGCATCAGTCCCTTCGTAATTCTGCTAACGATCACGATCAGAATCAAAACCGCCAGAGCCAGACAGATTCCACCAATCTGAAATGTCCGTGCAACCGTCTTCTGCAATTCTGCCGCAATCGATGACGCATCATAATCACACCCGAGAACCGCAACCACTTTTCCGGTATTATCCTCAATTGGTTTATATACCGTGATCAATTCTCCGTCTTCCGTATAATCAATGTAATCCTGAATGTATTCCCTGCCGTCAAACACTGACTTCAGTTCCGCATAAGACGAATCAAATACATCCCCGACCATTGCCGGATCTTCATCCGAATCCACGCCGTAATAGACGTTTGTTCCATCCGTATACAACGTGTATAAAAAAGCGATACCGCATGTCTCCTGCTTTTGTCGCAGATCTCCCTGTAGATTCTGATAAACCTGCGTATCTTCCGATCCGACCGTCACCTGGGAAACCAGATTAGCATCCAGTGAATCCACTACAATCGTTGCCACCATATCCGCTTCCTCAACACCCATTTTTACCATCGTTTCTTTGAAACGGGTATAAGAATTGTATCCCATCAAAGCACAGATAAAAACAATGATAAGAATCGCCGGGATCAAAATCTTCGCACGAATCGTCAGTCCTCTTGTACGAATTTTACCTTTGTTCATTCTCTTATTTTTCTCCTTGTGTCTACATTTGATGGCACAAGTATAACACGTTATCGAACGATGAGCAACGGGCGTGTTCGTCAATTATTATCGAATAGGAATCTCCATGGTATCCCCACCAACATCACTTGTCTGCATAATAAGTGCCTGCACCTGATCCGGATCGATCACCTGTACAAATGACCGCAAGGAATATGCCTTTTTCATCGCGTCATCATCATATCCGGAACCGCCGGCATCTCCAAGGAACGGAAGCTTCTTTCCATCCTTAAGAACAACGCCTTTGAACAATGGTACCTGATTGGTATCCTCTTTGATTTCTACTTTACCGTTTACGCTGTAATTGATGCGGATAGAAATTGGTGAAAGTTCAATCGTATCCATCGTAAAAGGCGTACCTTCTATACTTTTTCCTACCGTAATATCTCTTGCGGTACTGACATCCGGAAGCTTGATCTCAAAATCCCAGTTTCCTTCTTTTGCAGGTGTAAAGCTGGTTTTATAAAGCGTTCCAAGATCTTTCAACTTGCAATAGATCGTCTTTCCCAGAAGACTGTCTTTCTGATCCGCGACACCAATACTTGCAACAAACTCCAGATTTCCATCTTTGTCCACATAATGCAGGATCATTCCTCCATTCTCATCCTCCTCGATAGGCGTTCCATCTTCGTAGACCGGATATCCGTTTTCATCACAGACAGTTCCATCATAGAATTCGCCGTATGCCTGTACATTTCCTGGCGCTTTTTCGCCTTTCACACCAATATTCCAGTCACCAAAGCCCGGCTCATCGCCCTCTGCAAGGTCATATCCCTTTACCGAAAATGAAATATGTGCAAAATGCTTATCTACAATGATAGTCTCAGGTGTAATCGTTATGCCGTTTTCTGTAACTGCAAGCTTGCTGTAATCCGCATCCTCTTTTAAGACTACAGCCGCGCCCTTGTCGGTCAGTTCCTTCTGCTGTGTGTCAGTGGCCTGCAAGGTTCCCTTCATTCCGCGGCTCCACACATGGTGTACAGCAGCTCCAACGGTCACGCTTCCAGCAATAATAAGACATGCACACGCCGCGACTGCTGCCGGATTCTTCCAAAAACCACGTTTCTTTTTCTGTGTCTGATTATTTTTTGTCATAGCACTTCTGCCCTCCGTCTGAATTTTGGCAAAAGCCTCGTCCGCTTTCTGCAATACAATTTCCGGTACTTTGATATCTTCCTGAAAAAAATTGGAATTCTTGTTCATCACGCTACCCCTTTCTGTAATAGGCTGCCAGTTTTTCCCTGCCTCGCGCCAGCCTTGTCTGAATCGTGCTCGTTGAAACATGCAACAGCCCTGCAATCTCCTTTGTCTTCCACCCCTGCCCGTAATAGAGCAGCATCGGAATGCGGTAGATTTCATCCAACGCGGTCAACGCTTCTTTCAGTTCCAGGTTGTAGGAATCCTCCGCCGCCGGTGGCTCGTATTCCTCCATCGGAGCGAAATCCTCACGCTTTTTCCTGACGTCATAACAATTGTTGATCAGGATTCTTGTCAGCCAGGTCTTAAAATACCGGTCCTCCCTGAGCGTCCCGATCCGTTCCCAACAATCAAGTATCGTCTCCTGAATCGCATCCGCAGTATCCTCGTCATTCATCAAGATGGCGATTGCAACGCGATACATGTCTTTTGTATACTGCTGCATCAGAGTTGTAAAAGCATCCGGATCCCGGTCTTTTGCCTTTCTTATTAAATTCATCATTTCTGTTTTCTTCATGGCCATTCTCCTGCGCGCTGAGATCTTGTCAAAGCAAATGGTTTCCTTTTTGCTTTACACTTATTAGACGGACGAACCTGTCAAAAAATCCCATCAAAAGAAAAAATCTATCCTGCCGCGGCAGAATAGACTTTTTGTTTTATGTTTTTCGGTTATTTCTTAGAGATTGCACACCGCATATAACGGTATATTCTCCATCCATCCCTGATCAATATATTTTAAGGTTGAAAAGCGCACCGCCTTGTTTGGATGAAACTTATCACAATATGCTTTCAGACTTTGTGACCGAATATTATCCCCTGCTTTGACTTCTATCGGAACAATATCCTTTCCTCTCTGCACAAGGAAGTCCTGCTCAAACGTTGCCTTTTCCGTTCCAAAATAATATGGTGTATATCTTGTATCCGATATTAGTTGCTGCAAAACATATTGTTCTGTAAGTGCACCTTTGAACTCGACAAATATATCATTCCCATCCAATATTGATTCCGCTTCAAGTTCACTCAATGCCCCTAATAATCCGACATCAAGCAGAAAAAGCTTATATGCATTCATACTTTTATATGCTTTCAATGGCATATTGGGTTCATTTACACGATTCACTTTATACACCAGTCCACAATCCACCAGCCACTGAATCGCAAGCTCATACTCACTGCTGCGCGCACCCTTTTTGATCTGGCCAAAAAAGAATTTTTTATTTTCCTTTGCTAATTGCATTGGCACCGAATCCCAAACCAAACGAATTCTTGGCAAAGTGTGTGCATCTATATGTTTTCCGAAATCCCCTTCATACTGTCGCACAATGTCATTTTGAATCTGTCGAACTTCAGCATAATTCCTGTGCATACGAAACGCATCAACAACAGCAGGCATTCCTCCTGTATAATAATAATTTTTCAACCAAAACAGATATTTGTCCGAGAAATTATCAATCAGCGTATAATCTTTGGTTTCAAGCGCATCCGCAAGTCCCTGTTCCTCCATTGCATACAAGAACTCACGAAAATTAAGCGGATAAAGATCCAACAGATCCACTTTTCCAACCGGATAGGAAACCCCTTCATGAATCGCCACTCCAAGAAGCGAACCAGCCGCAACAACATGATACTGCGGAGCCTCCTCACAAAAATATTTTAATGATTCCAAAACTTTTGGAGAATCTTGTATTTCATCCAATATAATCAGCGTATCTCCCGGTGTGATTGCAACACCCGCTTCAATATTTAAATTCATAATGATCCGTTTTACATCAAAATCATTCTGAAATACTTCATCCATTCTCTTATTATTGTAAAATGAAATATATGCCACTTTCTCATAATTTGTTCTACCAAATTCCTTCATCAACCAGGTTTTTCCAACCTGTCTTGCCCCCATTATAATCAACGGCTTTCTATTATCTTTATTTTTCCACTGCAAAAGCGCATTTATTGCGGATCTATACATACTCATTCACCTCTTTGATCATAGTATATCACATTTTTTCCGACCTATTCAATAACTTACCTTACATTTTTTCTGACCTGTTTTTGCTATTATCATACATTTTTTCCGACCTGTTTTATTTTACTCTTCGACCAAAGTCAACAAAAGGTCTATCCTGCCGCAACAGAATAGACCTTTTTCCTCTATTAATCATTTTCCTCATTATATAAACACGATCGTCAGTGCGCCGAAACTGTTATCGACGGATACGCTGCACAAATTGTCAGTGTTGATGTACTTGATCGACTCTCCAAAGCTGTTGTCAAAGCGAAGGTTCTCTCCGTTGCACTGCTCACTGTTGGAACCAAAACTGTTGTCGTGTGTACTTGCGTCCGTCCATTCGTGATGCTTTTTGGGCTTAAATATCATAGAAAGTCCGATACTGCCGAGAAGCGCGGCGCCGAGTACCGGCCAAGGCGTGAATGCGGTAATCCCGAGTGGTTTTGCATAAATAATGCAGAAAAAGGCGATCGGGAACAGAATTTCCCAGAAGTTCAAATGACGGAGACCTTCAATAAAAAGCCATGCCAGAAACACAGTGAGAATAACACTGAACACACTGACCGTCGGTAGATTCCAGACTCTGCTTGCGATCAGATAGACCGCGCCGACAAGAAACAATAATCCCCATAAAATTTTTCCGATGTTTTCACTCATTTTCATTGATGTAACCTCTTTTCCTCTAATTTACTGATCAACGGTTTGTAATAATATCTTGATACAAATATCTGTTTGTGCGTTTCTGCAAACGTGACTGTACTTGATGCGGTCAAGTTGCGGCTGATGGAATAAATGTGGTTCGTGTTTAAAATCGCCGACTTGGATATCCTCATAAAAAATCCCGGCAACATCTCCTCCAGCTGATACAGCTTATATTTCGTTTCATACATGTCATCCTTTGTATGTACGTGTATGACATCACCTTCTGTCTGAAAAAACAACACATCATCCAGCTGCAGATAATACTCTGTCGTTCCTTTGTAGAAGACATATTTCTGTCCGGCATTGACCACATCACTGACGGACTTCTGAATCTGCGTGACCTCATCCGTCAATCCTCTGCATCGTATGAGGACTTCGTCCTCCTGCAGACCTTCGTCAATTTCGATTTTGATTTTCATGGTAAACTCCTTAATGACCGAACATCGCTATGCGAGGCATACTTTCATGCAATGTTCGCGATTGCCCTGAGCAATGCGCGGGGCATTTCCGGTTTCAAACAGTTTCAAAAGATCTGCCATATCTGCAGTATACTTTCGATCGATTGCCTTGTTTAATGTGAGTATATTCAAAAGGCCTCATTCTGTAAACAGGTTTCCGGTAAGTGGTAAATATCCTTGTTTTGAATTACAATAATTATTGTGTAAAGTTTTCATCGCAAGTTAATTTTACCACAAAAATAGGACCTTTCGCATGAACGAATGGTCCTATTTCTTTTAGGGACTTATTTCACAGCCCCTTTACTGCTACTCATCACTCTGACAAATGCGCTCGACCACACTTCCTTTTTTGCACATCGCATTCAGCAAAACAAGCGGTGCCCCGACACATATGACAAAAAGCAGCAGAACGACAATACCGATCGGTGCGACCGGCAGAAAAAACGGCACATTCATATAGTTCATGGATTGATACAATCCCCATGTAACCGGCAATCCGACCACCATCGTAACAAAGATCGCGCCGAGCGCGTAGATGCTTCCTTCGCGCATGAGCATACGATTCATCTGCTTTCGCGTCATTCCAATGCTCTCTAAGATGGCAAGCTCCTTCCTGCGGTTTGCAATATTACCGATAATCGTATTGATATAATTCATGACACCGATGACGGCAAGTATCAGAGAGATCCCGATTCCGACACCGGTCATATTTCCCTGCGCCGCTTTCAGTTCCTCCATCGATTCGATCCTGGACTCCATTTTTAAGCACCTAGCATCCTTCGAACCCCCGACAATCTGTTCCACACGGCTCTGCGTTGCAGTATCATATGCCTTGTCATAATACACGCAGGCTTTGTAGGTATAAGTATCCAGATGAAGCGAGGCAAGCGCATCCTGACTGATAATGATCGTCGGCGGATACCCTGTGATCGGCCCGGTCATCGTAGAGTCGTCCGTAACGCCCGCAATCACAAAGGAAAAAGCATGATCCCGGTTTCCAAGCTCTGCCGCATGCAACGTTTTCCCCACCAGTTCCCGATCCTCAAACGACAGACCATTCCGGTAGATCACGCAGGTTTTGCCCTGCTGAAACGCTTTTGCATCAATCGGCTGCTCCAGTGATTCATTTAAAATCTCAAAATTTTTCTCGTCGATTCCGACCAGAACCGTTCCGAAATTCTCCGGATGCTTCTGATATTCCTTCTTCTCATCCTCATAAGAAATCTCCATCCACATCTCATAAAACTCGCGCATCCACTTATCTGCAAACTCCTGCTCCCACGGAATCATCGCCTGTGCCGTCGTGACCGTATGTACCTCCTGCACACCGTCCGTATTGGCAATCTTTTGCAAGAAAACATCGTCCATGACCTCTTTCCACTTCGCACCGTCCTTTGACAAAAGGCGATTGCTGATCTCCATATCATCGTTCCATGCACTCGATACGATCGTGCGCGGTCCCTGACTTCGAAGCAGCGTGATCACGCACACAAACACGGACAGCCCCACCGCAAGCGAGAGAATGCTGATAAGTGTTTTCTTCTTCTCCGCAAACACTTTCCGTGCGCCCATATGTCCGATTACATTACCCTTCTCATGAGAGAGATGTGTTTTTCCATGGGGCATTATTTCCGTCGAATATCGGTTCGCCTCAATCGGCGAGACCGTGACTGCAATCTTTGCCGGTTTCCGGTTTCCGATATAGATCGTTACCGCAACAAGAAGCACCGTCAGCACAAAGATTGCCGGATGAAATACCACCTGCACCTTGTCCCGGATTCCGAACGCTTTGACAAGCGACGGAATCACGAAAAACGAAATCCCGCATCCTCCCGCGATGCCAAGAACGATTCCGCCGGTTCCCACGAACAGCATCTGCCGATAGATCAGACGGTAGATCTGGTGTCCTGTCATCCCGACCGTCTGGAGCAGTCCATAGTAACGGATATTTCCGGTGACCGACAGATACATAATATTGTAGATCAACAGATAGGCACACACGCAGGTAACAAGGATCAATGCCAGAAGTCCCAGATAAAGCGGAACCGAATTTCCAAGTTCCGTCATAAAGAAAATTCTCTGCTTTTTAGATAGATTCATCGACTCGATAAACGCATTCTGCTTCGCGGTCGTCATAATCTTCTGTTTAAAATTCACCATAATGCGACCGGAACTGACGTTGTCCAGAGTCCAGCCGGATGCGTCGTAGAATGCTTTGGACACATAAAACAGATTCTTCGTTCCATAACCGTCCCAGATGCCGCATATCGTAAAATCCAGATTGTGCTGCACACCCTGTGTGTCCGTCCACTTCACCCGAAACGAATCTCCGATCCCGTAATCACTGATTCCACACTCTTCGAGCGCCCTGGGCGTGACCATCACCTCATTCTTTTTTCCTGGATAATGCCCCTTCACATATTTCTTTGCAGGTGCCTGCATCTTGTTCCAATATGTGTCATCCACCCACACCAGCGAAGTGTCCGCCATATCATTTTTCTCGGAACCATCGATAAATCCAGCGATCGCGAGCACACCTACATCCGTGATATCCGCGTTGTTTTTCAACTTCTCCATCTGTGCATCCGTGGCTCCGTACATGATGGCATCAAACTCCGCCCCATCCAGCCGGAGATTTTGGATTCGCCACATCTTAAAATACGTTGCCCCGACCGTCAACACGGAAAAAAGCATAAATGCCGACAACAGAATTGCCAGAAACATCACCAGATACCTTCGGAGATTGTGCATCAGTGATGCTTTGGCGAGATTCTTTATGACCGCCTGATTGTTGTTACTCAGCATCGCGATCACCCGCTTTCTCACCTAAGTTACCGGATACAATACGCCCGTCCTCGATGCGCACAATACGATCCGCCATCTGCGCGATGTCCTGATCATGCGTGATCAGAATGATCGTCTGCGCATAGCGTTTCGCCACCACCCTGAGCAGCCCCATCACTTCATGGCTGGTCACAGAGTCCAGATTTCCGGTCGGCTCATCCGCAAGAATGATCTGCGGCTTTGCTGCCAGTGCCCGCGCGATCGCCACGCGCTGCTGCTGCCCGCCGGACAACGTCCCCGGTAGTGCCTCCTTTTTATCTTCCATCTGCAATAATTGCATAATCTCTTCTACAAAGTCGCGATCCACGCGCTTGCCGTCCAGCCGGATCGGAAGAACAATATTTTCGTACACATTCAGATCCTGCACCAGATTGTAGCTTTGAAAAATAAATCCGACTTTTCTGCGCCGAAACACCGTTAATTCTTCACGCTTCATCCCCGCAATATTTCTGCCCGCGATGCAAACCTCGCCACCCGTCGGCACATCGAGTCCACCCAGCATATGCAAAAGCGTGCTCTTTCCGCTACCCGATTTACCGATGATTGCGACAAATTCCTGCTCCCTCACGCGAAAATCGACATCATCGAGCGCCTTTACCGTATTGTCTCCGAGCCTGTAATATTTCTTTAATGCCCGCGTTTCCACCATCCAGTTTTCCACTGTTCTTCCTCCTTGACCACTCTGTTTTCCACGTCAGTTCCCTTGACGTCAGCTTTTAGCATAGCGGTCAATTATCACAAACCGATCACGCCGGCGATCACATTTCTGTGACATTCGCATTCTGCAAATGCAGCCGGAACGTTGCGCCCACGCCCGGTTTCGATACAACATCCACATATCCGTCCTGCGCCTCCATGATCTTTCTGGTCAGATACAATCCGATGCCAATGCCCGGCCGGTCATGCACTTCCGGCTCCCTGTAAAAACGCCCGAAGATCTGCGCCTGACGCTCCGCAGCAATCCCTCTTCCGGTATCCGTCACCTCAACTACCGTAAAAATCTCCTGCCTGCGCACCGTCACGCGGATCTGTCCGTCCTCACCGGTATATTTGACGGCATTCTCCAAAACATTTCCGATCGCCTCGGTCGTCCACTTCGCATCATGCATGACGGTAAGCTGCGTGGGTCCGTCCACGGAAAGCTGCTGGTTCTTCTTCGATGCTTCCACAACGATCCCCGCCACTGCCTTTCGGATCGTCTCCATGAGATCCTGCGGCTTTTTCCTGATCTGTATAATGCCGCTCTCCATGCGCGACAACTTGATCATGCTCTCCATCAAAAACTGTAACCGCCCGGTCTGATGCGCCAGACTGTCAAGTGCCTGCATTCCCTCCTCGGAATGCACTTCCTCCGCCAGAAGATCCAGATAGATTTTCTGATTTGCAAGCGGGATACGGCTTTGATGTGCAATGTCGGAGATCAAGCTTTGCAACTGCTCCCGTTCTTTTTCATTCTTCTGCTCGCGTAACGCAAAAATATGATTCGTGCGCAGCAACTTTTCCTGCAGCTTCGCAAAAAGCGAATCCTCAAGCACTTCCGCTTCGCTTTCTCCCTCGACGATCGCATCGAGGCTTTGCTCCATCTGTCCGGCAAATTTATCCACATCTTTTCGCAGCTTGCGATACCGCATTCCCATAAATAAAGCAACCACAACCATCACAAGCGCGACCGTCAATTTCCAATCCATTGATATCCCATCCCATAAACATTCGCAATATATTTGTGTTCTTCATCTTCGATCTTGGCACGCAGCCGACCGATGTTGACGGCAAGTGCATGCTTGTCCACGATCTGATTACCGTTCTCCCACAACACATCCAGCAGCATATCGTATGTCAGGAGCTGATTTCTCGCACGCAAAAAAGCAGACAGAATGCAGAACTCCGTCGGCGTAACCGCACACAACTGCTGCCGTATCCTCACCTTGCCCTGCATCAACGAAACCGTCAGATAGCCATCCCCATAATCCTGTGTATCGGCATGTGAGGTCTGCCTCAAGATGACCGCGATCTTCTTTAGCAGTATCTTATTGGAAAAAGGCTTTGTCACATAATCCACCGCACCGAGTTCGTACCCCCGCAAAGCATCTTCCTCCAGATCACGCGCCGTCAGAAACACGACCGGACATGCTTTCTGCTCCCGGTTCATCCACTCCAGCAGCGCAAATCCGTCGCCGTCCGGCAGATTGACATCTAACAAAACCAGATGCACTGGCTCCACGCGAAGGATACTTTTTGCCTCCTCCATCGTGTGCGCGGCAAGCGTCGCATAGTGTTCCTTTCCCAACTGCCTTGCAATCCCTCGATTCAATTCCCAGTCATCTTCCACGATCAGTATCTGTTCCATTGCATTTCTCCACATTCTTATGAGACTTATGTACTGCATCTATCTTACCACAGAATACGGAGCTCAATTATCACAATTCTGTGCTTTTTTACCACGAGAAAGCACCGGACTCGTGTGCTCTGATTTCCGTTGTTATAACCACCTGGTTTTAATTTGTTTAGAATTTGTTTCCAATTTTTATAAAGTATTCAGTGCCTTGTCACAACACGTTCACATTCCGTTGCTATGATAAAACCATCAAAAGGAGCTGTTGTGTTTTAGCCGATGGGGGGTTGGGGGTGCTGTCAGTTCCGACTAAAAATAATTCTCGAAAGCGATTCAAATATAAATCCGCCGTAGGTAATTCCCACGACGGACTTTTTTTGTCATATACCGGGTCAATCGTATGGTTCATATATACACCTCTTTTTCAATGTTTCAGTTGAACATACGTTCTATTTGTGATATCATTTAATCGTATCATCGAACAGGAAACAGGATGTGATTTTCCGATTGTTAGATGCCCTTGAGTTTTTAGAGAGGGTGATGCCAATGAGCTTAGACAACGTTTTAACATTGTTGCTTGTAATCTTTGCGGCGCTGTCTTACATAGACAATCATAGTAACAAAAAGAAATAGCATCCCACTCGACCAAAAGTAGATGCTATTTCAAAATAAGTATTTACCGAGGGCAAATCGGAGTCATATCCGATTCACTTCCTAAGTAGATTATACATGAGGGTACTTGGATTTTCAAGTACCCTTTTACGATCAAAATTATAACCTAAATTATAATTTTCCGCTGAATCGAAGCAGACGGCTGCTGAACTTAAACTCACCGACCCACAGATAATTTCCGTCGTATGCGAGGAATGTCGGCATCACCAGCGAATCCTTACCCGTTACGCCGATCGTATCCACCGGCCGCCCCGGTATATTTCCCGTGAGCATGGAAGAATCATAATAGGTGCTGCCACGCCCCAGAACACAGTCCGGTTCGCTGCCGCCTGCCGCATTCTTATAATCGTTCCAGATCAGCACATAATTGTCCCCCTGATCCGCCACAACAAGTTTATCGTCCTTTGTGATCACGCAGTCCGTTGCGAAATTGAACGTCTTATGCTCTCCCTTATAGGTAAATTCATGTACCTGCTGCTTTGTTATATTTTTCAGATTGCTCAGATCATAGATCATAACCGTCTTGCACAGATCACCGCCCACCGATGAGGAGGCAACATTGCCGGATACCGTAAGGAGCGTTCCGTTGGATGCCAGCGAACCGTGTGCGCCCTTGATCGTTGCAACCGGCTTCGTTGTACGGTTCGGGACTTTATCATATACATACACTTTGTTCGTCTTCGAATCCGAGATAAAGAAATACTTTCCACCGGTCGCGATCGCATCGATTCCCTGCATATTAACCGTTCCGATCGTACCGACCACGGCGCTGTTCCACTTCTGTCCGCTCGTAGGCGTACTGTTCCAGATGTAGAGTGAATTTCTTGTCGCAACTACAAGCTTTTTACCATAATATTGCACATCGACCGGAGACGCGACCGGATCGAAGGTGTAGACCATGTCTGCCTTGACCGCACTACTGTCCGGAATGTTTTTCCACACGGAAAGTGTCCAGTCGAAATCGGATACCGCAACGAGATTCCTACCATTCGTCGCCACATTCGGATTCATGATCAGACCGTTACTGAGCAATGTGCTTCCGGTTACTTTTCCGCTCAAAGCATAGTTCGGTTTCGCGGTACTCTTCTTCGGCAAGCCGTTGAACACGGCAACTTTGTTTGCATTGTAGAGGCTGACATAAAGTTTTCCGCCTGCGTAAACACACTGGTTATAATCACCCGTACCAAAGTAATAATATTTGCTGCTTGAACTGTGGGACTCTCCGTTACCCACAGTCAGAGAAGGCTTCGCCATCGCTACAGAAGATTTTGGCAGCTTATTATAAATCAGCAGTTTGCCCGCATCGAGCAGCACCAGTTTTCCATCCGCAATGCATCCGCCCGGCTGTCCCGCTTCCAGCGAATACTGAAAATCCTCATGGTCATTCGCCGACTTTGGATAGGACGTCCACACTCTGGAACCCGCATGACTTCCCCCGATATTGTGATCCCCGACCAACAGCCAGTTTCCGTCGGTAACGATCGTACGCGGCGTGCCTTCCGTCTGGATCACATAGTCTGCATTTGTGTCTTTCTCCGTCGGAACAGAATTCCAGAAAATAATCTTGCCGTCCCGCGTGTTCGTCACGATCATCCTGGTTCCGTCCGTCCAGATTGCCCAAGGCCAGATGATTGCATCATCCGAAGCGCTTCCGAACGATGTAATCGCGTAATCCGCTTTCTGCCCATTTGTCGTCGGGATAGAATTCCAGACAAGCACACGATTATTATGCGTGTCCGTAACATAAAGCTTTCCATTTGCCACTGCCACCCCAACCGGCCAATTCATCTGATTTAACGCATATCCGCAGCTGCTGCTTGTAAAATTACTCTGTCCCAACACAAGCGCCGGCTTTGCGGAAGCCGATGTCGGCAGAGAGTTGTACACGAGGACACGGTTGTTCCACGAATCACACACAAAGAAACGTTTGCCGTCCGTCGCGATACCGTTCGGATGGTTATAGGTCGTCGCACCGCCCGACTTATCCATACCAAAGCAAGACAGTGCAAGATCCGCAGCCTGCCCACCAGAAAAAGCATTGCGGACATTGCCCGAAGCTTTCTTGTAGCTATTGCTTTTGTTTACGGAAATGCTGACATCTTTAAAATACGTTACCGTGACTTTACACTTATAACTCTTGCTTCCGATCTTTGCCGTGATTGTCGTTTTTCCCGGCGAAAGTGGATTCAGCCAGCCCTTGGAATTAATGGTCGCGACCGCCTTGTTCGAACTCGACCACTTTGGTTTCCTGCTTGTTCCGGAGATCACAACCGGACAGTTCTGCCCAACATTCACTGTCATATCGCCGGAAATCATCACCTTCGCCTGCGTTGTCTGAAGCGGCATAAGTGCCACGAGCAGCATGCAGATAGCTGCAAGCAGCGAGATGATCCGATTCTTACTGAGTTTGCCCATACAATGCCCTCCCTGTCATTTTCATTTCACATTCGTTTCCTTATTGCTACGCCACTTGAATACCAACATTCAAATGTTTCCTATTAGTTGTATTGTATCATAGATATACTGTTAGCACTACCACATTCATCAACGTATTTCAACGTAGCCCGGGAGTTTGAATATTAAAAAAAGTTATTGCAGGTCGCATAAAACCTGCATTTTTTGTATGTGCTTGTTTGTAATAGTGTGTTATAATTAAAAGAAAAAGGATTTCGTGTTATGTATATTGCAGTTACAGGTAGCAAAAATAATAAAGATGTTTATATTTA
>ERZ1034976.1145-NODE-1145-length-21534-cov-16.488989_pt1 | contig 21534 bp, 23 predicted proteins | sample MGYA00520623_ERZ1034976 | MGnify/ENA primary metagenome ERZ1034976 (study PRJEB33766, sample SAMN09781774) | gut metagenome | biome: gut microbiome | host: Homo sapiens | place: Madagascar | study: EMG produced TPA metagenomics assembly of the PRJNA485056 data... | reverse complement strand
AAATAGGGTATATGCCTCAGCAACAAGCTATATATGACAATTTTACTGGAGAAGAATTTATGTGGTATATGGCTGCTCTTAAAGGGGTTAATAAACAACAGGCTAAGTCGCGGATAGATGATTTGATATCAATGGTAAATTTAAGTAATGATAAAAGGAAAAGAATTGGCTCATATTCGGGAGGAATGAAACAAAGAATACTTATAGCGCAGGCTTTACTTAATGATCCCGAAATACTGATAATGGATGAACCAACGGCTGGATTAGATCCAAGTGAAAGAATTCGTATCAGGAATTTTCTTAGTGAAATATCCGAAAATAAAATAATAATTGTAGCTACGCATATTGTTTCTGATATCGAATTTATTGCAAAAGAGATTATATTGCTTAAAGGAGGTTGTATAATAGACCACGGAGTACCTCAACATTTGTTAGAAAGTCTTGAAGGCAAGGTGTACGAAGTAGAGGTTGGGCTGAATGAGGAATATTTTCAAGAAGAAGCAAAAATAGTTAATATAAAAATGGGAGCAAAAGGGAAAATATATAGGATAATAAGTGAAAATAAACCTTGTAATTATAAATATCAAGAAGTTAAGGCGGGACTTGAAGAACTATATATGTATCATATGTGAAATTTAGTGATGGAGGGAGCAGGTATGGCAAAAAGATAAGCTTTATACATAACAGGCGGCATAGTTGTTTTACTTGCAGTAATATTGACAATTTTTATAATTTTTAACATGGGCAGCAGTGTTGTGATAAGAGACAAAATAACAGCTTCTGATACATCGCAGAAGATCCTGACATCAGATGAGACTGAAAAGTACGGCGTAAGCCCTACTGAAAATTATAGTTATGGCTTGTATACAAGCCAGATAGAGCTTGATAATCAGCTTACAGTCACAATGGAAATCATTACAGTTAAACATACGGATGAATTTGAAGAGATAATGAAAGTGCTTTTGGACGTAAATCCGGAATAGATAAAGGGGTATGATGTCAAAACAGCGGTTTATTCGCAGGATGTAGTTGAGGGAGATGATGACTCAGAAAATGATGTTATATGTGTTGGAAATGTAACTGTGACAGATGATAGCGGGGAGTCATTTTCGGAGCATATATCATATACGGATCACTCGGTCTTTAACTAAAGGAAAATATTTATTAGGCTATAAAAAACACTTGAGCAGATTGTATATTTAAAATACAGTCTGCTCTATTATTTTGCAGTTACGGAATGTATTTTAAATTAGGGGAAATTATAATGTGGTTGTAGATAATAGAAATAATAGATATAATGTAACTGATCAATACAGACATATGAGTGATAATATATTCTGTGAAAATGAGATTAAGTGAGGTCGGATATTCATGCTTAAAAATATGGTATTATGCCAATATAGATTATATGAAAGACGCTCCTTCATATTTTGACAATGTATATGAAGATGAGTGGATAGAAGATACATTTGTAAAAGAAATGATACAGGATGTTGATCATTGTGAGGTGATCAGTCCCCTCATTATTGACAGTCCGGTACTGGGTGCGATAACACCGCGGGAATTATCAGGTGGAGTAAAGGTTTTGATACTTATGCTTAAAGATGATTCATTTATTTATAATATGTCTAATTGTGGTGATAATTGTGCTAAGTGGGTTTTGAAAATTGCCGAGAAAAAGGATCTGACAGTATATTTGCAGCATATTATGCATTTTGAGGGTAGCTTTAAAATCAGGATCATGAACACCGGTAAAATTGTGTGTAATCCGAAAGAATATGTAGCGGGATTATTGGAAGCGGAGGAAATGGAAGATGAAAGGTGCACAGATGGTTAAAGTCTGTGCACTTTGTATTATAATCAAATTATATAAACATTAATGTTAAAAGAAAAGTCACTAATTGTAAAGAATAATTTGCTTGCATTTATTGGAAAACCGAAGTAAAATTATAGGTAAAAAGTACCGATAGTAAATATACTTATAACTAAGGAGAAAATTTATGCAAGGAAAAGAGTATTTTCAGAACAGAAAGATTGCAGACAAGCTTTCTTTGGTGGTAAAAGTTGTATTTGTTATACTGGCAATCAATAATATTTTGTTTGCGGCAGTGCTGATCGCTTTTGGACATCCTGTATTTTTGATCATCCCGATACTCGGAATGATTGCCATGCCGATTCTCGGTCAGCAGATGGTAAAAGCGCTTACGGAGAATATCCTTGAGCCGCTGGATCAGATTGAGAATGCAGCAGAAGCTATGTCTCAGGGAAACCTTGAAATTGATGTAACATATGAATCGGAGGATGAGCTTGGCAAACTGGCACAGAGTTTCCGCAAGACGGCATCTTCCCTGAAAGAAGTTGTGGAGGATATCGATCAGCTTCTTGCTGAATTTGCAAAGGGAAACTTTGATGCAAAGTCACGCAATATTGAAGTTTACCGTGGCAATTTCAGTGAGATTTTAAGCAAACTGGAAGAGACAGAGACAGGACTCAGTCAGACGATTTCAAATGTACAGGAATCATCGAATCAGGTTTCTGTAGGAGCAGATCAGTTAGCACAGAGTGCGCAGGGTCTTGCGGAGGGTGCGACAGATCAGGCAGCTGCATTGGAAGAATTGACTTCTTCTGTCAATGAAGTGGCAGAACATGTAGCGGAAAATACAAAATCAACCGATCGTGTTCATGATCAGGCAAAAGAAGTTGCTATCAAGGCAGACAGTGGTACGGCAAAGATGAAGGAACTGATCGAGTCCATGAAACATATCTCCGATACCACAAATGATATTCAGGCTGTCATTGGAAAAATCGAGAGTATTGCCAGTCAGACAAACCTTCTGTCTTTGAATGCTTCGATTGAGGCTGCCCGTGCAGGCGAGGCAGGAAAAGGTTTTGCCGTTGTTGCGGAGCAGATCAAGGAACTTGCAGAAGAAAGTGCTGCTTCCGCAGAGGAGACACGTGTCATGCTGACAAACAGCCTGAATCAGGTAGAGATTGGAAGCAATGTTGCTGACCAGACTTCACAGTTTATGGCTGAGATGATCGAGCAGCTGGATGTTGTTGTTATGGAAGTTGCCAAGATTCGTCAGGTATCTGATCAGCAGGCAGAATCTGTAAAGCAGATTTCACAGGCAGTGGAGCAGGTAAGTAGTGTTGTACAGTCTAATTCTGCAACATCCGAGCAGGTATCTGCTACCAGTCAGGAGCTTTCAGCTTCAGCGGAAGGACTTGATGAGATGATTTCCGGATTCCAGATTCGTAAGTAGTTTGTATTTAATTTAAAACTTGCCAAAGAGCAGTCGTATGTGCTTATATAGAGAGTATAAAGATGACTCTGACACCGAAACCAAGGTTGAGGTGAAAGGTATAGCATAGAACGACTGCTTTGTGTTTTCAGACATAAGGCTTATTTTGTATGAATCAGGCTGTACCTTTCGAGGTACAGCTTTTTTTGTGTAAGAAGAATCCAATGTAAATGTGGGGAACTTTATGCAAATCAAAAAGGAGAAAAAATGGAAAATAACACAAGAATCGCACTGATCGGTATCATTGTGGAAAAGGAAGAATCTGCAGAACCATTGAATCATTTATTGCATGAGTACAGGGAATGTGTTGTGGGACGTATGGGTATTCCATACCGCGACAAGGGAGTGAATATTATCAGTGTTGCGGTGGATGCGCCACAGGACACCATCAATGCATTGTCTGGTAAAATCGGAAGATTAGAAGGGGTGAGTGCAAAGACAGTTTATGCAAACATTAGTGGAAATCATTGATCAGATAAAGAATGAGCAGACAATTCATCGTGAGCAGCTGCAGACGCTGCTTGCGACGACAGATGAGCAGGCAATCAATTATCTGCGTGATACAGCCAGAAAAGTTGCGGATGATATTTATGGAAAACAGGTGTTTATTCGTGGACTGATCGAGTTTACGAATTACTGTAAAAATGACTGTATTTATTGTGGAATCCGAAGGAGTAATTTGAATGCGCAGCGATACCGTCTGACGGAAGAAGAAATTTTATCCTGCTGCGCAAACGGATATGAACTGGGCTTTCGAACCTTTGTCTTACAAGGGGGAGAAGATCCATATTTTTCAGATGAACGGATTTGTGATATTGTAGCAAAAATCAAACAGGACTATCCGGATTGTGCGGTGACACTTTCGATTGGAGAGAAGGATAAGGCAAGCTATCAGGCATTTTATGATGCAGGAGCGGATCGTTACCTTTTGCGCCATGAGACCGCTGATAAAACGCATTATCAGAGTCTGCATCCGGCGGAAATGTCATTCCAACACAGGATACAGTGCCTGTATGATTTGAAAGAAATCGGTTATCAGGTTGGCTGCGGATTTATGGTAGGTTCGCCGGGACAGACCTTGGACACGCTGTATGAGGATTTGATGTTCATCAAAAAACTGCAGCCACATATGGTTGGAATCGGACCTTTTATCCCACAGAAGGATACGCCATTCGGACAGGAACCGGCCGGAACAATGGAACAGACCCTGCGGCTTTTGAGCATCATAAGGCTGATCCATCCCCATGTGCTTTTGCCATCGACAACGGCACTGGGAACGATTCATCCCCTTGGAAGAGAGAAGGGGATTCAGGCAGGTGCGAATGTTGTAATGCCGAATTTGTCGCCGGTTGCAGTCCGGGAAAAGTATAAATTATATGATAACAAAATATGCACCGGAGACGAGGCAGCTGAATGCCGCCATTGTATGGCCCGACGGATGGAGAGCGTCGGATATCAGGTCGTTGTTTCCAGGGGCGATTTTAAAAAATAACTGAATAGTTATAGCATGATTCAAACACTAGGAGGAAAGTATGTATAACGTAAAATCATTAAAAGCAGAAGAATTTATTTCAGATGAGGAAATCAAAGAGACACTTGCCTATGCAGATGCCAATAAGGACAATATGGAAGTAATTGATGCCATTATTGCCAAAGCAAAAGAGCGCAAGGGGCTGACACACCGGGAGGCATCCGTTCTTCTGGCATGTGAAAATGAAGAAAAAATGCAGGAAGTATATGAGCTTGCACAGCAGATCAAAAAGGACTATTACGGAAACCGCATTGTATTGTTTGCACCTTTGTATTTATCCAATTACTGTGTGAATGGATGTGTATACTGTCCATACCATTTGAAAAATAAGCATATTGCAAGAAAGAAACTGACACAGGAAGAAATTGTAAAAGAAGTTACCGCTTTGCAGGATATGGGACACAAGCGTCTGGCTATTGAAGCAGGTGAAGATCCGGTAAATAATCCGATTGAGTATATTCTCGAATGTATCAATACCATTTACAGTATCAAGCATAAAAACGGCGCAATCCGTCGTGTAAATGTAAATATTGCGGCAACGACAGTCGAAAATTACCGCAAGTTAAAGGAAGCCGGAATCGGTACATACATTCTTTTCCAGGAAACATACAACAAAGAAGGCTATGAGCAGCTGCATCCGACAGGACCAAAGCATGATTATGCATATCATACCGAAGCAATGGACCGTGCAATGGAAGGCGGCATTGATGATGTAGGACTTGGTGTATTGTTTGGACTCGAAGGATACCGCTATGAATTTGCAGGACTTCTGATGCACGCGGAGCATCTTGAGGCTGTTCACGGGGTAGGACCACATACCATCAGTGTTCCTCGTGTGAAAAAAGCAGATGATATTGATCCAAGTGCTTTTGACAATGGTATCAGCGATGACACTTTTGCAAAAATCTGCGCATTGATTCGTATCTCGGTTCCATATACCGGTATGATCATTTCCACAAGAGAGAGTCAGGCGGTACGTGAAAAAGTATTACCTCTTGGAATATCCCAGATCAGTGGTGCATCGAAAACAAGTGTCGGCGGATATGCCGATCCGGAAGCAGAAAAACTTGCAGATGAGACTTCGGAGCAGTTTGATGTCAGTGATCAGAGAACGTTAGATGAAGTTGTGAACTGGCTGATGAAAATGGGATATATTCCATCATTCTGTACGGCATGTTACAGAGAGGGAAGAACCGGAGACCGTTTTATGGCGCTTTGCAAGAGCATGCAGATTTTAAATTGTTGTCATCCAAATGCACTTATGACTTTAAAAGAGTATCTGGAAGATTATGCAAGTGAAGAGACAAAGAAAATCGGTATGGAACTGATTGACCGTGAGATTGAGAAGATTACAAATCCGAAAGTAAAGCAGACAACTTACGAGCACATTCATGATATTTCTGAAGGAAAACGAGACTTCCGTTTCTAAGACGGGAAAGGACGAAAGAACATATGGCAGTAACATTGAATGATACACCTTCCGCAAACCGTCTGCATATAGGTGTTTTTGGAAAAACCAACAGTGGCAAATCTTCGTTTATCAATGCTTTTACCAATCAGGAAGTTTCTATTGTTGCAGATGTTGCGGGAACGACCACCGATCCGGTCTATAAAGCGATGGAGATTCATCCGCTTGGTCCATGTACAATCATCGATACCGCAGGTTTTGATGATGAGAGTACGCTTGGCGAACAGCGCATCGAACGAACGAAATTAGCTGCGGAAAAAACAGATCTTGCAGTGATCCTTTTTGCGGCAGATGAAAAGCAGGGGCTTGCGGCATGTGTACAGGAGCTGAAATGGTATCGCTTTTTTAAAGAAAAAAATACACCGGTTCTTCTTGTAATCAACAAAGTCGATCTTGCAGATGCAAAGGTGATGCAGGAAGAAATTAAAAAGGAGACCGGAGAGGATGCTCTGGTTGTAAGTGCAAAAACGCGTGCCGGCATGGATCAGGTGAAAGAAGCATTATCCCGAAAAGTCCCGGAAAATTTTGGGGAGCGTCTGATCACCGGAGATCTGGTAAGTGAGGGAGATTTGGTTATGCTTGTAATGCCACAGGACATTCAGGCTCCAAAGGGAAGACTGATTCTGCCACAGGTGCAGACAACCAGAGAATTACTGGATAAAAAATGTCAGATTATGAGTGTAACAACGGATCAGATGGTTCCGGCGCTGGCAACATTGGTCAAATCGCCAAAACTGATCATTACAGATTCACAGGTGTTTGCATATGTGTATGAGAATAAGCCCAAGGAAAGCATGCTTACTTCGTTTTCTGTTTTATTTGCGGCTTATAAAGGAGATCTGCCTTATTACGTGGAAGGAGCAAAACAGATCGACCGCCTGACAGAAAATTCGCATGTGCTGATTGCGGAATGTTGTACACATGCACCGTTGAGCGAGGATATTGGAAGAGTGAAGATCCCTCGGATGCTTCGAAAACGTTTTGGAGAAAACATGCAGATCGATCATGTGAGCGGAACTGATTTTCCGGAAAAACTGACAGAGTATGACCTGATCATTCAGTGTGGAGCCTGTATGTTCAACCGGAAATATGTACTTTCCCGCATTGACCGCGCGAAGGAACAGGCGGTACCTATGACAAATTATGGAGTGACGATTGCTCACCTTACCGGAATTCTTGATCATGTCGTTATGCCATAGAATAGTTAGTTGAGGGATGAATCGTTGGAACAGGTAATTGTGAAAAATCAGTCGGAAGAATATATGGTTAACGTGATTCGGTCCAAACGAAAAACGATGGCACTTCAGGTAGGGCTGGACGGAACTGTCGTGGCAAGGGTTCCAAACCGGGTGGCAAAGAAAGAGGTACTGCGCTTTTTGGACTCCCATGCGGAGTGGATTGCTGCGGCAAAGAAGAAGATGGCCCGGCGCCAACAGGAAAAGCAGGCATACCGGAGTCCCTATGAGATTCCTGCATATGATTCCCTGTCGAAGCGTGAGAAAGATGAAATCCGGGCGCATTTTATGCAGCGGCTGATGTATTATGCACCAAAGATCGGTGTGACGTTCGAACGGGTTGCAATCCGGAACCAGAAAGGACGCTGGGGAAGCTGTAGCAGTAAAGGAAATCTCAATTTCAATTATCGCCTGCATTATCTGCCACAGGAGCTGATGGATTATGTTGTGGTACATGAACTTTCGCACCGGATTCATATGAATCATTCACGGGATTTCTGGGCTTTGGTCGGGCAGTATGATAAGGATTACAAACTGCATCAGACACAGCTTCGAAATATTGGGATTGACAAATAGAAAAAAAGGGTTTAAAGTATACGAATAAAGAGAAACCGATGAGAAAGAGGAGTAGACTTATCCGGATATCACAGAGAGCTGCAGGTGGTGTGATGCAGTATGGAAGGATTTGTTGAATGGACTTTCGAGGGTGGCCCAAAAGGAAATCACTTAGTAGGCGTCGCCGGGAACCGAACCCGTTACCAATTCGGCATGTATGACATCGTACGTGAAAGAGTGGACATTTGTCAATTTGAGTGGTACCGCGATAATAAGATTTTATTACCGTCTCAAGCATTTTGCTTGAGGCGGTTTTTTAATGAAAGAGAGGAAAAAGATTATGAAGAAAAAAGTATTAGCTATGGTATTATCTGCAGTATGTGCAATGGGACTGCTGGCAGGATGTGGATCAGGAAATGATGGAAACACAACACAGGGACAGGGAGGAACTTCCGAGACAACCTATACGATCGGAATTTCACAGTTCGCAGAACACGGTTCACTGGACAATTGCCGTGAGGGCTTTTTGGCAGGACTTAAGAATGCAGGAATTGAAGAAGGAAAAAATCTGAAAGTTGAATATCAGAACGCACAGACCGATACAGGTACAGCAAGTACGATTGCAGACAGTTTTGTATCAGAAAATGTGGATATGATCTGTGCCATTGCAACACCATGTGCAGCAAGTGCATACAACTCATGTATGAATACAGATATCCCGGTTGTTTATACCGCAGTATCGGATCCGGTTACCGCACAGCTTGCAAACGAAGATGGTTCAAGTGTCGGAAACATCACAGGTTCTTCCGATATTCTTCCAGTAGAAGAACAGTTGAAAATGATTCGTGAGATGATGCCGGATGCAAAGAAAATCGGTATTCTCTATACAACAAGTGAGGCAAATTCCTGCAGTACCATTGAAGAGTACAAAAAGCTTGCAGGCGATTATGGATTTGAAATCGTAGATACCGGTATCAATACTTCTGCCGACATTGAAATCGCAGCAACCGATCTGGTATCTAAGGTTGACTGCTTATGTAACCTTACCGACAATACAGTAGTAAATGCATTACAGACAGTACTCGATAAAGCAAACGGCGCAGGAATCCCTGTATTTGGAAGTGAGATCGAGCAGGTAAAATCCGGTTGCGTAGCATCTATGGGTATTGATTATTATCAGCTTGGAATTGAGACTGGTGAGATGGCTGCAAAGATCTTAAAGGGCGAAGCAACTGCAGATAAGACACCATTCATTACGGCATCAAAGGCTGAACTTTATGTAAATACTGCAGCAGCAGACAAAATCAACATGAAACTTGATAAATCCTATATTGCAAATGCCGCACAGACATTTGATGAGATTACAGTAAAGTAATAACAATAAGAGATAAAAAATAAGAGATAAATAATTAGATTTGGGGGTAACACCGTGACATTAGTTTTAAGCGTACTCGAACAGGGCATGATTTATGCAATTATGGCTCTTGGTATTTATATCACATATACGATTCTGGATTTCCCGGATCTGACGGTTGATGGAAGCTTCCCGCTTGGAGCTGCTTTATCCGCTGTACTGATCGCAAAAGGATGCAATCCGATTCTGACATTGCTGATTGCTTTTGCGGCAGGAGCAGTGGCAGGAACACTGACCGGACTGATTCATGTTAAATTAAAAGTAAGGGATCTCTTATCCGGAATTATTATGATGACAGCATTGTATACCGTGAATCTGCGTATTGCAGGCAGAGCCAACCTTCCGATTTACAACATGACAACTTTGTTTGACAATGATCTTGTGCATAGTCTTTTTAAAGGATCGCTTGCCGCTTTTTCCAATGTGATTATTATTTTTGTAATTACATTTATCATGAAGTTTTTACTGGATTGGTATATGAGCACGAAATCCGGATATCTCCTTCGTGCTGTCGGAGACAATGAAACGATCGTTACTTCCATGGGTGTAGACAAAGGCGTGATTAAGATTATCGGTCTTGCAATCGCCAATGGTCTTGTCAGCTTAAGTGGATGCATTTTTGCACAGCAGCAGCGTTATTTCGATGTTTCCATGGGAACCGGAACAATGGTCATCGGACTTGCCAGTGTAATTATTGGTATCAGTCTGTTGAAAAAAGTGACATTTTTACGTGTGACAACAAGTGTAGTGATTGGATCTATCGTATACAAAGCCTGTGTTGCGATTGCAGTAAAGCTTGGTATGCCGTCTTCCGATCTGAAACTGATTACAGCGGTGCTTTTCCTTGTGATTTTAGTGCTTGGCATGGATCGCAAAAAGAGAAAGAAGGTGGCTTAGATGTTAGAGTTAAAGCATATTCATAAAATGTATAATCCGGGAACAATCAATGAAATCTGTCTGTTTGATGATTTTAATTTAAATATTGAGGATGGACAGTTTGTTTCCGTTGTCGGAAGTAATGGTTCCGGTAAGACATCTATGCTCAACATTATCTGTGGTTCCATCCCGGTGGATGGCGGAAATATTGTTGTCAATGGCGTTGATATCACAAAACAGAAAGATTTTATTCGCCATCGCCGCATTGGACGTGTATTTCAGGACCCGTCGAAAGGAACCTGTCCGTCCATGACAATCCTTGAGAACCTTGCAATCGCGGATAACAAGGGAAAAATGTACGGACTGGGCAGAGGCACCAACCATGCCCGTGTGGAGGCGTACAAAGAACTGCTTGCCAGTGTAAATCTCGGACTCGAAGATAAGCTGCACACAAAGGTTGGAGCATTATCGGGTGGTCAGCGTCAGACACTGGCGCTTTTGATGGCAACCATGAATCCAATCGAATTTCTGATTCTTGACGAGCATACTGCAGCTTTGGACCCGAAGACAGCAGAGATTGTTATGGAACTGACCGGCAAGATTGTTGCAGAGAAAAAGGTTACCACGATCATGGTTACGCACAACCTGCGCTATGCGGTAGAATACGGTGATCGATTGCTGATGATGCATCAGGGACATGCGATTATTGACAAATCGGGTGCCGAGAAAAAGGCTATGCAGGTGGATGATATTCTCGGAACATTCAACGAAATCAGTATTGAATGCGGAAATTAGTGAAACAGATACAAAAAGAAGGCGAAAGGCGTGAGAGTAACTCATGTTTTTCGCCTTTTTTCAATGGATACAGAGTGTGAATATGTATGTTGTGTCATGGATTTTCACAGGAATCTGCAATTTATCGTGTATGTGTATCATATGAAGAGGGAAGAACATCGCATTCATTAAATTTGGCATCGTTTGGGACAGAAATTGCATAAATTTTTTGTTTAGTCAGAATTGATTCGGTTACGACCGAATAAAAATTGACATTCGTATACATTTTACTCTTGAATATAGTTTCAAACTATGACAAACCACATAAATAAGGTATTATACAAACAAATCACGACATGGTAGGATAACCCTAGAAAACGAACAGAAAAACACAGGAGGTTATCAATATATGAGTACATTAAAGACACCATTTCGCTATGATTTTGTAGGAAGCTTTTTAAGACCAGAAAAGCTTAAAGCAGCAAAAAAAGCGTTTGAAGAAGGAACAATCACACAGAAAGAACTCGACCGCGTGACGGATGAGTGCGTGACAGAGATCGTTGCAAAGCAGAAAGCCGCAGGATACCATGCAATCACGGATGGAGAGTTTAGAAGAAAATTCTGGCATCTGGATTTCATGTGGGGATTTGAAGGCGTTGCACATGAAAAAGACGGTGGCGGCGTACAGTTTAACGGAGAGATGGCAGACCTTGAGGCCACTTATCTGGTGGGAAAGGTAAAAGCAAAGGCGCATCCGTTTGTAGAGTATTTCAAATTCTTAAAGCAGTTTGAAGATGAACAGACCGTTGCAAAGTATACCATTCCGGCACCGGCGCAGATGTATCAGCAGATGATCGTTCCGCAGAACATTGAGCAGACAAGAAAATTTTATGCGACCGATGATGAGTTGATCGAGGATATCGGTAAGGCATATCAGGATGTGATCAAACAGTTCTATGCAGCAGGATGCCGTAATCTGCAGCTTGATGACTGTACCTGGGGTGCAATTGTCGGAGATGCTGCAAAGCAGAGATACCAGTCACTTGGTGTTGATATTGAAGAGGTAAAGGCACAGCTTTTGAAAGTAAATAATCTGGCACTGGAAGGAAGACCGGAGGATATGGTGATTACTTCCCACATTTGTCGCGGAAATTATCACTCTACATTTTTTACAAGTGGACCATATGATTCTGTAGCTGACTATGTATTTGCCCAGGAGCATGTGGACGCATTACTTTTGGAGTATGATGATGCGAGATCCGGTGGTTTTGCACCGCTTGCAAAAGTGTCTCCGGACAAGAAAGTTGTACTTGGACTTATTACAACAAAGAAACCGGAACTGGAAGATAAGGATAAGGTGATCGCAAGAATTCACGAAGCAGAAAAGTATATTCCGCTTGAGCGTCTATGCTTAAGTCCACAGTGTGGATTTGCATCCTGTGAAATTGGAAATAAGATTACAGAGGAGCAGCAGTGGGCAAAGCTTGCACTTGTGAAAGAAATCGCAGAAGAAGTTTGGAAATAGAATATTGTTCTTACATATCTGCAACAATTTTTAAATATTTGCCATAGCTTAAAACTATATTTACTTTTAAGAAAATTATGTTACAACAGGACTTTAGTACTATTAGTATATAAGGATTACCATAGGAGAGTATACGTTGTGAGTAAGCATATGAGATTTAAAAAGATGTGTTTCTGCAAGCGGATGCACAACTTTACCGGGCAAAACAAAGCGGGCGTAATCAGGTATGCTGCGAATAAAAATCAGAAATTACTTATATGTGCGGGTACCTCCTTATGACAGGAGGTACTTGTGCAGTGCAGCGAGATAGGTTTCACCAAGACGGCTGAGCAGGCCTTTGCAGTGTGTGATATAGCCGATATGCATTTCACTTTCATCAGCCAGTGGAACAGCAATAATGTCACTTCCATTCAGCTTTTCGTCAATGATACCACTGCACACCGTATAACCATTCAATCCAATCAGAAGATTGAACAGGGTTGCCCGGTCACGTACACGTATATTTTTCTTTCGTTCGGAAGGAGAAAAGATCTCTTCTGAAAAATAAAAAGAGTTATGTTCCCCCTGTTCAAAAGAAAGATATGGATATTTCTGAAGCTCTTCGTTTGTGATGACAGATTTTTGCGCAAGTGGATGATGAATGCTGAGAAATACATGTGGCTTGGCAACATAAAGCTCGTGAAATTTCAAATCATTGGATTTTAGAATTTTTTGCAGTACGGTTTCGTTGAATTCATTGAGAAACAAAATGCCAATTTCACTTCGCATATGAGCAACATCTTCAATAATTTCATAGGTCTGTGTTTCGCGCAGACTGAAATCATATTCTTCCTGTCCATATTCCTGAATCAGATCCACAAAAGCATTGACCGCAAAAGAGTAGTGCTGTGTGGAAACACAAAATTTCTTTTTTCCACCATTGTTTTTCTTATATTTGTCCTCTAGGATAGAAGCCTGTTCTAATACCTGTCTGGCATATCCTAAAAAATCTTCCCCTTCTTTTGAGAGACAGATTCCTTTATTTGAGCGATGGAAAATCGTGATATGCATTTCTTTTTCCAGTTCATGGATGGCATTTGTCAGGCTTGGCTGGGAAATGTATAATTGGTTTGCGGCTTCGGTAATGGTTCCGGTTTCCGCTACGGTTACAATGTATTTTAATTGTTGAAGAGTCATGAAAATACCCGCCCTTTGCACTTTTGTTTTTATGATAAATATTTTGTATATAATTGTCAAATTTGCGGGATTACACGATAAAATAAAACGAAAAATTCCTAGTGTTGTCTAAGCTTGTGTGGTAAAATGTAAAATATATCTGGAGGATAGAAACTATGGCATACGAAAATGATTTTATTATGCGGCAGGTGCGTGATATGACACGCATGCTTGCTAAAATTTTATTTGGAAAAAATACAGCGACTTATGAATACCAGCAGGAAGACAATTATACGGCAGCAGACAGTTTGTATGCGCGCCTGATTGCAATGGTGGATGCTGGAAAGATCAATGAGGCGGAAAACAGATTATATGAGGAACTGGACCGTGATGAAGAAGGAACATTCGAGGTGGCTTTGGGGTTTTATGATTATCTGAACGAACTGCCGGAAGAATTCCTTGAGACACATGATTACAGCAGAGACGAGGTAAAGGAAGGCGCGCAGAGTCTTGCAGACCGCAAGGGAATGGGAGTGCTTGGGGAAGGTTTGGATTAAATATTGTGATAAAACATTAAAGAAGTCTACAATATGTGCCGATATAATAGAAGCATGGAAGCATTGTATCTCAAAATTATTGAGATACGGTGCTTTTTTTGCAAATAATTACTTATTACCGCTGGGACCTTTCCGGACAGCGGTGCGGTCATGACTGACAGATTGACCGCGGAAAGGAGAAAAATGAGTATTGCACAAGTGAATCCTTTTGGTAATCAAAGCTATCAGAATTATGATATGTTTACCAAAAGCAAAAAAGATTCATCCGATGCAGAAACAGAAAAGCCGGATATTTCCGAAGCCATGAAGAAATATCAGGAAGCACATGAGATTACCGCGCAGAAATTGCGGGAAGACACGGATTGGCGCGATATGACGGATGAAGAGTGGGACAAGATGCTTGAAGGCATGGATCAATATATCGATGCCTTTAAGGAACGGCTGAAGCTGCAGGAAGAATTGCAAGAGGAAGCCGCTAAAAAAGCCGCGGCAGAGGCTGATTCTGCCATGAAAACGACTGCCGCTTCCGCAGCAGCGCTTAATGTGGCAGCAGGCGGTTCCGGGGACGTGGTGGCAGGCAGTGGAGACGAACGAAACGAGGTTTCTACAGGGGAAGAAGTCAAGCACGAAAAAAACTGGACGAAATTGCTGCAAACGGATGATCAGACGATTCTTCGTGTTGCAAAACGCGCACAGGAGATGGAAAGCATGGCAATGTCAAAGTATCAGGAAGTCATGCTTACCGGGGAAACGACAAGTGGTGTAAGAGAAAGTGATGGAATTACGGAATATGCGAGTGTTTCCAAAAGCGACGAGGACAAAGATGTCTGAACGATCACGGCATTTACGGACGGAGAGGCATTGTTAGCGGATGAGACCGTGTATGATATTATTTTGCTTGATATTTCGCTGAATCAGAACAGCCTGCCAACCGGAAGAAATTCTGTTCCAGAATTGCCACCGGGGATTATGATGCGGTTATTATCGGTCATTCGCAGTTTGAGAAAATTCCGCTTTCACAGGCAAATATGTTTGCAAAGTGCCAGTATCTTGACGAGCTGACAGGTGGAAAAGGCGTTACCTTTGCAACAGGTACTCCGATTTCCAACAGTATGACAGAGCTTTACACTAATATGCGATACCTTCAGTATGGTACGCTGCAGAAGCTGGGACTTGGTCATTTTGACAGTTGGGCATCATCCTTTGGCGAAACACAGACTGCCATAGAGTTCGCTCAAGTATTATAGGTACATGGAAGCAATTTTAATTCCATACAGAAATGCGCTAAAAAATAAATAAACAGGGAGAAATCAGAGCAGAAAGCAAATATATTTTCAAAAGAATAATAAAGGATATTGTGAGCATCGGGGAAGGAAATATTGAAATGATGTTGTAAATAGCTGAAGAAATGGACGGTACAATCATAGTTAAAACATACTTTTTTTGTTATACTGTTGTCCGGGTGAAACAATTAAAATTGTAGAAATGAAAAGTGATACAGTAGAAAATAAACAAAAAAATTATTAAAAAATTTACAAGCAAAAGGATGCAGATATTATGAAAACAATTCTAATTATTGAGGATGACATTGACTTGCGGGAAGGGATTAGCTTTTCTTTACAGTCAGAAGGGTATCAAATTTTGACAGCAGAGAAACTGGAAGATGGCTGGAAAAGTATTTTGAAAGAAAATCCGGATTTGATTTTGCTGGACTGTAATCTGCCAGACGGAACAGGCTTTGATTTATGTATAAGAGTGAAAGAACATATGCAGGTTCCTATATTGATGCTGACTGCCAGAGATACGGAAATGGATGAAGTAAAGGCATTGGAATTGGGAATGGATGATTTTATGTCGAAACCATTTTCACTTGCAGTTCTGAAAGCCAGGATAAAAAAACTTCTCTTAAAGGAAGAAAAGAATGTCCGATTATCTTCAAATGGAGTAACGATTGATAAAAACAGTTGTAAAGTTTTTAGAAATGATCAGGAAATTGTATGCAGCAAAATTGAATACCAGATGTTAGTCTATTTTGTGGAAAATAAAAACCAGGTATTATCAAAAGAACAGATTTTGTCATACGTTTGGGACAGTCAGGGAAAATATGTAGATGATAATACGGTATCGGTAAATATCAGGAGACTTCGTGCCAAAATTGAGGTTGATCCTAAAAATCCGGAATTGATAAAAACAGTTCATGGTATGGGATATATTTGGAAAGAGGGAAAACGATGATTTACTTCATAATAGTGATATTGATATTTCTGCTGCTATATACAATTATTTATAGTTGGTTAAGAAACAGAAAAATGTATCAGACGATTGACCGTATGCTGGATGAAGTGCTGAATAGAGAAGTTGTTACTGTGTCGGATATTAAAGAAGGGGAGATATCCGCTCTTGCAAGTAAAGTGATAAGGCTTCAGGAGAAAATGGAAAATGAACTGATACAGGCAGAAATGGAAAAGGAGCAGGTGAAAGGACTGATTTCCAATATGTCACATCAGTTAAAAACACCATTGGCAAATGTAATGATGTACCGGGAACTTTTGGAAGGGGAAGACTCAACTGCTGGTCAGAAAAAAATGTTTTTATCTAAAATGGAACTGCAATTGGAGAAAATTGATTGGATTCTTCGCTCTCTGTTTAAGATGGTAGGGCTGGAACAGGGCGCTATTATTTTTGAATCCGCTCCGTCATCTTTGAGGAAAACTTTGCTGAGTGCCGTAAATGCCGTATATGAAAAGGCAGAAAAGAAAAATATTGAAATTATTACGGAGCCATTTGAGGATTGTACTTTATATCATAATGATAAATGGACAGCAGAGGTGTTTGTTAATATACTTGAAAATGCCGTGAAGTATACAGAAACGGCTGGCAAAATATATATTCGTATCTGTCCCATGGAATTATTTACAGAGATACAAATAGAAGATAATGGAATTGGAATACGGGAAACAGAATTGGCGGATATTTTCAAGCGCTTTTACAGGAGCAAAGATGTGGAGAAGAAGGAAGGCTCCGGAATCGGCTTATATTTATCACGTTTAATTTTGGAAAAAGAGAAAGGATACATGACAGTGAAGTCAGTATATGGAAAAGGCAGTTGTTTCTCGGTTTTCTTACAGAATTGTCAGAATTAAGAGCAGCATTTGTCACTTGAATGAAAGATTTGCCTGCTATTCTAACAGTATCAAAAGTAAAGGAGCTGAAATCATGGAAGTATTGCAGGTAAAAGGTGTTGATAAAGTATACGGAACAAAAGATAATTCTGTTCAGGCACTGAAAAATGTCAGCTTTTCTGTGAATCAGGGAGAGTTTATAGCAATTGTAGGAACTTCCGGTTCCGGAAAAAGCACGTTATTGAATCTTGTTGGAGGATTAGATGTGCCGACAAGAGGTGAAATTATAATTCGAAAACATAATATTGCATCTTTGAAACGAAAAGAATTAACAATTTTCAGAAGAAGAAATATCGGATTTGTTTTTCAAAATTATAGTTTAATGCCGGTTTTGAATGTGTATGATAATGTTGCTTTGCCGGTTACTTTCGATAAGGGAAAACATATTGATCATGCGTACATTGAAGATTTGTTAAAGGAACTGGGATTATGGGAAAAACGAAAAAGTTTTCCGAATGAATTGTCTGGAGGTCAGCAACAGAGAGTAGCCATGGCAAGAGCATTAGCAAACAAGCCGGCAATGATCCTTGCCGACGAACCAACCGGAAATCTTGATTCCCGCACTACAGTTGAAGTAATGGGCCTATTAAAAAGCAGTTGTAAAAAATATAGTCAGACCATATTAATGGTAACACATAACGAAGCCTTAGCACAAAGCTGTGATAGAATCTTACATATTGAGGACGGTATGTTGCTGCCAGAAAAAGTGATGAAGGACGGTGAATAACATGAAAAATATCATCCGTTTAGCAATTGCATATATTCGTTATTATAAAAAACAGGCGGCAGCGCTTTTGATGGGAGTGGTTTTATCTGCGGCACTATTTACGGGAATCGGTTCTTTATTTCAAAGTGGAAGAATGGCAGCATTGGAGAATGCTCGATTAGAATATGGAGATTGGCATTATAATACAAGGGGAGACTTTTCATCGGAAGAGGAATTTATAAAAAAGCTACAGGGAAAAGGATATGAAGTTGAGAAATATGGGCTTGAAACTGTAAGAAAAGCAATTGAGGAACCATATAATATTCAGTTTGTTTATGCAGACAAAGGGTATCTGGATATGATGGGCAGAAAGCTGAAAAAAGGGAAATATCCGGAAAAAGAAAATGAAATTGCAATGGATTCCTATACGTTAAAGAACCTGGGAGTTGAGGAAAAAACAGGAGAACAGGTTGCTTTGGATGGAGAAATATTTACTCTTAGTGGGATTCTGACAGAAATGCCGGAAAAACTTCCAAAACAGCAGGGCGATTTTATGCAGGTCTTTGTAAACAGTACATTAGATTATGGAAAGAACGGTACGTTTCTTTACCTTAAATTTGCAGAAGACGGAAATGTGTACAAACAAGTGACAGCATTTGCAAATAACTTTGGAATTAAGGTGAGGAATTTTACCCGCAATAATGGGCTTTCCTCTTATGTAGGAGCAGAAGCTCCCGCTGATATTTTAGAAACAATTAAGACAGGATTGAAGTATAAAGAGGCAGGATTTCCTTATATTTGGGAACAATTAAATGGTAACGGAACTCTTACGGACAAAGTAATTCTGGCAGCACTTGCTTTATTCAGTGCATTTGTCATCTACAGTTTATTTCAAATTTCTGTCAGTAAAAGAATGTCTCAGTACAGTGTGATGCAGACCCTAGGTATGTCAGATAAGATTACGTTTGGAATCTTGCTTACGGAGATGTGCATGATATTTATAGTTGGTTATCCGATAGGTGTCATTTGTGGAAATCTCCTTGCAGCATTTACTTACGGAAAAACGGGACAGATATTTATTCCCCAGAATCAGATAAATCATACAGGAATTGACAGTAAAAGTCTGGAAAATGCAGCAATCAATTTGCCGGATGCGGGAAAATTTCATATCAATCAGAACATCCTGATTTATGGCGCAGTGTTCCTGTTTGCTGTTCTATTAGTGATTTGCTGGATGATGATCAGACGAATGAAAAAAATGACAATACGGCAAATGCTTGTCAAAGATACAGCAAAACACTCTAAAGACAGAAAAATATACAGTATCAGGCACGGCAATATGACAGGCATTTTAACAAAGAAATTTATGTATGCAAGGAAAAGTACGTTTGTTGGAATTTTACTGTCATTGTCAATGGGAAGTGTTATTTTTCTGGGGGCTGCTTATGTTACTGAAAATACAAAAGTAAACAATGAGCTGACTTTTAAAGCAGATGATGGACTTGCATCAGATATACAGATTTATGAGGCATCAGATAAATTAACGGATTTTATACCGGAAAACATGATAAAGGAATTGAATAATACCACAGGTTTAAAAGCGATTCATCCTGTACGTTACTTATTAGGTGAAGTTCCGTTAAACGATGGGAAGTTTATATGGACAGATTTTTTTGCGGAAACAGCAAATGATGAAACATGGAAACCTGATGAGGAACTGATGAAGAAATACAATGGTGTTGCAGCAAAAACCGGAGATGATGATTATGCGCTGAAAGTTAATATTTACGGGTATGACGATGAAATGTTGAAGGAATTGGACAATTATTTATTGGAAGGAGTGGTCGATCCGCAACGGATGAGAAAAGAAAACAGCGTAATTGTTAAGACTTTGATGGATGGTCAGGGAAATTATGATGGAATAAAAATTGCCCCGGGTGATTTTCTTCAGATTAAGACAATTAAAGATATTTCTGTTGATCCGGAAGCATTGCGATTTTTGGGTGAAGATGATTGGTATCAGGAGAAGGAACTGAAAGTTGCAGCATTGACAAGCCGTCCGTTGGCTAAAGTTGATACTTATATTGGTGATTCTGGTAAAGATTGTGTCGATATCATTATGACAAATGAACAGATGAAAGAAAATTTTGGAGTATCCGGTTATCAGACCGTCAGTATTTCCGTGGAAGAAAGTGCGGATGCAGAAAAAATATCTGCAGAATTGGGGAAATTAGCCGCAGGAGTTCCTAAATGTATTGTAAAAGATTATAGTCAGCAGATAAAAGCGCAGAATTTGTACCTTATGCAGAAAATGTTATTCTTTTATGGAATAGCAGCGGTACTTTTTGGAATTAGTATTCTTCATATTATGAACAGTATGCAGTACCTGGTAACTTCAAGAAAACATGAATTCGGAATTATGCGTGCAATGGGAATTACGGATATAGGATTTTGCAAAATGCTGATAAAGGAAGGACTTCGGTATGGAGTTTACTCTGGTTTAGTATTAACGATATTCTACATGATTGTACAAAAAGTATTATATTATTTTATGGTTCATGTATACCTGTATCTGCACCCAACGGGATTTATTTCTTGGCTGCCGTTTGTATCGGTAGTTACACTAAATATTGTGATTTGTATTCTGGTGGTTCTGGTTTCGGGAAGAACAGTTTTAAAGGAAGAAATTATAGATGAAATAAGAGAATGATACAAGGATATTTTGGAAAAAGGCGGGGTAAAAAATAAGTAAGATATTATTGATAGTCTTTGAAAAAGATGAGGAGGTTTAGATTATAGAGAAGTAACTAGAAAGGATAAGAAAGTTCAACTGATGTATACCGAATTTGAAATTCTTCAGCTTCTTGCAAAAAATCCTGGCAGGGTGTTCTCTAAGGAACAGATTTATGATATGGTCTGGTATGAACCATACGCAGGTGATTACAATATCGTAATGAGCCATATCAGTCATATCCGGGAAAAGATAGAGGATGATCCGAGCCATCCGGTTTATATTCAAACGGTATGGGGTGTAGGCTATAAGTTTAATGGAAGTGCAGGCAGCGAGTGATTTCGCTGTCTGTAAATATAGATAATGCTGGACAATGATTTCCTTTTATGTTATATGTAAATAACAAGCAAATAAATTACGATACTTTCCTGCCACCGGGTAGGAAAGTTAAGCGTCAGAATTTCTATCGTTAGGTCTGAGAAGATAGAAAGTTTTGGCGCTTTTTTTTACAGAAATAAAAAGG
>ERZ1034976.1144-NODE-1144-length-21541-cov-6.006795_pt1 | contig 21541 bp, 20 predicted proteins | sample MGYA00520623_ERZ1034976 | MGnify/ENA primary metagenome ERZ1034976 (study PRJEB33766, sample SAMN09781774) | gut metagenome | biome: gut microbiome | host: Homo sapiens | place: Madagascar | study: EMG produced TPA metagenomics assembly of the PRJNA485056 data... | reverse complement strand
ACAAAACCTATTGACAACGTAGGTTTTGTATGTGTATAACAGTTTTAACATAAAAAACGACCTAACGAGGAGGATACTATTATGGCAAAGGTTTATACATCAGCAGATCAGTTAATCGGAAAGACACCCTTATTGGAGCTCACCCATATTGAGCAGGAATACGGACTGAAAGCAAAAGTCTTAGCAAAGTTAGAGTATTTTAACCCTGCAGGCTCCGTAAAGGACCGTGTTGCAAAGGCCATTCTGGATGACGCAGAAGCAACCGGAAAACTTACCAAAGACTCCGTTATTATTGAACCTACTTCCGGCAACACCGGTATCGGTCTGGCAGCCGTTGCAGCAGCCAGAGGTTACCGCATTATCATCGTAATGCCCGAAACCATGTCTGTAGAAAGAAGACAGCTCATGAAAGCCTACGGCGCAGAATTAGTACTTTCCGAAGGAGCTAAGGGTATGAAGGGTGCGATTGCCAAGGCGGAAGAATTGGCAAAAGAAATTCCCGGTGCATTCATCGCAGGGCAGTTTGTAAATCCTGCTAACCCGAAGGCACATTTTGAAACCACCGGCCCGGAAATTTTTGAAGATACCGACGGCGAAGTAGATGTATTTGTAGCAGGTGTAGGTACCGGCGGTACCGTAACCGGTGTCGGCAAATACTTAAAGTCCAGGAAAGCAGATGTGAAGGTAGTGGCTGTTGAACCTGCTTCTTCCCCTGTATTATCCAAAGGAACACCCGGTGCACACAAAATTCAGGGTATCGGTGCAGGCTTCGTTCCCGAAGTACTGGATACCAAAGTATATGACGAAATCATTCCGGTGGCAGATGAGGATGCATTCGCTATGGGCAGAAAAATCGGACATAAGGAAGGCGTATTAGTCGGTATTTCTTCCGGTGCAGCCGTACATGCAGCAGTAGAACTGGCAAAGCGTCCCGAAAATGAGGGCAAGACCATCGTGGTTCTGCTCCCTGATACCGGTGACAGATACCTGTCCACAGCTCTGTTTGCAGAATAAAGCGGCGCACACATAAGAAAGAGAAGGTAACTAACTCAGGGAACTCCTTAAATAAAATGAAACGGAAAAGAAGCGATTAGAAAAATCCAATCGCTTCTTTTTATATAATTTTCTAAGGAAAAAAATGTTCTGTAAGACGGGCTGCCTTGAGCGATCGGAAGAATTATGGTATACTGGTAAAAGCAATATGCAAGGGGACAGAATCATATTGTGTGAACAGGAGGAACCCATACAATGAAAAAAATCATGAAAAAAATTGCGGCAATGACAGGAGCATTGCTGCTCGGGACGGCTGCACTCGCCGGAATCCCGGGACTTACCGCAAGAGCAGATGAAGTAATGATACAAAAACCGAATCTTGTGGTGTACGAGGGTGATGTTTTGAAGGATGCAAGTTGTGTTATCTATGCAAAGCCGGGAAAAGCACAAAGGGTGTTGGAAATAGCTGCTCAGGGTGACGATGGTTCCATGGAAGAAATGGCGGAATACTTATTGCATGGAAACATAAGCAGTGATATTATAATGATGAATTCGAAGCAGGATTATGCAGTTATCGCACCGGAAGAGGGATATACAGGCTACATTGTCCGCATATTCTTGGATGGAACTTATCCGGCGGGAAGCTATATTTACATTCTGGAGCCCTACAAGGCGGGAACGGCAACTGATACCTATGTGGAACCTGCCTGGCTGACAGCATGGAAACAGGTGGAGCAGGATACGGCAAAGCAGATAGAAGATGCAAAGACCGGTGATACGATGGTGCTGGAACTGGGAGAATTTTACAATATTTCAAACGCACGCATGAAGATGCTGGCAGAGAAGAAGGATGTTACCTTTGTACTGCATATTACATACCAGAATGTAAAATATAGCCTGACTGTGGAGCCGGGTACTATAGCCGATCTTGGTTGTGACTGGTACGGACCGTTGAAGCTTTTGTCTATGTTTCCCAACGAAACGGTAAAATAAGACCGGCATTGTTTAAGCAGAAAGGTACAGAAGGAGAGGTCCCCTGTCCGAAGATATAATTTCGTAAGACAAATGTATAACGGAAAAAGAAGCGGTTGGAAAATCCAATCGCTTCTTTTTATGAGAGAATGTATTATGAAAACTAAAGTCAGTACGCGTTATTCAGTGCCTTTTAAGGCTTCTACCATATCTATCTTTTTATTCTTACGTGACACCATGATGCTCACAAGCAAGGAGACACCAAAGGTCAGTACAATACTGATAAGGTAGCTGGCGGGGTAAATTGCCATGTTCATTTCATATTCTCCGGCAAGCTTTTTTAAGAGATACTGCAGGGCTGCCCTGCCGGCAGGGATACCGATGAGAATACCCAAAAGGGTAACCCAGAGATTCTGGTCAATGAGAAGTGCCCCGATTTTTTTATCCCTAAAGCCCAGTACCTTTAAGGTAGCCATTTCCCGGTAGCGTTCCGTATAGCTCATGACGCCCAGGTTGTAAAGAACCACAATACCTAAAATCATGGCAACAATCACCATCAGGGAAATCATTAAATTCATTATTTCCGTAAATACATCAAAGGAGTCCATAATCATCTGCTTGGACTGGATGCTTTTAATCGCGTCGTCCGCCGCAATATCCTGCTTTTCCACCGCAGTATACAGAGAAGAAAATGTGTAGGGAATTTTCAGTGTATCTGCATAGGAAGCGGTCACAACGACGTTTTCCGACATGGAATGCAGGATGCCGGCTACCCGGAGTGTATAGGTATCGTCCGAGCCGTAAGGGTTGACGGTGAAGGTGTCCCCCACCTTTAGGTTTCTGTCCTCGGCAATACGGGAACAGATGTAAGCACCGTCATTTTGTAAGGCAACGGTGTTTGACTGCCGGTCGATAAAACGGACTGTGTCGTGGGTAATGTCATAAATATCCAGGGAAACCGCTTTGTCTCCTGATTGAATGCTTACGGAAGCGCTGCGGTCTGCGTTGTATTCGTTAAGCAGGCGGTCTGCGTCCGCCTCCGTGGCATCTTCCGTTAAAAAGATGCGGGAAGCATAATTGGTGGCGGTCCCAAAGGAGATGTCTAAAAACTCATCCATGGTATCGCGCATACCCAGACACCCTACCATAATGGTCATACAGCCGATAATGCCAATCAGGCTCATGGCGGTGCGGGATTTATGCCGTATGGTATCACGCAGGTTCCAGCGGGTGCCGAAAGGCAGCATATGGAAAAGCCGCGTGCGCTCGATGAACAGGTTTTTCATTTTCTTCGGCGTATAAGGCCGCAGGGCATCGGCAGCTGTTCCCTTCAGCATTTCTTTCACGGATAAAAAGCCGATAAGGGTAAGCAGGATAAGAATGCCGATTAAAATATAAATGCAGAATCCGGGTAGATACAGATCCCAGGTGGGCATATCTAAGTAAGTACCCATGGAACCGGAAGGGTTCATAATATACCAGGCAAGAAAATACCCGAAGCCGATACCGAGGGCGGAACCAATCAGACCGATGGTAAAGGCATAGGATGTATAATGCCGCAGGATACGTCTGTCTTTGAAGCCAAGCGCCTTTAAGGTGCCAATCTGCGTTTTTTCCTTGGAGGTAATGCGGTGCATAGTGGTAACCATGGTTAAAATGGCAATTACAAGGAAAAGAACCGGAAGCACGGAGCCCATGGTCCTGCCTTCTTCTTTTTCTCCGTTTGCCTGGGCATAGGAGACGGTTTCATCCTTTGTCAGAATAAGAGAAGTGGACTGCAAGGCATCATCCACGTTTTCTGTGAAAATCTCTTTGGATAAAGTAGAAATCACATTGAGCTGCGGATAAAAGGCAAATCCCATGGCGTTCTCGTACATTGCGGGAGAGATGTAGGCAAAGCCGAAGTTTGTGTAATCCGGCATAAGCTGGCTTTCATCCCGGACATTTATCAGGTATTCCCCGGATTTTATAAGACCCTCTACATGCCCCTGTATTTCCTTATTTGCATACAGAAAGGTAAGGGTATCACCAACGGAAATATTGTTGGCGGCGGCATATTTGTCGGAAAGCCAGATGCCGTCCTTACTGTCTTTCTCATAAGCATTGCCTTCCATTAACAGAAAACCGGAAACCTCTGCGTTTTCCGTTACCGTCAGGGCAACGCTTTCATCCTGTTTTTCCTTTACATCCACTTGAACGGAAAGATAACGGGATACCGCATCCACACCGTCAAGGGCTGCAATTTTATCGGCGTCCTCCGAAGAAAAACCGTTTTCGGAGACAATCCGGTAGTCGGCAAAGCCTGTGGCATCAAACAGGTAAGCGGTGTTTTTATCAATGCTGTACCATTCCATGTTCATGCCCACAAAGACTCCGACGCCGAGAGCTATCATAATAATCATGGAAAGAAACTGCGCCCGGTAAAGACCCATGGTGCGAAAGAGCTTTCTTATTAACATGGGGTACCTCCTTACCAGTCGATTTCATCGGCAGGTGTAGGATTTGACTGTTCCTCACTGGAAACTATTTTACCGTTTTTTACACGGATAACTACATCCGCCATTTTGGCTATATTCTGGTTATGTGTAACGATGACTATGGTTTTTCCATATTCCCGTGCCATTTTCAAGAGTAATTTGAGAACCAGTACACCGGTTTCGGAATCAAGAGCGCCGGTAGGTTCATCACAAAGTAAGATTTTCGGGTTTTTGGCAAGTGCCCTGGCAATGGAGACACGCTGCTGTTCGCCGCCGGAAAGCTCGGACGGGAAATTCTTCAGATGGTCTTCCAGTCCCACTTCCCTTAACATTTCCGTAGCGGAAAGGGCATTGGGAGCGATTTCTTTTACCAGGGTAACATTTTCATGTACCGTTAATGTCGGTATCAGGTTATAAAACTGAAATACAAAGCCAACCGTGGAAGCACGGTAATCGGCAAGTTCGTTTCCGGACAGGCCGGAAATGTCTTTTCCGTTTACTGTTATTTTGCCTTCGGTGGGGCTGTCCAGTCCGCCAAGAAGGTTTAACAGAGTACTTTTCCCGGCACCGCTGGGGCCTAAGATAACAACGAATTTACCTTCTTCCAAAGACATATTTACATGGTCAAGAGCTTTTTGCTTGTGATCTCCGTTTTCATAGATACGGCTCACGTTTTCAAAAGTAATCAGAGACATAATATACTCCTTTCGAGGTTAGCAAAAGCTAACCAATGGTAAAAAGAAGAGGAAGACGCATTTCGGTGCGCCTTCCTGTTTCATTCAATGCTTGTGACAGGTGCCGCCCATGGCACAATGGCTACAGCTTCCGCCGCAGGAGGACTTGCCTGCTTTCTTATCCTTAATCATGCTTTTAATAATAGCTATTACAACGAGAACAAGAATCAGGGTAATGATGATGGTTGCGATGTTTTCCGTAATCCATGTCAGCATATGAAAGACTCCTTTCTAATAGCGTTTTTCTTATTTAAGCTTGGTTGTAAGCTTGGTAGCTTCCTTGTAAGGTCTTACAAGCTGATAAATCATGGCAGCCAGAAGAACGATAGCTACGATTAAACCAAGTACATTTAAGTTGCCTGTGAAGGCATTACCAAACTGTTCTACTAACAGAGCAATTACATAAGCAAATCCACACTGATATCCGATAGCGAACCAGGTCCACTTTGCGTTGTTCATCTCTCTCTTGATAGCACCGATAGCTGCGAAACAAGGAGCACACAGCAGGTTGAATACTAAGAAGGAGTAGCCGCTTACCTGAGTAAATGCAGCAGCTAAGTTAGCATATACATTGCCGTCTCCGCCACCGTAGAGGATACCGAGGGTACCAACAATGTTTTCCTTTGCAACAAGACCGGTGATAGATGCAACAGCTGCCTGCCAGTTGCCCCAGCCAAGAGGAATGAAAATCCATGCAATTACATTACCGATAGCTGCCAGGATGGAGCTGTCGATTTCGTCTTCGGCAAGCATACGGAAGGTTCCGTCAACAAATCCGAAGTAAGTGGTGAACCATACAAGGATGGTGGAAAGGGTAATAATGGTACCGGCTTTCTTAATGAAGGACCAGCCGCGCTCCCACATGGAACGAAGTACGTTGCCAAGGGTAGGCATATGGTATGCAGGAAGCTCCATAACGAAGGGAGCGGGGTCGCCTGCAAACATCTTGGTCTTCTTTAACATAATACCGGAAATAATGATTGCTGCCATACCTACAAAGTATGAAGATGTTGCAACCCATGCGGAACCACCGAAGATTGCACCGGCAATCATGGCGATGAAAGGAACTTTCGCACCGCAGGGGATAAAGGTTGTTGTCATAATGGTCATACGACGGTCACGTTCATTTTCAATGGTTCGGGATGCCATGATACCCGGCACACCACAACCGGTACCTACCAACATAGGAATGAAGGACTTACCGGAAAGACCAAACTTACGGAAGATACGGTCAAGCACGAATGCGATACGGGACATATAACCGCAGGCTTCCAGGAATGCCAGTAAGAAGAACAGTACCAGCATCTGGGGAACGAAACCAAGTACTGCACCGACACCGGCGATAATACCGTCAAGGATAAGACCCTTTAACCAGTCGGCTGCACCGGCAGCATCCAGCAGGTTTTCAAATAAAACAGGGATACCGGGAACCCAGGTTCCGTAGGTTGAAGTATCGGGAGCACCGTATGCTTCCTTATATTCAGTATTCAGATATTCATCTACAGCAGTCTGTAAATCAGCCTTGCCAACTTCGGGAGTATCGGTAATTTCCAATGTTTCTTCATCAACTACTTCATAGGTTGCAGTTGCATCATCGGGAGTTAAGGAAACTAATTCTTCCAGAGCAGCCTTAGCGCCTTCTTCTGTGTATTCCTCAGACTCTGCATCCAAAGCATCGGCAATTTCATCGGTTCCGTATTCGGAAACGAATGCATCAATAATGGAATCGGAGTCACCATACTGTTCAGCAGCTTCTTCATAAGCGGAAGTACCGATGCCGAACAGATGCCAGCCATCTCCGAAGAGACCGTCATTTGCCCAGTCGGTAGCGGCAGCACCGATGGTCTGCATAGCTATGTAGTATACTAAGAACATAATAACGGCAAAGATAGGAAGTCCCAGCCAGCGGTTAGTAACAATCTTATCGATTTTATCAGAGGTGGAAAGCTTTCCGACACTCTTTTTCTTGTAGCATGCCTTGATGATGGAAGAGATATATACATATCTTTCATTGGTAATGATACTTTCGGCATCATCATCCAGCTCCTTCTCGGCAGCCTTGATATCGGTTTCAATGTGGTCTAAGGTTGCTTTTTCAATGTTCAGCTTTGTAAGAACCTTATCATCACGTTCAAAAATCTTGATGGCATACCAGCGCTGCTGTTCTTCCGGTAAATCATGAAGGGCAGCTTCCTCAATATGGGCAATGGCATGTTCAACCACGCCTGAGAAAGTATGCATGGGAACGGTCTTGGTATTCTTTGCTGCGTCGATGGCTGCATCGGCAGCTTCCATAATACCGGTTCCCTTCAGAGCGGAGATTTCCACTACCTTACAGCCTAACTGACGGGAAAGCTCATCCAGATGAATGATGTCTCCGTTTTTCTTAACCAGGTCAATCATGTTGATAGCAACAACAACAGGAATGCCAAGCTCGGTAAGCTGTGTGGTCAGATATAAGTTACGCTCCAGATTGGTACCGTCGATGATGTTTAAGATAACATCGGGACGTTCGCCAATCAGATAATTACGTGCAACAACTTCCTCCAGTGTGTAAGGAGAAAGGGAATAAATACCGGGAAGGTCAGTTACGATGACGCCATCGTGCTTCTTTAATTTACCTTCCTTTTTCTCTACCGTAACACCCGGCCAGTTACCAACGAACTGGTTGGAACCGGTGAGAGCATTGAACAATGTGGTTTTACCACAGTTAGGATTACCCGCAAGGGCTATTCGCAAATCCATTTTATCATCCTCTCTTTCTAAAATACAATTCCTTATTCCACTTCAATCATTTCAGCATCGGCTTTTCTTAAAGAAAGCTCATAGCCGCGAACGGTAATCTCTACGGGATCGCCTAAAGGAGCTACTTTTCTGATGTAAACTTCTGTACCTTTGGTAAGACCCATATCCATGATACGGCGCTTAACAGCACCCTCTCCATGGAGTTTGACGATTTTTACGGTTTCGCCGATTTTCGTCTCTTTCAACGTTTTCATGTTTTATCCTCCTCTTCTCTCATAAAAACCAGGTCATCAGACCATAATTTTCCTTGCCATTTCCTGGTCTATTGCAACACGGGATTCTTTTACATTAACAATGACATTTCCTCCCAGTGTGTTCACGATGGTAACAGTTCCACCTACGACAAAACCTAAGTTTTCGAGGTGTTTTTTAACTTCGGGGCTGCCTCCGATTTTCTTAATGGTATTCTCTTCCCCGACATCCGCAAGATTCAGTGGCATCATAAGCATTCCTCACTTTTTGATTAGCACAAACTAACTGTTTGCGCTTAAAAAAGGTTAGCTCTTGCTAACTTCTTAATTATAATATGCGCGATATCGGAATTTGTCAACCATAAATTATACAACTTGAAATTTTTTTTGTTTAATGATAGCATAGGATTATTAACGACAATGGGTTATGTATGAAAGGGAGTATGGCATATGCGTTTACAGGAATCCGGAGAGATGTATTTGGAAACAATACATCTTCTGTCCCAGAAAAACAACGAAGTTCGTTCACTTGATGTGGCAGAGTATATGGGCTTTTCCAAACCCAGTGTCAGCCGTGCGGTTCGTATTCTGAAAGAGGGCGGTTATCTTCTGATGGATGAGAACGGGTTCCTGACATTGACCGATGCCGGAAAAGAGGTAGCGGTAAAGATTTATGACCGCCATACCACACTGACCGCCATGCTGGTAAATTTGGGAGTGGACGAAGAAACAGCAGCAGAAGATGCCTGCAAAATGGAGCATGATATCAGCGACAAATCCTTTGCGGCGATTAAAAAGCATCTGCGCAACGAACATCATCAGGACGTATAAAAAAGCTGTCTGCAATTCAGGTTGCAGGCAGCTTTTTTGTTATACTCAGGGCAGATGCAGCGTGTATACCGCATTCGCCGGAAACTCAGCGCTTGATACGTTTGTCCAGACGGGCTGCCAGGTGTGTACCGATGCTCTGGAACACCTGAACCAGCAGGATGAGGATGATAACCGCAAACAGCATGACCAGATATTTGTAACGGTAGTAGCCGTAGTTGATGGCGATTTTACCGAGTCCGCCGCCGCCGATGATACCGCTCATGGCGGTGTAGCCCAAAATGGTGGTAATGGCAATGGTAGCATTGGAAATCAGGGAGGGTACGCTTTCGGGAATCATGACCTTCGTAATGATCTGGAAAGGGGAAGCACCCATACTCTGCGCTGTTTCAATAATATTGGGATTTAATTCCCTGAGACTGCTTTCTACAAGTCTTGCCACAAAAGGAAATGCAGCAATAACCAGAGGCACGATGGAAGCCGTAGTACCTACGGTGGTGCCCACAATCAGTCTGGTGAGCGGGAATACCATAATCATCAGAATCAGAAACGGAACGGAACGAAGCAGGTTGATGATGACGTTCAGCACGCCAAGCAGCCATTTGGGAAGGGGCAGTACACCGTCCTTTTCACCGACTACCAAAAGCACACCAAGGGGCATGCCGATGATAAAAGCAAACAGGGTGGAGAGAACCGTTACATAAAAGGTTTCCCACAGGGCAAGGGGCATATCTTCTCTTAAAATAGTGAGAGCTTCGTCGATTACTTCCGGTGCAAATAAGTTATTGAACATCCTTTGTCACCTCCTGAACTAAGACATTTTCTTTCCGGGACAGATAAGCGGTGGCTTCTTTTACCACACCTTCATCGGAAGGGAGTCCCAAAAGCATGTTGCCGTACACTTTGTCGCCGATACAGCGGGTGGAGGCATACAGGATATTGGCGGCAATGCCTTTGTCAATTGCCATCTGGGTAATCAGGGGAGAACCGGCGGCAAGGGCACCGTTAAATACCACACGCAGGACATGATCCCCGGTAAGCCCCGGAAGGAAATCCTTTGTGTTGTCCGGCATAACCAGGCGTCTTGCGGCTTCGGACTTCGGATGGGCAAATACAGTGGAAACCTCGCCTTCCTCCGCTACTTCGCCATTGTCCAGAATAGCTACCTTGTTGCAGATTTCCTCTACTACGCTCATCTGGTGAGTGATGACGATAACCGTAATGCCGAGACGCGTGTTGATATCGCGGATAAGCTCTAAGATGGAGTGAGTGGTCTTGGGGTCAAGTGCGCTGGTGGCCTCGTCGCAGAGTAGCACCTTGGGCTGCGTTGCCAGAGCACGGGCAATGGCAATACGCTGCTGCTGACCGCCGGAAAGCTGTGCGGGATAGGCATTGGCTTTGTCGGGAAGACCGACAATTTCCAGAAGTTCAAGGGCTTTTTTCTTTGCTTCTTCCGTCCTGACACCTGCAAGCTTTAAGGGAAACATGATGTTCTTTAAGCAGGTTTTCTGCATCAGCAGGTTAAAACCCTGGAAAATCATGGTGATTTCCCGACGGATGCTTCGCAGCTCCTTCGGAGAAAGTTCGCCGATATTCTTTTTATCAATGAGAACGGAACCTTCCGTAGGACGCTCCAGCATATTGATACAACGCACCAGTGTACTCTTTCCCGCACCGCTCATACCGATGATACCATAGATATCGCCGTCTTCTATGGTCAGGGAAATGTTTTTCAGAGCATCTACTTTTCCGTCGGAGGTCTGAAAGACCTTGGAAAGGTTTTTGATTTCAATCATGATTAATCTCCTACAATATTCAAAAGGCACATCGGTCAATGGGCCGATGTGCCGTCTGTAACCTATTTCTATAGGGTACTATTATTTTTTGATTGCGTCAAGAGTTGTCTGCTTGCCACCGTAAAGACCCATGGGCTCTACATGAACAGCCAGTACGGAAACAACGTGGGTGTTGTTTTCTGCGTTGAAGTCTTCCAGGTAAGGAAGATGCTGGAAATAGTTGGCATCCACTTCACCGCTGTCAACTACCTTGTTGGGCTGTACGTAGTCGGTGTATTCGATGATGTTAAGGGTGACATTCTTTTCAGCTAAGATATCCTTTACTACGGAAAGCACTTCTGCATGAGGAGAAGGGGTAGCTGCTACGGAGATGGTGGTTCCGCTTAATGCATCGTAATCAACGGTTTCATCGTAGCCGTCGCCGGGATTTTCTACAACACTGATAACAGCGCCGTCATAGTTTGCTGCAATGTAATCTGCAACCTGCTTGCTGGAAAGAGCTGCAACCAGGGCCTTGGTCTTGTCGGTTTCTTCGTTGCCTTCCTTAACGGCTAAGATATTGCTGTATGCGGAAGAGGAACCTTCCATTACTAAAGCATCGGTGGTAGGATTGATGCCGGCGGGCAGTGCGTAGTTGCTGTTGATGACTGCATAGTCAACATCCTGTAATACATTGGGAAGCTGTGCGGCTTCTACTTCATTGAAAGTAATGTTGTAAGGATTTTCTTCGATATCCTTAATAGTTGCGGTGATACCGGCACCTTCCTTTAAGGTGATATAACCCTGGTCTGCTAAAAGCAGAAGTGCACGGGCCTCGTTTGTGGTATCGTTAGGAACTGCAATGGTGACACCTGATGCACTCTTGCCGCATCCGGCTAAGGACAGTGTCAGTACAGCTGCCAGGGCTGTTGTAACAATGGCTGATAATTTCTTTCTCATAATTTTTCTCCCTCTTTCTCTTCGGTGTTGTACCGAAACATTTAGTTTATAAACTGTATTATACAAAGATTTTACATTTTGTATAATATGTGAAACGAATAAGCAGCTATAGGATGAGCCTATAACTTAAGATACTTTTTGATTTCTTCTATATATAAGCGTCCCATTTTGGAGAGCAGGGTGTTTTTGCGGATGATGTACCCGATTTCCATGGTGTCGTCCACCGCCTTGTCCTCGGCTTCAAAAGGAACGGCAAGATAATCGTCGCCGTTTAATTCCTCACAGATGATACCGGAGCAGAGAGTGTAACCGTTTAAGCCGATCATCAGATTTAACATGGTTGCCCGGTCGTTTGCTTTGATGATGCGGGGATATTCGCAGGTGCTTAAGATTTCCTCTGCATAATAAAAGGAAGAGGATTCGCCCTGTTCAAAGGAAAGACAGGGATACTGCTGCAGTTCGGGCAGAGTTATGCTTTTCTGCTTTGCCAGCGGGTGGCCTTTCCAAAGGTAAACGTAGGGCTTACAGTGGATAATACTGTGAAATTCCAACTGCTGTGAGGATAAGATTTTCAAAAGCGCCTTCCGGTTAAAATCACTCAGATACAGGATACCGATTTCGCTCCGCATGGTGCTCACATCGTCGATGACTTCCTTTGTCTTGGTTTCTCTTATGGCAAATTCGTACTTGGAGGTATCGAAGGTTTTTACCATTTCCACAAAGGCTTTTACCGCAAAGGAATAGTGTTGTGTGGAAACTCCGAATTTTTTCTTCAAGTTGCCGGCCTTGCCGTATTTTTCTAAAAGCTCCTTGTATTGGGCATAGACCTGGCGGGCATAGAGGAGAAATTCCGTACCGTCGTTTGTAAGCGTCACGCCCCTGCCACTGCGGTTGAAAATGGTAATCCCCAGCTCCTTTTCCAGTTCCTTTACGGCGCCCGTCAGGGACGGCTGCGCCACATATAAAATTTCGGCGGCTTTGTTTAACGAACCGCACTCCGAAATGGTGATGACATAATTAAGCTGTTGCAGAGTCATGGAAGATCCTTCTTTCTGTCAGGGTAAGGCACAAAAGATATGCGCACATTTTCAATATTGTCTGAACAGACATATTATAAGGAAATCTTCTGCATTCTGGCAAGAGGGGATTTGCCCGGTTGACAGAAAAAAACACAATGCGTATACTTTAAGAACAGAAAGAAAAACGAGGTTTCTATATATATGGAAAAGAAAGCAATTATTGCCATGAGCGGAGGCGTGGACTCTTCCGTAGCGGCATATCTGATGAAAAAGGACGGTTTTGACTGTATAGGCGTCACCATGAAGCTGTTTACCAACGATGAAATCGGCGTGTCCAGAGAGCATACCTGCTGTTCCCTCGATGATGTGGAGGATGCCAGAAATGTGGCGCATAAGCTGGATATGCCTTACTATGTGTTCAATTTCGCCGATAAATTTGAAACGGACGTCATAGACCGCTTTGTCTGTGCCTACGAGCACGGCTGTACACCCAATCCCTGCATCGACTGTAACCGCTTCTTAAAGTTTGATAAATTGTACCATCGGGCGCAGGAGCTGGGCTGTGATTACGTGGTAACCGGTCATTACGCCCGCATAGAGCAGGACGAAAAAACGGGACGATTCTTATTAAAAAAGGGACTGGACCCCACCAAAGACCAGGGCTATGTACTGTATGCCATGACCCAGGAGCAGCTTGCCCATACCATTTTTCCACTGGGCGCCATGAACAAGACGGAAACCAGACAGATTGCCGAGGAGCAGGATTTCATCAACGCCAGAAAGCATGACAGCCAGGATATCTGCTTTGTCCAGAACGGCTGCTATGCGGATTTCATTCAAAAATATACCGGTAAAAATTACCCCGGGGGCGATTTCGTGGATATAAACGGCAACGTACTTGGAAGACATAAGGGTATCATCCGCTATACCATCGGGCAGCGCAAAGGACTGGGACTTGCCTTAAAAGAGCCCATGTATGTAAAAGAGGTGAACACGGAAAACAACACGGTAGTGCTGGCAAGGGAGGAAGAGCTTTACGACAAAGTCCTGACTGCCGATGATGTGAACCTGATTTCCGTGGAAGAAATCAAAGAGCCCATGCGTGTGAAGGCAAAGGTGCGTTACCGTCAGCCGGAGCAGTGGGCGACCGTGACCCAGACCGGAGCGGACGAAATCCGGGTGGAATTCGACGAGCCCCAGAGAGCCATTACCAAAGGACAGTCCGTGGTTTTGTACGACGGCGATGTCATTGTGGGCGGCGGTACCATCAAAACCGTGGGCGAAGTGTAAAATTTTCCTTTGCGGACGAAAAAAGTTATGCTATAATGAGCTGTGCTCACAAGAAAGCACAGATGCCCGCAAGGGCTTTTGGAGATGTACTCAAGTGGTGAAGAGATCGCTCTCGAAAAGCGACAGGCCGGCACAACCGGCGCGAGGGTTCGACCCCCTCCATCTCCGCTAAAAATTAAGCAAAAATAAAAGGCGTGGACAGCGAACCATGCCTTTTATTTTTGTATATTTTGTGGTAAAATAAATACCGATAAATTTTATACAGGAGGGCAAACGGATGATTAGAATCGGAATGCTGACAAGCGGCGGGGACTGCCAGGCATTGAACGCAGCTATGCGCGGCGTGGTAAAGACCCTGGTAAACAGCGGGGAAAAGGTAGAAATTTATGGTTTTCTGGATGGATACAGAGGTCTTATTTATGGAAATTACAGAATGCTTACGGGCAAAGATTTTTCCGGCATTCTCACTGTGGGCGGTACGATTTTGGGTACATCCCGTACACCCTTCAAACTCATTCATGAGCCGGACGAAAACGGCATTGACAAAGTAGAGTCCATGAAGAAAAACTACAAGAAGCTGAAGCTGGACTGTCTGGTGATCTTAGGCGGCAACGGCACCCACAAGACCGCAAATCTTCTTCGTGAAGAAGGCTTGAATGTGGTAACCCTGCCCAAGACCATTGATAATGATTTGTGGGGTACGGATATGACCTTCGGTTTCCAGAGTGCGGTTGACATTGCAACAAATGCCATTGACTGCATTCATACCACTGCGGCGTCCCACGGCAGAGTTTTCATTGTAGAAGTTATGGGACACAAGGTAGGCTGGCTGACCCTGAATGCCGGTATGGCAGGCGGTGCGGACATCATCCTTATCCCGGAAATTCCTTATGATATTGATAAAGTAGCGGAAGCCATTGAGAAACATCATGAAAATGGCAGCCGTTTCACCATTATTGCAGTGGCAGAGGGCGCCATTTCCAAAGAAGACGCCAAGCTTTCCAAGAAAGCATACAAGGAGAAACTGCGCAATCGTCCGTATCCTTCCGTTTCCTATGAAGTGGCAGCACAGATTCAGGAAAAGACCGGCAGGGAAGTCCGTGTAACCGTACCCGGACATGTGCAGAGAGGCGGCAGCCCCGACCCTTACGACAGAGTACTTGCCAGCAGACTGGGTTCTGAAGCAGGCAAATTGATTCTGGACGGAGAATACGGCTTCATGGTAGGTTACAAGAACCGTGAAATCGTAAAGGTTCCTCTTGAAGAGGTAGCCGGTAAGTTAAAAACCGTATCTCCCGATGCAAGCATCGTAAAGGAAGGAAAGTTGCTGGGCATCTGCTTCGGCGATTAAGGGTATTATGTCTTATACAGCTCTTTACAGAAAGTTCCGCCCGGCGAAATTCGAGGATGTCAAAGGGCAGGAGCATATTGTAACGACCTTGAAAAACCAGATTAAGGCAAACCGTATCGGACATGCCTATCTGTTTACGGGCACCCGTGGTACCGGTAAAACCACGATTGCCAAAATTTTTGCAAGGTCTGTAAATTGTGAAAATCCCATAGACGGAAGTCCCTGCGGAGAATGTGCCGTATGTAAGGCGATTGCCGCCGGGGCGTCCATGAACGTGATCGAAATCGACGCGGCATCCAACAACAGCGTGGACAATATCCGTGAGATTGTGGATGAAGTATCGTACTCTCCCGCTGAGGGAAAGTATAAGGTTTATATTATCGATGAAGTGCATATGTTGTCCATAGGAGCATTCAATGCACTGCTGAAAACACTGGAGGAGCCGCCTTCTTACGTTATTTTTATACTGGCGACCACGGAAGTCCATAAAATTCCCGTGACCATTCTTTCCCGGTGCCAGCGCTACGATTTCCGAAGGATTTCCATTGACACCATTGCGGACCGCATGCGGGAACTGATGGATGCCGAGCACGTACAGATTGAAGAACGGGCGCTCCGCTACATTGCGAAAGCGGCGGACGGCTCCATGCGTGACGGCTTAAGCCTTCTGGACCAGTGCATTGCATTCCATTTAGGACAGGAACTGACCTACGACAAGGTGCTTGACGTACTGGGTGCTGTGGATACGGAGGTATTCAGCCGGCTGTTCCGCAGTCTGCTTGCCGCAGATGCTTTAAAGTGCATTACCATATTGGAAGAAATTGTCATGCAGGGAAGGGAGCTGGTGCAGTTTGTAAGCGATTTTGCCTGGTACATGCGCAACCTGATGCTGGCAAAATCCACGGATGAAATCGAGGATGTTATCGATGTTTCTTCCGAAAATCTTGCCCGTCTGAAGGAAGAGGCGGAAATGGCGGATATGGAAACGATTATGCGCTATATCCGTATTTTTTCCGAGCTTTCCAATCAGGTACGGTATGCTTCCCAGAAGCGTATTCTCATTGAACTGGCGCTTATCAAAATGTGCAGACCCGCCATGGAAACTTCGCAGGATGCCATTTTAGACCGCATCCGGCAACTGGAGGACAAAATGGAGCACGCATCCTTTCTTCCGGAGGGAATGACGCCTGATATGTTTATGACTTCCCACCCCGGGGCGCCTGCGGTAAAGAAAGCACGTCCTGAGCTTCCCAAGGCAATACCGGAGGAAGTGGAAAAAATTGTAAAAAGCTGGCCTTCCATCGTAGGGGATGCGGACAATCCCATGAAGACGTATTTAAAAACGGCACGTTTAAGCCTCGGCGGAGACAACCGTCTTATGGTGGTGCTGCCGGACGGACTGGCAAGTGATTATTTCCAGCAGAATGAAGAAAACAGAGAGGCGCTGAAACGCCTTTTGGGTGATTTTTCCGGAAAGGATGTGGATGTGAACTTCCAGTCCGTGAAATCGGAAAGAGAGTTTGAAGACTCCTTTGTGGACATTTCCAAGATACTCAACATGGAAGTGGAAGTGGAGGACTAAATCTTCTTATAAAGTTAAACAGATGATGTGAATAAAAAGTAAAAAATGCAGGAGGATATGACAAAATGGCAAAAAGAGGTGGCTTTCCGGGAGGCGCAATGCCCGGCAACATGAGTAATCTGATGAAACAGGCACAGAGAATGCAGCGTCAGATGGAAGAAGGCCAGAAGGAACTGGAAACAAAAGAATTCACGGCGGCAGCAGGCGGCGGAGCGGTGGAAGTAACCGTAACCGGTAAAAAAGAAGTGGTAAAGGTGAAACTCGCCGAAGAAGTCGTTGACCCCGAAGATATTGAAATGTTGCAGGATTTAATCGTAGCGGCAACCAACGAAGCGCTCCGTAAGGCAGAAGAAGAAAACGCAGCCATGATGAACCGCATGACAGGCGGACTGGGCGGAGGATTTCCTTTCTAATGGAAATGTACAGCGGTTATATCAATAAGTTAATAGAAGAACTGGCAGCCCTTCCCGGAATCGGCAGCAAATCCGCACAGAGACTGGCGTTTCACCTGATAAATATGCCCAAGGACAAAGTGGACAGACTGGCAACCACCATTATGGAGGCAAAGGCGAATGTCAGGTACTGCAAGGAATGCTATACCCTGACGGACAAAGAGATCTGTCCCATTTGCGCCAATAAAAACCGCAACCATGCACAGATTATGGTGGTGGAAAACAGCAGGGATTTAGCAGCCTATGAAAAGACCGGCAAATACGAGGGCGTGTACCATGTACTGCATGGCGCCATTTCGCCCATGCTGGGAATAGGCCCTGGTGACATTAAACTGAAAGAGCTGATAAGCAGGCTGGAGGGCGACGTGGACGAAGTGATTATCGCCACCAATTCCAGTCTGGAAGGCGAAACTACAGCCATGTATATCAGCAAGCTCATTAAGCCTACGGGCATTAAAGTAACGAGAATTGCCAGCGGCGTGCCGGTGGGCGGCGACCTGGAATACATTGACGAGGTGACACTGCTCCGCGCACTGGAGGGCCGTGTGGAGATGTAATGCCGTGTGCAGCATCATTGGGATGCAGATGTCAGGAATGGCAAAACGGAGCTGCACGCGCCGTGCAGCATCGGCAGAGTATATATGCTTATGGGGAAAAAGGATTGGAGGATAAGAAAATGTCAGAAGTATCTGTAAAGAAAGAAGAATTCGGAACCACACCGCAGGGAGAAAAGATTTATGCGTACACACTGTCCAACAAAAACGGCATGAGTGTAACCGTGTTGAACTTTGGCGCAAACGTAAACAGCATCCGCGTTCCGGACAAAAACGGCAAGGTGGAAGATGTGGTGCTGGGCTTTGACAAACTGGAAAATTATTATGCAAACTACAGCTTTTTCGGAGCAGCGGTAGGCCCGATTGCCAACCGTACAGGCGGGGCAAAGTTTACCCTTAACGGAACCGAATACCATCTGGATGTGAATGACGGCGTCAACAATTTACATAGCCATCTGGATAAGGCATTTCATAAGAGAGTCTGGGATGTACAGGTGGGAGAGGACTTTGTAAAGTTTACCTTAAAGGAGGCGGACGGCAGTCTGGGACTTCCCGGCAACCGCACGGTCAGCCTGGTCTACACCCTGACAGATGACAACCGGATTGAAATGCATTATCATATGGAAAGTGACAGGGACACTGTCTTCAATATGACCAATCACTCTTACTTTAACTTAAAGGGACAGGGTAACGGAAAAATTGAAGACCATGTACTCTGGCTCAAAGCTTCCCACTTTACCCCGGTAGTAAAGGGCAGCATCCCTACCGGAGAGATTGCTCCCGTAGCCGGAACTCCCATGGACTTTACAACGGCACACAGAGTGGGCGAGCACATTGCGGATGATTACGAGCAGATCAATCTGGCAGGCGGTTACGACCACAACTGGGTAATTGACGATTTTGACGGCAGTCTTAAGCATTTTGCTACCGTAGAAGAGCCGGAAAGCGGAAGAATCATGAAAGCCTACACCAACCTGCCCGGCGTGCAGTTTTATGCGGGCAACTTTATCGGCGAGGAAGAAGGAAAGGGCGGCGCCCTTTACGGAAAGAGAAGCGGTCTCTGTCTGGAAACACAGTTCTATCCTGACACCGCCAATAAGGCGCAGTTCCCGTCTGCAACCTTCGGACCCGACAGAATTTACGATTACAGCACCGTGTACGAATTCGGCGTGAAATAACAAAAGATTATCAAAAATACCCTGCTTACAGGGAAAAGAAAACCGGTCCGGTTACAAGGACCGGTTTTTTACTTTCCGGTGTCGAAAACTTATGGGACAGGCTCCCATATTTCGAGGGAATGTGCAAAAGAAAAGGTGTATACTGTCCGCAAAAATGAAAGCGGGGGACGGATATGGAACTGCCAAAGAACCTTATACAGATGGGAAAACCGGACAGAACACACAAGATTTTTGTTGAAGACTACATTATATCCTACATAAAAGAATGGAACCGTGAGTCGGACGGCCAGCCCGCGGGCATTGCATTGTACGGACAGGTTTACAAGGAAAATAATTACAAATACTACTTTATGTACGGCGCCTCCAGGATTGAAGGACTCGACAGAAGAGGTCCGTATCTTTCCCAGTCCGACAGGGAAGAAATCAACAATGTGGGAAACCGGTATTTTGATGAATACTCCTTTTTGGGGTGGTGCATTGTCCGGGAAGAACTGCCGGAAATCATTTTTCTGGATACCCGCGGGAAGGCCATTGAAGTGAACGGATATGCCTGCTTCTTTGAAAAGAACGAGAGCATGCTTAATTTCATGCTGGAAATGGACGAACGGGAAAAAAGATGTGCAAGACAGGCGGAAAACAATCCGGAAAATGCTGTTATGGATAACGCATGGGCGGATGCATCACCGGCGGCACAGGACGGACAGGCTGACGGGCAGACGGAAACAGCCGCTTTTCAGGGCGGATACGGCGGCAATTACCGCAGCCTTCCACTGGAAAACCGCATAGCTGCCGCGAAAAAGTCTTCGGATAAAAATACCGCTTCGGAAAAAACAGCTTCTTATAAAGAGAAAAACAGGCAGATGATAAAACACTTAGAGCGGTTGAAAATAGCGGCAGCAGCTATGTTTACAGTGCTATGCGTCATCGGCATCACCACCATAAACGACTCCGATAAAATAGAAGAAATGCAGGTGGCGGCACGGCAGGTTATTGCCGATTTGTCCCAGCAGAAAATTCCGGACGCAGAGAATGACGATGCTCTCACAGCCAATGGCTCGGCGCATACCGCCGGTTCCGGTGACACTGTCCTTACCGGCGGCAACGGTACCGCTCACACCACAGGCATTGACAATGGAAACACCGCAGGCACGGCAACAAACGGCTCTGCTCTTACCGACGGCAATACGGCAACGGCAAACGGCACCACCACCAGTAACAATTCCATCGGTACCAATTCCACCGGTACATCCGGCACCACCACGGGAAACTCTGCGGATGGCATGCCGTGGCCGGATGTCACCCCGCCGGATGCATTCCCCACCGCCGGAACCACCGGCGTAACAGACACCACCGCCGGAGCCACCGGCACAAAAGACACCGCCACCGGAACTACCGGCACCACGCAGACCGCAACGCAGCCGACATCGTATACCATTATGCGGGGCGACACCCTCAATGCCATCTGCCGCAGAAAGTACGGGGATTTGGGCATGGTAAAGCAGGTGTGCGAACTGAACGGCATAAAAAATCCAAATAACATAGAAGTAGGACAAACTATTTTACTTCCCTGATATTTATGTGTTATACTGTGGAGAAGAAAGAGAGTATACCATGGCAGATATCAGGAACTTTAACGGAAACGAATCCAAAACAAAACAGAAAAATCCGCTGCGGAAGCAAAGCAACCTTCGTCTGCTGAAAAATGAAGATACAGCAGATTACAAAGAGAAAATCCGCAAACACCGGCTCAGTAATCTGTACAAGACCACGCTGGTGATTGTGATTTGTGCCGCAGTGGTGCTTCTTTTATTTATTTTATACCGCAATAAAAGATATACGGACTATACGGTAAAAACCACGGTTCCCCAGGTGTTTGTGGGAGGTACGGAAAGCCTGCGTCTGGGAGAAAATATCCTGTCCTACAGTAAGGACGGCGCAAGATGCATGGACTCGGCGGGAAATGTCATCTGGAACCAGACCTATGAAATGCAGAATCCCATCATATCCGTCTGCGAAGATGTGGTTGCCATTGCCGATTACAACGGACGAACCATTTACATACAAAGCTCCGCCAAGCAGCTTGGCACCATTACCACCAATCTTCCCATCCGAAATCTGGAAGTGGCAAGTAACGGTGTCGTATCCGCGGTAGTGGAGGACAGCAAGGTAACCTGGATTTATGTGTTTGACACAGCCGGCAAAGAACTTTTGAAATTCCACATCACCATGGAGCAGACCGGTTATCCCATAGCGGTGAGCCTGTCGCCCAACGCTCTTTTGTGTGCGGTATCTTATTTTTATGTGGATGCAGCGGAAATGAAATCCAGCATTGCTTTTTATAATTTCGATGAATACGGCAAAAACCAGACGGACAATCTGG
>ERZ1034976.1138-NODE-1138-length-21626-cov-5.060683_pt1 | contig 21626 bp, 18 predicted proteins | sample MGYA00520623_ERZ1034976 | MGnify/ENA primary metagenome ERZ1034976 (study PRJEB33766, sample SAMN09781774) | gut metagenome | biome: gut microbiome | host: Homo sapiens | place: Madagascar | study: EMG produced TPA metagenomics assembly of the PRJNA485056 data... | reverse complement strand
CGGAGGTGTGACGATTCGTCTCATGCTTCAGCAGGCCGGCCGGGATCTTCTGGTTCTTTTGACGCCACCTTAATGCATCAGAAAAAACGGCCGGAAATGTATCCGGCCGTGAAAAGCGCAAAACCCGTGCGGTTAATCCTTGTTGTAGAACCTCTGAATAAAGGCTCGCACGCCCCGGGAGGCGGGCTGGTTTTCCACGCCTTCGGCCTGTTCGACCGCAAGGTTTTCTTCCGCGGTAGTGCCCTGCCAGTAATCGGCGTGGGCAATGCCGAGTTTCTCGGGGTGGAAAACGGGTTCCGTGATTCCGTTTTTAAGCTGCGTTTCGTAGTCTTTGAGCGTTAAAAATGCGGTGTTGTGCAGACGCAGAATTGCAAGGATGTTCACCCAGGCCATGAGCCCGATGCCGATATCGGCACAAAGCCACACGATGCTTGAGGGCTTGATCGTGCATACGCCCACCGAGAAGATGAGAATTGCGCGTTCGATATAAAGGAGCCACGGTTTTTTAAGCGTGCGGTTGATGTACTTGATGTTGGTTTCAGCCATGTAGGCGTAGGCAAGAATCGTCGTAAACGCGAAGAAAAAGAGCGCGCACGCGACAAAGGGAGAGCCGAAATCGGGCATCACCGAGTCAATGGCTTTCTGTGCGTAAACCGGGCCCGCTTCGATACCGGTGAGGCCTGAAAACAAAGGCTTGCCGTCGGGGTTTATGACGTTGTAGCAGCCGGAGGAAAGAATCATGAGGCCCGTGGCAGTGCACACAAACCACGTGTCGATGTAGACGGAAAACGCCTGCACAAGGCCCTGCTTTGCCGGGTGCGAGACGCTCGCCGCCGAAGACGCGTGGGGACCGGAACCCTGGCCCGCTTCATTGGAGTAAAGCCCGCGCTTTACGCCCCAGCTCACAGCGGTACCCACGATACCGCCGAAAATCGAATCCATGCCGAAGGCGGACGTGAAAATCAGATGAAAGACCGCGGGGATCTTGTCGACGTTATAAAAGACCGTGATCAGAGCCACAACGATGTAGGAAAGCGCCATAAAGGGCACCACCACCGTCGTAAAGCTCGCGATACGCTTTAAGCCGCCAAACACGATGAAACACAGCAGTGAGCAGATCACCGCCGCCGAAATCGGGGTTTCAATCCCGAAGGCACTTTCCATTGCTGCGCCGATGGCATTACTCTGAACGCCGGGGCAGAGGACGGCGGAGGCTAAAAGCGTAATGATTGCAAACACCCAGGCAAAGAATTTGCTTCGTGCACCGTGCTCAATATAAAAGGCGGGGCCGCCCGTGCATTCGCCGTTGATGCGCTCCTTGTAGATCTGGCCGAGCGTTGATTCCACAAAGGCACTGGAGGCGCCTAAAAACGCCACCACCCACATCCAGAAAAGGGCACCGGGGCCGCCGAAACAGATGGCGGTGGCAACGCCCGCAATGTTGCCGGTACCGACGCGCCCGGCAAGCGTCATCGAAAGCGCCTGAAAGGAGGAGACGCCGGAATTGTCGTTTTTGCGCTGAAACATGAGGCGCAGCATTTCGCCCACCATTCTCAGCTGCACAAACCGCGATCTCAGGGAAAAGTAGAGCCCGGTTCCTAGAAGGATATAAACGAGAAAGGGACTCCAGACAATCTCGTAAACCTGATTGGCAAACTCAGTCACAACAAAAGTCTCCGCTGTATTTTTATTCGTTTTTTTATGAGGGCACCAAGGGCAGTGCCCTTAAAAGATCAAACGGCGAAAGTGCAAAGATACTGCGCTTTCGCCGTTTGTGCGTCAGGAATTAATGTTAGGCAAGGCCCGTGATTTTGCCGTCCTTCACATCAATCTGAAGCGCGGCCGGGACCTTGGGCAAACCCGGCATGCGCATGATGGAACCCGTCGTCACAACCACAAAGCCCGCACCGGCATTAAGAATGAGGCGCGCCACCGGCAGCGTAAAGCCCTTCGGGGCACCGAGCTTTTTGGGGTCCGCGGTAAGGGAGAAGGGGGTTTTGGCGATACAGACGGGGAGCTTGTCAAAACCAAGATCCGTGATGCGCTTTAAGTCCTTCTTGGCGGCATCTGACAGCGAGATGCCTGCCGCGCCGTAAACGCGCTCGGCCACCATCTTCGTCTTGGTGACGACGTCGGCGTCTTCGGGGTAGACGTAGTTAAGGGGGTTCGGATCTCCCTCACAGGCTGCAAGCACCTCGCGGGCGAGGTCCTCGGCACCCTTGCCGCCCAAAGCAAAACCGTCGGAAAGCGCAATCCGCACGCCCTTCGCCTTGGCGCAGTCAAAGAGCACCTTGAGTTCGGCTTCGTCGTCCCCGGCAAAGTGATTCACGGACACCACAACGGCGGGCCCGAAAGCCTTGAGGTTGTCGATGTGGGCTTCAAGGTTGCAGAGCCCTTCTTTGAGAGCCTCCATATTGGGTTTGCCGATTTCAGGCAGCGCCACACCTCCGTGCCAGTGCAGCGCGCGAAGGCTGGTGACAAGCACAGCCGCAGAAGGCGTCAGGCCCGCAGCCCGGCACTTGATGTCGTAGAACTTCTCGGCACCGAGGTCTGACCCGAAGCCCGCTTCCGTAATCGCAAATTCACCCAGCGTGAGTGCGGCTTTCGTGGCCGCGACCGAGTTGCAGCCGTGGGCGATGTTGGCAAAGGGGCCGCCGTGCACGAAGGCGGGTGTACCTTCCAGGGTCTGCACGAGGTTTGGTTTGACGGCTTCAAGCAGCAAGGCCATCAGCGCGCCCGTGGCACCGAGTTCCTTACAGGTATAGGCCGTGCCGTCACGCTTGATGCCCACAACGAGCCGGTCAATGCGTGCGCGCAGGTCTTCTTCGCCCGTAGCAAGGCAAATCACAGCCATCAGTTCGCTCGCCGCCGTGATGTCAAAACCGGTTTCGGTGGGGATGCCGTTGGCGGGCCCGCCCAAGCCGTCAACAATGTTACGGAGCTGACGGTCGTTGACGTCCAAAACGCGCTTCCAGATCACTTCCTTGAGGTCTACCTGACCCTGGTGACGGGCGTTGTCAATCAAAGCGGCCAAAAGATTGTTTGCGGCCGTGATCGCGTGAAAGTCTCCGGTGAAATGCAGGTTGATTGATTCCATCGGCAGCACCTGCGAGTAGCCGCCGCCTGCGGCGCCGCCCTTCATGCCGAAGACGGGCCCAAGTGACGGTTCTCTGAGCGCCAAAACCGCTTTTTTGCCGAGACGGTTCATGCCCTGCGCGAGAGCAATCGAAGTCGTGGTCTTACCGGACCCGGCGGGCATCCCGGACGTTGCCGTCACGAGAATGAGTTTGCCCGCTGCCTTACGGCAGGGCTTGAGGGTTACCTTGGCCTTGTCGCGCCCGTAGGGTTCGAATTCGGCATCTTCAAGGCCCCATTCGTGCGCAAGATCATCGATGCGTTTGAGTTTGGCGGCCTGGGCAATTTCAATGTCAGAAAGCATGTGCTGCTCCTTTAATAACAAAATAACGAAAAAACCGAAATCTTTTTGGACGCAACCGGACGCGGGCAGGGGGGCGCTTTGCAGACAGGCACGCGTGCGGGGTCAGAGTTAATTTTCTAAGTGTGCCATAGACCGCGCCGTTTGTCTGTAGAACTTTCGGGGTACAGTGCGTTTTGTGACGCAGTTTTGCGCCCGAAATCGTGCGTTTTGCCGAGGCGGGGCGGGCGTCGGCTTCGTATAATCGCGGACAGTTTGGAAAAAAGAAAGTGTGTTTTCCTTTTTCCGGTGCGTCCTGCCGGCCGAAGTGCCGCGCCCGACACACCCGAACCTCTTTTTTGCAGCGGAGTTCTCTGTGAAAGTATTAGTGACCGTCAAGCGCGTCGTGGACTACAACGTCAAGGTCCATGCCAAGGCCGATAAAAGCGGGCCCGATATTGAAGCGGCCAAGATGTCGATGAACCCCTTTGACGAAATCGCCGTGGAAGCCGCGGTGCGTCTGAAGGAAACGGGGGCCGCGGACGAAGTGGTGGCTCTCACCGTGGGGCCTGCGAAAGCCGTTGATCAGCTGCGCACCGCCATGGCAATGGGCGCTGACCGCGCAATCCACGTAACGCTTGAAGCCGCAGCGGACCCGGCTGCCGCAGCCCGCATCATTGCGGCGGTCGCAAAGAAAGAGGCGCCGGATCTGATTCTGATGGGTAAGCAGGCCATTGACGACGATAGCGCCCAGGCCACGGCCATGGTGTCTGCCATCCTTAATCTCCCGTTTGCGGCCTGTGCCGACGCCCTGCGCGTTGAAAACGGCACGGCCTTTGTGCGCCGGGAAACCGACGAGGGACTCATGGAAGTCTCGGCGGCTTTGCCCTGCGTGGTCTCCGCGGACTTGAGGCTTGCCGAACCCCGCTACGTGACGCTTCCCAACATGATGAAGGCCCGCAAAAAGCCCGTGGAAACGCTTGATGCGGCAAGCCTCGGCGTTGATCTCACGCCCTCTGTGACGGTCATTGAGGCCGAAGACCCGGCCGCCCGCGCTGCCGGTCAGATGCTCGCAAGCGTTGATGAACTGATCGACGTTCTCAAAAACAAAGCCAAGGTTCTTTAAGACGGACGGGAAACGAAAATGACAGTACTTGTGATTGCCGAACACGATAACGCCGGTCTTAAGGGCGCGACGCTTTCTTTGGTGGCGGCCGCCAAAAAGCTCTCGGGCACCGTGGACATCCTCGTTGCCGGTACGGGCTGCGGCGCTGCGGGCGAAGCCGCAGCGAAAGTTGCTGGCGTAACCAAGGTGCTCGTGACCGATGACGCCAAACTCGCGCACTTTGAAGCCGAAGCCCTCGGGCACGCCGTTGCCGCAGCGGTGAAAGCGGGCGGCTATACGCACGTTTTGTTTGCGGCCGGGAGCAGCGGCAAAGCCGCCATGCCCCGCGCGGCGGTGGAACTTGCGGCTCCCGCCGTTTCGGAAGTAACCGACGTGGTCTCGGCCGACACCTTCAGGCGCTTTATCTACGCGGGCGGAGTGCTCGCCACCGTGAAAGTGACGGGAAGCCCGGTTCTGATGACCGTGCGCCCGACCGCCTTTGAACCCGTTGCGTCTGAAGGCGGGTCGGCTGCGGTTCAATCTTTTGCCGTAACCTTTGACGGTATTCGTCAGTTTGACTTTGTGAACCTCACGCAGACTAAGAGCGACCGACCGGATTTGGTGAGCGCCAAGCGCATTGTGGCCGCGGGCCGCGGCGTTCTGGACGAAGCCGGTTTTGCGGCGGTTGAAAAACTTGCCGACGTTATCGGTGCTGCCGTGGGTTCCACCCGTGCACTCGTTGACCAGCAGATTGCGCCGAGCGAAACCCAGGTCGGCCAGACCGGTAAGATCGTGGCGCCCGAGCTTTACTTTGCCTTCGGGATTTCCGGCGCCATTCAGCACATCGCCGGCATGAAGGACTCCAAGGTCATCGTGGCTGTGAATAACGACGCGGAAGCGCCCATTTTTGAAATGTGCGACTACGGCCTTGTCGCGGACGCCAACACCGTTGTGAAGGAACTCACAGAAAAGCTCGCTTAAAGAGCTGACGCCCGGTGTTCTGAGACGGCTGTCGCGTTGGAGTAAATCCCTGCGGCAGCCGTTTTTCCGCTTTGCTGGTTCGATTGGAAAAGACGACGGCAAGATCGGATTTGTAGGCTCTTACAAATCGTGGCAACGCGGTTTCCGGCTTCAAAATATTTGACGTGCCGAAAAGTCTTACCGCGGGCATGTTGCGGTCTGTTAATATCCAGAGTAAGGGCGGTCAGAGACGTCTGATCGTTTTGGGCTGGTCGAAAGCCCCGGGTCCACCTGTCGGCGGGGAAGTGCCCCGCCATTTTTGTGCCTGCCGCTTTTGCGTCTGTCTCCTTCGGGCATAAAAAACCTTTCCCGCCGCCAGTGCGTTCTTCAGAACGCACCCCCCGCGGCAACGGGAAAGGGGAGTAAAAGCAAGCAGACGGTTGAAAACCGGATTAACCGAGACGTTCGCCCTGCTGCGTGAGGTCAAGACCCGTGAGTTCTTCCTCTGGCGTCACTCTGAGGCCGATCGTCTTGTCGATAATCTTGAGAATCACGGCGCTCACGATGCCACCGTAAAGCAGCGTCGCCACCACGCTTGCGGCCTGGATGCCGACCTGCGTCATCATCGGGGGAAGTTCAGAACCGGTGACGGCGCTCGTCGCAAAGACGCCGGTTAAAAGCGCACCCACAATACCGCCCACGCCGTGCACGCCGAACGCGTCGAGCGAATCATCGTAACCAAGCGCCCGCTTTAAGCTCGTCGCACCCCAGAAGCACACGCACCCGCCGATCAAGCCCATCACAAGCGCAGGCATCGGCTCCACAAAGCCGGAAGCCGGCGTAATCACAACGAGGCCGCCCACGGCGCCCGAGAGCATCCCCAAAAGTGAGGGCTTGCCGCGCGCAATCCATTCGCAGGCCATCCAGGCGCAGCCCGCAGCGGCTGCGGCAATCTGCGTCACAATCATCGCCATCACGGCGCGTTCGTTGGCAGCAAGGCCTGAGCCGCCGTTAAAGCCCATCCAGCCCACCCACAGAACCGAGGCGCCGATCATCGTAAGCGTCAGGTTATAGGGGCTCATCGCTTCACGACCGTATCCCAGGCGCTTACCGATCATGATGCAGGCCACAAGCCCCGCAATACCGGCGTTGATGTGCACCACGGTGCCGCCTGCGTAATCGAGCGCTCCCATATCAAAGAAAAAGCCCCCGGCGCACCACACCCAGTGGCAGATCGGCGCGTAAACGAGAACGGACCACACGACCATGAAGATAAGCATCGCGGAAAACTTCATGCGGCCCGCAAAGGCGCCGGTAATAAGCGCCCCGGTGAGCACCGCAAAGGTCATCTGGAAAAAGACAAAAAGAAGCGTCGGAATGGACCCTGTCATGCTCTTAATGTCAATGCCCCTCAAAAAGGCCTGAGAGAAGTTGCCGATCCAGGGGTTGCCTTCGGTAAATGCCAGTGAGTATCCGACCACCACCCAGACCACCGACAGGGCGCAGCAGATGACGGAGGACTGCGCCAGAATCGAAAGAATGTTCTTTTTACGGGCCATGCCGCCGTAAAAAAGGGCAATCCCCGGAATCGTCATAAAAAGAACGAGAATCGTCGCAACGAGCATCCAGGCGACGTCGGCCTTATCAAGTGCCGGAGATGCCGCAAAGGCGCCTTCGCACGTCCCTGCAAGCACTGCCGCGGCCGCAGCGTATTTTCCCCGCATCATCATTTTCATTGTCTCCCAGTGGTTTGTTTCTTAAACAGCAGCGGCATCGGTTTCACCGGTGCGGATCCGCACGGCTGAGGCAAGATCCATTACAAAGACCTTGCCGTCACCGATCTTTCCGGTGTAGGCGCTTTTGACGATTGCTTCGACGGCGCTTTCGGCGACCGCGTCGTCAACGGCCACTTCGACCTTCACCTTGGGCAGAAAGTCCACAACGTATTCGGCACCGCGGTAGAGCTCGGTGTGGCCCTTCTGGCGCCCGAAGCCCTTGACTTCGGTGACGGTCATGCCGGAAACCCCGAGGTCGGAGAGGGCTTCACGGACTTCGTCGAGTTTGAAAGGCTTGACGACGGCAATGATGTACTTCATGGCAAATTCCCTGTTGGTTGTTTTTCTCTGAAGAACGGTTGTTCTTCTTCTGCGGGAATTAATGCAAAAAGCGTGCCAAAACGCGAAAACGCGCGGTTTCTGAAGAAGCGTGCGGATGCACCGGAAACGTGCATGGATTTGGGGAGAGGACTGCACCAAAAAGGCGCATGCGGTATTACCACGGCACAGTAACGCACTTTGCCTTAAACTCAGCCGCACACAATTGAAAACCGGGGGATGCTTCCCGGTAAACCAACATTCGGAGAAAAAGACAATGCAGCGACGCACTCTCACGGCCGCCCTTTGCGGTGCAGCCGTTCTGGCTTTCGGACTCACCGGTTGCGGGGAGAAGGCCCCTGAAGCCCCCAAGGCCGTCACGCTCACGGTGGGCGCAACACCGGTGCCCCACGCAGATATTCTCAAATTCATTGAGCCCACACTCAAAAAAGAGGGCGTCAATCTGAAGGTCGTGGAATTTTCCGACTACGTGAAGCCGAACCTCGCGTTGTCCGATAAGGAACTCGATGCGAACTTCTTCCAGCACAAGCCCTACCTTGATACGTTCTCGGCGGAGCGGGGTCTGAAGCTCTCCGTTCTCTGCTCGGTGCACATTGAACCGATGGGCGTTTATTCCCGTAAGGTGAAAAGCCTCAAGGATCTCCCCGAAGGTGCCAAGATTGCGATCCCGAATGATCCCACCAACGGCGGCCGTGCGCTCAAAGTTCTTGCTGACGCCGGGCTTTTCGGGCTCAAGGATGGCGTGGGCGTGAAGGGGACGCCGGCTGACGTCATCAACAACACAAAGAACTTTCAGCTCGTGGAACTGGAAGCCGCAACGCTGCCGAGAACACTCGACGACGTTGACGCCGCGGTCATCAATTCCAACTTCGCCATGGGCGTGGGCTTAAATCCCGCCAAGGACTCGCTTGCGATTGAAGCCAAGGACTCGCCTTACGCGAACGTTGTCGCCATCCGCACCGGGGACAACCGTCCGGAATTGAAGAAACTTGCGGACGCCCTGCGTTCGCCGGACGTGAAGAAGTTCCTTGAGGAAAAATACAAGGGTGCGGTGGTGCCGGCCTTCTGATGTGCATTCCTGCATCCAACTAAAACGCCTTAGCCTGCTTGACGAAATGCATAAACCGGCTTTAAAGCCGGTGTAAGGCGGAAAAAGGGCTCCGCGCGGGCCCTTTTCTTTGGCACAATCTGCTGACTGCGTGAGGCTTACTCGCGCTTCATTTATCAACATTTCGGACTGTCATGACCAAACTTTCCTTTGCTGAGAGTTTTACCCGGGCAATCCGTGCCGCTAAGCCTGAAGGCTGGTATGCACGGGGGGCTTGGTCATGGCGCCGCTTGTCCTGACATCTTCCTGCGCGTTGCGTGTCGTACCAGCCGCAGTGCCTGCCGGCCTTCAGGGGTTTTTGTCCCTTCGCTGCCGGCCCCGTTTTCCTCCTTTGAAAACCCATTTTTTTTCCCAGGCCGCTTTGTGCCGTTATGTCTGCCCCGTGATCCACAGAGGGGCGGACGGCGGGTGACCGAGGCGGCTGAATCGGAGAAACCCGATGCTCACAGAAAATGAACTGAAAGCGCTTGCCGACGAAGGTTACAACCGTATTGCGGTGGTGGAGCAGTGCCTCGCGGACCTTGACACCCCGCTTTCGATTTACCTGAAACTTGCCAACCGCGCAGAGAGCTTCTTACTCGAAAGCGTGGAAGGCGGCACGCGCTTTGCCCGGTACTCCTTCATTGGACTGCCTGCACGCACGAAGATCACGGTGAAACTCACCGAAACCGGGCCCGTCACCGAAGTCATAACGGACGGCAAAGTAACGGAACGCGTGACGGACACCGATCCGCTCGATTTTATTGAGGCCTTTCAGAAGCGCTTCAAAATTCATACGCCGGCCGGATTGCCGCGCTTTACCGGGGGGCTTGTGGGGTACTTCGGCTACGACACGGTGCGGCTTATTGAACCGGGGAAACTCGGTAAACCGAAGGCAGACGACTTGGGCGTCCCCGACATCGAGCTTTTGTTGTGCGATGAACTCGTGGCGGTAGATAACCTCGCAGGGCGCCTCTACTTCATTTTGAACGTGGATCCCCGTGAACCGGACGCATTTTTGAAAGCCCGCCGCCGTCTGCGCTTTTTAAAGGAAGAGCTCGCTAAGAGTGTGCAGGCCCCTTATAGCGGCGCAGGCACCGCGCACGAAGCCGAGCGCCCCTTTAAAAAGGACGACTACTTAAAGGCCGTCATCCGCGCCAAGGACTACATTGCCGCCGGGGATCTGATGCAGGTGCAGATCGGGCAGCGTATTGAGCGGCCTTTTACCGAAAACCCGATCACGCTTTACCGGGCTCTGAGAACGTTGAACCCGTCCCCTTACATGTACTACTACAACTTCGGGGACTTCTACGTGGTGGGGGCCTCGCCCGAAATTCTCGTGCGGGAGGAAAAGCGGGACGGCCGCTTCATTGCCGCCATCCGTCCGATTGCGGGCACCCGTGCCCGGGGAGCGACGCCTGAAAAAGACGCGGCGTTGGCTCAAGAACTCAAAAATGATCCCAAAGAGCGTGCCGAACACTTAATGCTTATTGATTTGGCGAGAAACGACATCGGGCGCATCGCCAAGACGGGGACCGTGCATGTGACGGAACAGTACGCCATTGAACGGTACTCCCAGGTGCAGCATTTGGTGAGCCACGTTGAAGGCGAAATGAAGGACGGCATGACCCCGATGGACGTTTTAAAGGCGACATTCCCGGCGGGGACACTCACGGGCGCTCCGAAAATCCGCGCGATGGAAATCATCGATGAATTGGAACCGGTGAAGCGCGGCATCTACGGCGGCGCCGTGGGGTACTTCTCTTACGCGGGCGAAATGGATATGGCAATTGCGATTCGCACCGCGGTGATTAAAAACAAGGTGCTTTACGCGCAGGCGGCCGCCGGTATTGTGGCGGACTCCGTCCCGGAATTTGAGTGGAAGGAAACCGAGATGAAGGCGCGCGCCGTGCTGCGCGCTGCGGAAGAAGCCGAATTCGGCCTGCAGGGGAACTAGAAAATGCTTTTGATGATCGATAACTACGACAGCTTTACCTATAACCTCGTGCAGTACTTCGGGGAGCTCGGCGAAGACGTGCGGGTGGTCCGTAACGATGCGGCAGACGTGGCGGCCCTGGCTGCCATGAAGCCGGAGCGCGTCTGCGTTTCCCCGGGGCCCTGTTCTCCGAAAGAAGCCGGCGTAAGCCTTGAGGCGATCAAATATTTTGCCGGGAAGGTCCCGGTTCTCGGAGTGTGTCTGGGGCATCAGGCAATCGGCGAGGCATTCGGGGGCAAGATTGTGCGCGCCAAGCGCCTCATGCACGGAAAGACCGACGTGATTACCGCCGACGGCAAGGGCGTTTTTGCGGGGTTACCGGAAAAAATCACGGTTGCGCGCTACCACTCACTCGTGATTGACCGCGCAACGTGCCCGGCGTGCCTTGAAATATCGGCGGTCAGTGACGATGGCGAGATTCAGGGCGTGCGGCATAAGGAACTCATGGTTGAAGGCGTGCAGTTTCATCCCGAGTCGGTTGCGAGTGAATACGGGCACGAGATGCTCGCAAACTTCCTCAAAATGACGGGCGGCACGCGTTAACCGCTTTTGCTAATCTCTTCTCCGTAGCAACACAAAGGAGAAGAGGTTATGGCTGTCCGGATCATTGCGGCGGGTGACAGTTTTATCACGCGCCGGCTGCCCGAAAAGGGTTACGAAGGGTTTGAGGAACTCGCGGGGCTCATCCGTACCTTTGACGCGGCCTTTGTCAACCTCGAGTCCACCTTTCAGTGGCACGAGGGAACGCCTGCGGCCACAAGCGGCGGCACCTGGGCGATGTCGCCGCCGGAAACCTTGGATGACATCCGGCGCTTTGGGTTTAACCTCTTTAATACCGCGAACAACCACACCGGTGACTACAGCCAGGACGGGGTCTTGGCGACGCTGCGGCACCTTGAAGAGCGCCAAATGGTCTATGCGGGCACCGGCCGCAACCTCACTGACGCTACGCGCGCAGCCATGCTTGAAACGCCCCGGGCCCGCGTTGCAATGATTGGTGTTACCGCGACCTTTGCGCCGGAAGCTGCCGCTGGCACCCAGGGGCCCGATGTGAAGGGGCGTCCCGGTTTGAATCCTTTACGCTTTAAGCGCATCCACCACGTCAATGCGCAACACTTTGCAATGGCCAAAGAATTGGCGGACGTGACGCTCATTAATGCCGCCAAAGAACTTTCGATTGCCAACGGCTACACCAATCCCTTCCCGGAAGGTTCCTTTACGCTCGGAAACATTGAGTTTCGACTGACCGACGGCGCCGAACACGTGGAGACGGTGCCAAACGCCCGGGACCTCGCACGCATTACGGCAGAAGTGCGGGAAGCAAGGCGCCAGGCCGATGTTGTACTCGTTAGCCTGCATGCGCATGAGATGCGGGCGAGAAAAAGCAACGAACCCGCAGAGTTTCTCGAAACCTTTGCACACGCCGTGATCGATGCCGGGGCAAACGCCGTTATCGGGCACGGGCCCCATGAGATGCGCGGCATTGAACTCTATAGGGGCGGCGTCATTTTCTACAGTATCGGGAACTTCATCTTTGAGACCGAGACCGTGGCGGTGCAGCCGGCGGACGCCTTCTTAAACAAGGGCTTTACGCCGGAGACGAAGGTCGGCGAATACATGGATCAGCGAAGCCTTAACGGCACGCGTGGTTACGTTGTGCAGGAAAACATTTGGCGCGCGGTGCTGCCGGGCTTTACGGTGGACAATGGGCGCGTGACGGAAGTGAAGCTCTATCCCGTGGATTTGGGGCAGAAGTTGCCTCGATCGCAGCGGGGGCTGCCGCGGTTAACCAAGGCGAGGGAACCGATGCTCTATTTGGCTGATCTCTCCAAACCTTACGGCACGGAGATCACGGTGGATGAAGAGGGCGTGGGAACCGTCAGACTCAGAAACTGACGGGCAACGAAAAAGCTCCCGAACCTTGCGGCTTGGGAGCTTTCCTTTTTAAGCCCTGTCACGAGGGGCAGGGCTTATCAGCAATCACGCAAGTCGGATTAGAACTTGTGGATCATGCCGAGCAGGAATTCAACAGAAGAGGGTTCAACATCCTGCAGGGTCTTGCGTTCCACTTTATCCTTGGTATAGCCGAGGGAGGTATACATGCTGGTACGCTTGCTGAAGCTGTAGCTGTAGCCAACAGTAGCTGTGTAACGCTTAACGCTGGCATCGTTGCCGGCGGCATCATTGTCAACGGAGTCAGCGTCCATGTAGCCGAGGTAGGCGGCAGCCGTACCACCGAAGGCGGGAACACCGACACCGAGGCCGAGACCGAAGCCATCAGCACCATTGTAGGCGGTAGCGTCATAGCCGTCTTCGAACTTACCAACACCGGCATACTTCGCCCCCACCTTTTTGGCGTTCTTGAAATACTGGCCGCCGAAGTAGACCTTAGCAACCTGGAAGTCGTAGTTACCGCCGATGGTAACCGTCAGACCATCGTCCATAGCCTGGTTGGCAGCAGTGGACGGCCAAGTGGCGTAGTTGGTGCTGTCAACGACGCCGACGAGGGTGAGGCCGGCGCCAACGAACTTGGCACCAATGCCGTAGGCACGGTCGGCGCTGGATTCGTTTTCAACACCGGCAGCCTTGTCGTCTTTCTTCGTAGTGTACTGGGCATAAACCGTCAGACCACCAAACGACGGAGTCACATAAGTGACGGCATTGTCATAACAGCCAAAACCGTTGGCAGAGACAAACTTAAGGCCGCCGGTGGCATCACCCCAACCAGTAGAGAAGGGGCCTGTCACACCGAGAAGACCGTAGGAGCCAAGGGAGCTGGCGAGCTGGCCGAAACGACCGAATGCAACGCGACCAAAGGAGCCTTCAACAAAGAGCTGGGATTCACGGTCGAAGAGACGGCTACTGTTGCCGAGAGCACCGCTATCGGCGGCGAAACCGTTTTCAAGGACGAAGCCAACCTTAACGCCGTTACCGAGGTCTTCCGTACCCTTCAGGCCGAAGCGGGAGCCGCTGTTCGCACCGCTTCTAAGCTGTGTTGAATCAGTAGCATCCTGAGTAGGAACGTCACTGTCAAGATGCTGATAGTTCAACGAATAATCGACCAAACCGTAAAGGGTCACGTCAGCAGCGACAGCGGAACCGGCAAAAGCGCCGAGAACAGCAACTGCAGCAAGTGTCTTTTTCATTTTAGGAGATCTCCAAAATTCTTAGCTAGCCGCCGGTGTAGTCATGCCGCTTCAAACTTTTGCAGTAAAAGCGGCCGCCAGCGGGCCTTTCTAGGCACCACCATTATGTGTTTAATCATTACTGCCTACAAATATTCGCAGATTTGTTAAAACGCCTACGGTATTAACCCTGAGACACAAATTGCACTTTTCTATGAAATGCAGGCAGGGCGCGGTTTTCGGGTATTAAAAAAATCCCCTCAGACGTTGTTCTGAGGGGATTGATGTTCAATTAATAGCGTCAGCTGACGCAGTTAATTAGAACGTGTGACGCAGACCAACAAAGACGTTGGTGGAAGTCGGCTTGGTGGAAGTCGTGCCGGTGTCGATCTTGTCCTGATAGTAAGCAGCAACGGCGTAAACATCGGTACGCTTGCTCAGGTTATAGTCGTAGCCGGCAGAGACACCCCAGCGGGTGAACTCAAGATCCTTCTTGGCAACCTCATCCGAGGCTTCTTCTGCATTGCCGTAACCAACAGCGAACATAGCCTTGCCTCCGGCAACCGGAGCGTCAACACCGGCCATCACGCCGTAACCCTTGGCCTGGGTGAAGTTGGCATCACCGAAGAACGTGTAGCCGTCCTTATTAACATTCTTTTCGGCACCGGTCTTATCGAACATATTGTCAAAGTACTGAGCACCGAGGTAGGCCTTGGCAACACCGAAGTCATAGGAACCGCCGAGGGTGACGGTCAGGCCGTCATCAAGGTTTTTCATGTTGCCGTTGCTGGAATTCCAGTTGTAGGAATCCACTGTACCGACGAGCTTGAGAGCACCGGCATTAAACGTAGCGCCCAAAGCGTAGTAACGGTTCGAATCACCCTTGTTTTCGGTACCAGCCACCTTCGTGTTCATGTCAGAGGAGTACTGAGCATAAACGGTGAAGCCGCCGAAAGTCGGGGTCTTATAGACAACGGTGTTGTCCATGCGGTTGTAGCCGACCATGTAGGTGGAGCCTTCAACAGAACCACCCCAGCTGGTGCCGAACGGAGAGAGGTTACCGGTCAGACCGTAGGAGCCGTTGCCGCTCGTGAGCTGGCCCATGCGGCCGAAAGCAATTTCACCGAAGGAACCGCGAACAAAGAGCGTGGACTGACGGCCGAAGAGGCGGTTGTTGTTGCCGAGAGCACCGGTATCAGCGCTGAAGCCGTTTTCGAGAACGAAACCGACTTCCACGCCGTTACCGAGCTGTTCAACACCCTTCAGGCCGAAACGGGGACCTGCTTCAGAACCGGAAGCCATCTGCAGCTTGTCGGTAGCGCCGGCAGCCGTGTCCGGATCGGAGTGGGTGTACTGCAGACCAAGGTCAACAACGCCGTAAAGCGTGACATCGGCAGCGAGAGCGGAACCGGCGAAGGCGCCGAGAACTGCAACTGCAGCAAGAGTCTTTTTCATTTGAGGAGATCTCCAAAATATGAATTCTTTGCTATCCGCCGGTGCAGGATAAGCACAAAAGCCTTCCCTGAAAAAGCCAGCGGGCCCTTTTTCATCAGGCCCCTCATTATTAACAGCAAAACATGAGGAGACAACAAAATGTACACATGCAAAGGGATTAGGGTGGGATAACCCTGAGAAAAAAACGGGGACATAGTGCGAAAGGCTTAATAGAAGTTAATAAGGAACTAACCTTACAAACAGACCGTGCTTTATTTGAAGAACGGTTCAGCTTTTTCTGATGCTCAACCATGCATGGCGGTAAACGGCCGTTTAGCCTGTTTGTTTCCTGAGCAAATAATCAAGGTTCAAAAGCATGCCGTTTAATCACACTGATCTTCCGCTGCTTCCCACGTTTTCCGATTTTCCGGCCCTGCGTAAGGTCGGTGAACTCTACTGCGACCGCTCCGTGCAAATTGCGGAGCTTGCTACCCGTAAGCCCGGACTCTTTTACCTCGGCCGTCCGAGAATTTCCGGCGCACGTTTCTCCTGACCACACTGAAGGCGCTTTTTAAGGAGGGTGCCGCGGTGTTTGAGGGGCTTGCCGGCGAAGGCCTCTGGCACGAGAAGCCCTGCGAAGTCGTGGAAATCCAGCACATGAGTCTGTGCGAGCATTTCTCATCAGACGAAGACTTCCGGAAAAGACTGCAGTCCTACATCCTCCTGACCTTTGAGCCCTACGGTTTTAACCGGCAGGATGACGTCGGCAGCCGCTCCTTTTGGTATGCCTTCGGGCGGTGGCTTGAAAGACAGGCGCCCCAAAGCACTGTGCTTCTTATCGATGATTTTGAGTTTCCGTTTATTGACACGGCTGACAGCCATGGGTTTCGAAGCGAAATAGCCTCGGAATACTCGGCGTTTTTCGACTGCCTGAGGGAACACGAAGACCGCCTTCGATTTTTGCTGATGACCGGAACCACCCGGTGCATTACGACGGGTTTTGACTGGGTGTTCCGGTGGCTTACCGACATCACGTTTGACGCGGACACAAGTGACATCGTCGGCTTTACGCGCAAAGATCTTGAAACCACTTTTTTGCCGTGGGTTCAACGGGCGGCGCAAACGACAGGCTTAACGACGGTAGACGTCATGGATCGCCTTGAAGCCTGGTACGGAGGCTGGCGCTTTTCTTTTGAGGAAAAGCCGCCAGTGCTGTGTCCCTGGATGGTTAACTCCTATCTTCGTGATCCCCACGAACGGGTAGAGGTTGACTGGCAGTGCTACGGGCGGCAGCGCACGGTCGTTCTGAAATTTCGGGATGCCTGGCTTGAGCGCAATATGCTGACGCTCACGGACACCATAAGGCTCACGAAAAAGGAACTCACCGAGCACAAGACAGACCGCGACTTCCGCATCGAGCTTCTGATGGCGCAGGCCGGGTTTTACACAATTAAAAGCGTGGACCGGGACCGGATGGTGACGCTTACCTCGCCCAACGCCGAAGGGCGCCGGGCGATGCTGGCAAGCCGCGCCCACCGTCTGCTCGGTCGGACGATGTTTGCTGGCTGGGCTCGGGCTGAAGACGTACCGGCTGATCCCCTGGATGCCGCCGACTACTTTTCAATGCTCATGAACGGAATTGCCCGGCAGAGGTTTTTCGGTGACTGACGCTTTTTACTGTCTGCGGTATCTTGAGATTCTGCTTCCCGACCACGGTTCTGACGTTGAGGTTTCGACGAACACGGATCCCATGGAACTGAGACTTGCTTTCCAAAAGCGCCCTGCCGTGTTTCTTTTTGCCTGGGCGGTCTTGGAGGAAGACGTTGAGACAGCTTTATCCGCCCTTGAACGCCGGATTGCGCAGCGGCCGGAGGAGAAAGGCGATCCGGTCTTTCCTCTCATTTGGTGCGAGGAGACGGAACGCTTTGTTTCCCGGGGTGCGTCGGAGCATCAGCCCGTGTAGGCGTTGTCTTTTGTGTTGAGGAAGTTTTGCTTTGCGAGCCACTCACGCTCTTCTTCCGTTTCCGGAATATCAATGCGCTCAATTTTGAAAATCACCGGACGCGTGCCGTTGTTGCAGCAGGCGATCATCATGCGGTCGTCGTTGGTCCACTTGCGCATGATGGCCCCATCCTGAAGCGCCGCGTAGATGTAGCGGCTCACCGCGTCCCAGGCTTCCGCGCACGGCCAGTTGCCGCCGCCCACGCGCGTAGCCTGACCGAGATGATAGAAGCCGTCGTTTTCCGGCGTACGTTCAAACAGAAACTCCTGTCCGGCTTTAAAGCAGGGACAGGGGCCGCTTTCGGGATCGGCGAGAAACTTCTTCTGCAGGTCCGGAAAACACTTCGTCTCGAGGACCGTAACTTTGCACTGGTACTGCAGGGTCTTTTCTCCTGTGGGTACGTTTTCCATCATCGTGCCGACCATGGCGCACTTGTGTCAAGTGAGCTTTACGGCAAAGATTTCAGATGACATTTACCGTGAAAGCGCGTAAAACCCACGCTACATCGTCCGCACCCCGTGTGGCCACGCAAAGACAATACAGAAGGAGTCAACCATGACAGAACTCTCCCGCCGCCGTCTGATTCAGGGAGCTGCCCTGACGGCAGCTGTTGCGGCCGTCCCCGCAGCAAACGCTGCCGGTAAACCCAAGTTTGACGAAATGCACGATGTCGTTGTCGTGGGTTCCGGGTTTGCCGGGCTTGCCGCAGCACTTGCGACCCGTGAGGCCGGCGCCGATGTCCTTGTCATCGACAAGATGGCCTTTGTGGGCGGCAATTCCTCGCTTTCTGGCGGCATGATGGCCGTGCCGGGGTCAAGCGTACAGAAAGAGCAGGGCATCGAGGATTCGCCCGCACAACTCATGGCCGATATGACCCGCATCGGGCTGGGCTTAGGTGATCCCGACCACATCCGTTTTGTCTGCGAAAAGGCTTCGGACACCTTTGAGTGGACGCGGCGCTACATCGGCGTTGAATGGAACGAACACTTAACCGGCAAGGGCGGCCACTCGGCCTCGCGCTGCATGATCACCAAGCAGGGGACTGGCCAGGGGATCATCGTTCCGGCTGTTGCCAAACTCGAAAAGCTTGGCACCGAAATCCGTACCGGTGTTTTCATGGAGAAAATTCTCAGGTCCGATGCCGGCCGCGTCACGGGCATTGAGGTCCGTGAGGACTATGAGTTCGGGGACGCCAAAAGCGGCAGGGTGAAGCGTATCGGCGCTCGCAAAGCCGTGATTCTTGCCTGCGGCGGGTTCGGTGCGGACGTCACATACCGCAAGCGCCTTGATCCCAAGCTCGGGGAAAAGTTTCTCACCACGAACCAGCCCGGCGCGACGGCTGAAGCCTGGCGGGAGGTAAGCCGCATCGGCGCCCGTGTGATTCAGGCTGATTGGATTCAGTGTCTGCCCTCGTGTTCTCCCAAAGAACAGGGTATGGGCATTGCCACGCACTTTGCCTCGATTTCCGCAACGCTTTTCGGCTTCTGGGTTTCAAGCCTCACAGGTAAGCGTTTTGTGAACGAATTCGGTGACCGCAAGCTCTGCACCGATGCAATTCTGAACGTCATCAATGCCGGAGGCGAAGCTTTGGCTTTTGCCGATGACGACGGTGTGCGGCACCTGGAAGTCCTCCGGCCCGGACTTTTTGCAAAGATGCTCGCCGCAGGAACCGTGGAAAAGTTTGCCGACGCCCGCGCTTTGGCCCGCGCCTACAAAATGAATGAGCGGGAACTCAGGGCTACGATTGCCCGCTATAACGCGTTGCTCGCGAAAAAGCAGGATACCGACTTCGGCCGCCCCTTTGATAAGGCCGCCAAACCGATCGGAGAGGGGCCCTATTACGTCTCCCGCATGAGTCCCAAGGTGCACCACTGCATGGGCGGCGTTGTAACCGACATTCATACGGCTGTGCTTGATGTGACGAACGACAAGCCCATCCCCGGGCTTTTTGCGGCCGGGGAATTTGTGGGCGGCATTCACGGTGCGGTGAGAATCGGCGCCTGCGCCGTGCTCGATTGCCTTGTGAACGGCCGCGAAGCCGGACGCGCCGCGGCAGCGGTCAAAGCCTGGGCGTAAGTCCTGAGAGGAGCCGCTTTCTGTCTGAGCGGCTCCGTCAGTGGTCAGTGACGTAAGGCCGCCAGGCTTTGGGCCGGGCAAAGTCCGAGACGGGTTCTTCGCAGGAGCAAAGCCACTGCCAGTGCGCGACGTGATGGAAGTGACCGCACGGCTTGAGGCGTTTGAGAAAACGGCGCCGGACGAAAAACCGGCGGCCTGGGCGGGGTTGATTGCCGGGCTTGTGCTCGCGGTGGGCGCCGGTGCCGGCATCTACCTTTACCTCGGGGACTATTCGGCCCTGGGTGACAAGGCTGTGGCGCAGATTGAAGCCGCGCGTAACGCCAACGTCACACAGAAGTCCTTTGACGACAGTATTGCGGTGCTTGAACGGGCGGTGGCGGGCAACAAAGACCGCGACAACCTGGAAGCCTGGTCGATTTTGGCGGAAAACTATTACAACACCGAGGACGCTGGTTGTCAGTGTGCTGCCGGTAAGGCATTGGGCTGAATTTCTTAACGATGCGACACTGGCCGATTCAATTTTGGACCGACTCGTTAAATCCAGCCATAGACTGGAAATGGACTGTCCTTCCATGAGAGATAAAGCACAGTACGGAGCAATTCCAAGAATTAAACGCGACTGATTGAACCGATAACACGACTTTCCCACCGCTCTCCCGGCCTACAGCCCACTTAGTAGGGTGAGCGGCCGGGAGAGCCGTGGAAAAGTCTGCGCTGTCCGTACGCCGTCGTCCTGCGTTCCTCCAATAAAAAAGCGCCGAAGCTTAACTCGCTCGGCGCCGTAACGGACTGTCCCAATGTTTGAGAAAGGGGGTGTCCCAATGTTCGATATACACCGTCCCAATGTGTGTGAAATTCCACACGAAGAGCCTTTTTTTGAGAACTTTGGCGTCAGAAGAGGAAAAAGCTGCTTGCTGCTCACACCGCAGGATTTCCGGTGTGAAGCGATTACTCGGCATAATTGCTTCAGGATATGAGGCGTTTGTGAGTGCGCAATGAAACACTATCTTTGGCAGAACAAAGACTGGCCGGATCTGACGTGGTCCTGTGAGAAACTGCTGCGCCCGTTGTCCTGTGTCAGAAAAGCCCAGGGCGCAGTGTCGGCGTTACTGATGACACTTCCTGAGGAAGACCGCGCTCAGTATTGCGGAGAGTGTCTTGCTGACGATATCACGGCGACAGCGGCCATCGAAGGGATTGGCCTGGACGCCAAAGACGTGAGGCTTGCCGTTGACGGTACGGCGCGTGTGAACAGCGTCATTTTCGGCAAAATCTCACCGACCGCAGAAAACCTGGCAAGGCTTCATTGGAATGCGTTTCTTGAACGTGAAGCGCTAAGTAAGGCGCGGCTCTTGGCCTGGCACAAAGCTCTCTTTTCCGGCTGTTGTTTACCTGAAGCCGGCTTCTGGCGGGCTGATGCGATGCGCGTGGTCTCGGGCTGCACTAAGAGCCTGCGCGTGCATTTTGAAGCACCGCCGTCCGGGCATGTTGACCGGGAAATGCAGGCGTTTCTGACATGGTTTAACGGAGAGTCTCTTACGCTTGACGGCGTGATTCGGGCTGCCGTCGCGCATCTCCGGTTTCTTACCGTTCATCCGTTTACCGACGGTAACGGCCGCACGGCGCGTGCTGTGACGGACCTCGCACTTTCTCAGGATGCGGATTCGCCGTGGTGGTCCGTGAGCCTTTGGAAAACAGTCTTTGAAAACCGTCTCGACTACTACGCAAACCTTGAAGCCGTACAAAAGGGCAGCACCGATATCACGGATTGGATCTTGTGGTTTCTGGCCATGGTGCAGGCGGCAACCGACAGCGCTTTTACGCGTCTGCAGGCGCTGCACAGGCAAACGAGTTTGTGGCAGAACTTTTTGGCTTCAGGTGCCACCGCCCGTCAGCGTGCGGTGATTGCGAAGATGAAGAAAGATTGCGAGCAAGGAGCGGCACCGTTTATGACAACGCGCCTCTACAAAGAGTTGACCGGTGCGTCGCGGGCCACGGCCTGGCGTGAAATCGAGGCGCTCTGCGCAGCCGGAATACTCAGGCAAACCCGTGCGGGCGGCCGCAGCACGGCCTATACGCTGGTTGATGCGGAAGATGCCGGCGACAAAAAAGGGCGCTCCTCATAAAAAGCGCCCCCTGCGGCCGGAAACCCGGAACAGGTCTTAGTCGAAGTGATACATGACGCCCGCGCCCACGGTCCAGGCGGCAGACTTCCCTTCGGTCATCGGGCTGTCCTTGACTTCGCTTGAAAGGAACTTCACAGAATTTCCCGCATTCCTCCCGGGGCTTGAGCCCCGGGAGGAATGCGGGCT
>ERZ1034976.1136-NODE-1136-length-21639-cov-4.684905_pt1 | contig 21639 bp, 17 predicted proteins | sample MGYA00520623_ERZ1034976 | MGnify/ENA primary metagenome ERZ1034976 (study PRJEB33766, sample SAMN09781774) | gut metagenome | biome: gut microbiome | host: Homo sapiens | place: Madagascar | study: EMG produced TPA metagenomics assembly of the PRJNA485056 data... | reverse complement strand
GCATATTTGTCCAAAATATACGATTTATCAGCATTTTTGCCACCATTTTGCTCTGTATTTATGCATATTTTTCATGAATAATATACGGTGAACGAATGAATATTTTGAAAAATCACTTGCATAATATACATTTGCGTTGTATAGTTCATGTAGGCGAAAAATGGAATATATTATAAAGTAATTTTTCAAAACACTATATTTATAGGAGGATTTATTAAAATGGCTAAAGAAAAAGTTGTACTGGCTTATTCAGGCGGTCTTGATACCACTGCCATCATCCCATGGTTAAAGGAGACATACGGATACGATGTTATCTGTGCATGTATAGATGTAGGTCAGGAGAGCGAGCTTGAGGGACTTGACGAGAGAGCAAAGTATTCAGGAGCTGAGAAGCTTTACATCATCGATGTTGTAGATGAGCTCTGCGATGAGTACATCATGCCAACAGTTCAGGCTGACGCTGTATACGAGAACAAGTACCTTCTCGGCACTTCATTTGCAAGACCTATCATTGCAAAGAAGCTTGTTGAGGTTGCACGTAAGGAAGGCGCTGTTGCCATCTGCCACGGAGCTACAGGTAAGGGTAACGACCAGCTTCGTTTTGAGCTTTCTATCAAGGCTCTTGCACCGGACATCAAGGTTATCGCTACATGGAGACAGCCTGAGTGGACAATGCAGTCACGTGAGGATGAGATCGCTTTCTGTAAGGCACACGGCATCGATCTTCCATTTGATGCAAAGCATTCTTACAGCCGTGACCGTAACATCTGGCACATCAGCCATGAGGGTCTTGAGCTTGAGAATCCTGCAAATGAGCCAAACTACGATGATCTTCTGGTTCTCTCAGTTACACCTGAGAAGGCACCAGATGAACCTGAGTACATCGATATAGATTTTGAGAAGGGCTACCCTGTAGCACTCAACGGCAAGAAGATGAAGACTTCAGATATCATCCGTGAGCTGAACAAGCTCGGTGGAAAGCATGGTATCGGTATCATCGATATCGTTGAGAACCGTGTTGTCGGCATGAAGTCACGTGGTGTATACGAGACACCTGGTGGAACTATCCTCACAGAGGCTCACAAGCAGCTTGAGGAGCTCACACTTGACCGTGATACTATGGAGTACAAGAAGCTTGTCGGAACAAAGTTCGCAGCACTTGTATACGAGGGCAAGTGGTTCTGCACTCTCCGTGAGAGCCTTTCAGCATTCGTTGCCAAGACTGAGGAGCGTGTAACCGGTCATGTAAAGATGAAACTCTACAAGGGCAACATCATCAAGGCTGGTACTACATCAGACTATACTCTGTACTCAGAGAGCCTTGCTTCATTCACAACCGGTGACCTCTACGATCACAAGGATGCTTCAGGTTTCATCAACCTGTTCGGCCTTTCAATGAAGGTTCGTGCTATGATGGATCAGAAGCGTGAGGAGAAGGACAACGCCAACAATAAGTAATTTATATATAGTGTAGACATAAAATATCCCCCATCACATTCGTTATGAATGTGATGGGGGATGTTTTTTCTTGACAAAATAAAAAGATCCGGAGCCGAAGCTCCAGATCTCCCTAAATGCATATCATTTACAATATCGCTGCACCAATGTACATTATTTTAAATTACAGTCTATATATTCCATATAAGGCTTTTTCCCAACTTCTGATTCATTTTCCACATACCACTCTGCGCACTCTTTCAATCCCTCTTCCAACGGTATTGTCTCCGGGTATATTTTGTTCTGTTGCTGCACATCGAGATAATATTCATAGTTATGAAAACTGAAATAATTTCTCTGCTCTATATCTTCACCGACATTTACAAACTCAGGTATCTTGTCGAAGCAGGCGTAACACATCGTCACCCAGTCTTTTATAGTGACCGGCTCCACATTTCCCACATTCATGATATGAGTCTCTGACTTTTCCTCTATTAGTCTCTCCATCAGGATACAGAGATCCTTCACATGGAAGAACTGCAGCTTCATTCCACCATCTCCGGGCAGATAAAATGGCCTGTCCGCCCTGGCGCAGTCAAATACAAAAGCCTCCCTGTATACATTATTCATAGGTCCATAAATATATGGCGGTCTGAGTATGTAAGCATCACTCACTCTGTCAAGTAATGCGTCCTCCGCAGCGATCTTATCCGTACCATATGACCCCCAGTATCTATTGAGTGCCCGTTCTGAATCTTCACGGAATGGCTGATCTCCATACTCTGGATACACTGCACTTGAGCTGATCATGATATACTGACCAAATGAACCAAGGCTGTCACATAAGTCTGTGATATCTTCCGCATTATATGCGGTTATGTCAGCTACAACATCAAAGTAGATGTTTTTGAGTTTGTCTCCCAGGTCGTGCCTGTCCGCTTCTATAAGCTTCACACCCGGAACCTGCGGTCTTGAATTTCTGTTGACCACATACACCTCATAGCCTTTGTCCACAAAATACTGCGCCGCATACCGGCTTGCAAATACCGTACCACCCGTTATTAGTATTTTCTTCATGGAGCTCCTCCTTTAAGTTGGGATTTTTTATTTACTCACCAAGCTCCAGCACCACACTCTCATTTCCAGCTAATTTCACTGAACTGAGGTCTGATACATCGATCTCACCAGAACTTGAATAAAGTACATCTATGACTGTTATGTCTCCGCACTCAGCAAGCGATACCGTCTGATCGCCCTCTGCAAAGTTGTGCACCACCAGCAGCTTCTGTCCATCCGTCTCGCGGAAGTATGCTGTCACACTGTCGCTTGTGAGAGCTGCCGCTCTGTAGCTTCCTTTCATAAGGGCTGGATTGTCCTTCCTCAATGCTATCAGGGTCTTGTAATATGAATACATTGAATCCGGATCTTCCATCTGCTGGTCAAGTCCCTTTGTCTCTGCATTCTGATTGTCCTTTTCCCACGACGTATTATATGTACTGTCACTTCCCCAAAGGAAAGGCGTCCTTATCATCTCATCCGGCTTGCTGCCGTACATTCCGAGTTCCTCACCATAGTAAATATATGGATTGCCTGGAAGTGTCATATATACCGCCGCGATTTGTCTCGCCTTATCCAGGCTGTTCACTGACGATGCTATCCTGTCCTGATCGTGATTTGCTCCAAATACTCCATTCAGATAGTTGGCATCCACGCCGTCATATTTATTCTGTATATTCTCTATCGCCACGGAAAGAGAATCACCAAAGCCTGGCACCGCCATGCCTTTCTGTACGCAGTTCAGTATCTTCTGCTGAATCGCAAAATCAAACTTCGTGTCAAATGGCTGGACGTAATTTTCCAGCACCTTGTCATCCTGCCATACCTCACCCACCAGATATACATCAGGATTTATGCTCTCGCAGTAACCGGCAAATTCGTTCCACCAGGTGATATTTGCCACTTCAGAATCTTCCTGCTGCTTGAACTCGTGTGCCCCATAGATGTGAACTGCAGCGTCCATTCGGAAACCATCAAGACCAAGCTCCAGCCAGTGACCGGCAGCATCCTTTGCAGCCTGTCTCACCTCTGGATTGTTGTAGTTCAGATCCGGCATATCCGCGCCGAACACACCATAATAATAGAAGTCTCCTTCCTGGTGCCACACCATATCTCCCCAGCTTGATTTGTCGAGAAGATGATTGCAGTCTTTCTTGTCGGTCTTGTACACCCACCTGTAATAATCTCTGTACTCGCTGTTCTCATCTGACTTTGCCGCCTGAAACCACGGATGATTGATACTGGTGTGATTGATGACCAGATCCATGATGACTTTCATGTCTCTGCTGTGTGCTTCGTCAAGCAATCTCTTAAGATCATCCTCTGTTCCGTAATCGGGATTCACCGCCATGTAATCCGTCACTGAATATCCGTGATAAGTATCAGATGCTGTGATCGGCATGAGCCATATCCCATCAATCCCGAGCTCCTTCAGATAGTCAAGTTTCTCCGTGACGCCATTCAGATCGCCTATACCATCACCGTCTGAATCGGCAAATGATCTGACAAATATCTCGTAATACACACCGCGATTACCCTCTTCGTTGGTCTTCTTACGAGGCTCTGCCGTAAACTCCGCCACGTCATACGAATCACTTGAGTATGTTCCCTCTACATAAGGCTCATCCTTATCTTCCGTAGCTTTTTTTGACTCCTGTCCATCTTCTTCTGATGCTTCGACATCTGTCTGATCGTTTGTCTGACCATCCGCCAAAGTCTCTGCTTCTGACGAAGCAGCATCTTCCGCTCCGTCATCTGTTTTGCCGCACCCTGCACCGAGTCCAAGTGTAAGGGCCAGCATGATCACTGCAAGTCTCTTCTGCAGTCTGAGTAAGTTGTTCTGTTTCAGCACTTTCTTTTTAAGCACTTTCTCGTTCCTCCTAAACTCCCTCCGTTTTTTATTATAACAGACCCTACATTATAACTTCCAGTGTAATATTCTTTTTCCTCCTTTTCACGCTCCTGATAGTATTCTATTTGACGCGCGTCAAACAAAAAATATTATTTATTTTCTAGGCCATCGCCCTGCCGGCGGTCTTGTATCTGTCAACGATCACTCCAACAAGTATGAACAGAACAGCAAAGAGCACCTGTACTCCCATGCTCACAAATATTCCTGTCACCGAACTGCCAGATGTGAAATTGTCGATGGCGTCTGTCGCATTTGCATACCAGTATGCCGGGAGAAAATGTGCTATCGCCATCACAGTGTCACTTAAGAACTCTCTCGGCACAAATATCCCGCAGAGGAATGCCATTCCAAGTGATATGACATTTGCACACATGGAAAGAATCTGTTCACTCTGGGTAAGCTTGCTAACTAGAAATGCCAGCGAGAGTGCTACACAGGCATACACCAGCATATTGAGTATGAACATTCCGCCCCTTGCTGAGACTATATCATATTTTATAAGTATTCTGGAAAGTACTATAAATACTACAGACAATACGCATCCAGTAAACATCATCCCAAGGACAAGTTCCCTGTTCAGCCTGAAAAATTTGTATGATGAGCACTCTATTCTCGCTCTAAGCTTTTTCCTGTTATATACCTGCAAAACAGGCGCTACCCCAACTATCATAACGCATATCATGACCCACCCCAGATAGTTGTAAAAATTATATAACATGGAATGTCCTGAGGTCTTTCCTTCAGCCATATCGACTTCAGCCTTCTGCTCAAGTGCCGTCCTCGCTCTCTTATCGGCATCGTTCACATCATCTCCAGCCCTCTTGTACAGAGACACCATATTCATGTAGCTGTCAAGCCTTGTCTCAAACAGCATGGACGCCTGACTTCCGGGGATAGTCGTTATCTCAAGCAGACCATCCGCAGTATCATTTGCCCATGCATCGCCAAAGCCATCTGGTATCCTGATCACACAATCCACCGCCCTGTTGTAGAGAGCATCCTGAATACCCCGTTCGTCCATATCAACGCCATCTACAAGCTGCTGCGTATCACTCAGGTAAGCCATCAATTTTCTGCTCATCTCACTGCCATCCTCATCGCTCACCGCATATTTGATTGTTTTATCCTTATAATAGTTCTGTGGATCTGTGTTTCCCACATTGATGAACGCAATCATGACTCCACACAGGATTCCCACATACATGATCATCTGCCCAATATATTTTCTCAAAACCCTGAAAAAAGATTTAAACACTTGCATATCTGTTCCTCCTTACCACGAGAATCCCAACTGTTATGAGCACCACAGCCTCAATAATCATTATGACGATGTTCTCAGTGAAAACCTGGTGGTCACTGTAAACATTCAGTGCATAGAATGAATCCGATATCAGAGCCGCGGGATTGAGTTTATTTATAATCGGCACGTGCTGCTGTATCTCATACTTTATCCCGTTTATACACAGATCAGAAAGGATGGACATCACCATGGATATTCCGATCACAATACCTATCTTGGTTCCCTCAGCAAGCTTTGATATAGCCCCAACTATGACTCCAATCGCCAGACCGATAAAGCAGCCCACAAACAGAGTAAGCAGGATCTCCCATATTCTGTCACCAAAATCCACGCCGATGCAGGACATGTATATAAAGCTTATGACCTCGACCACAAAATGTATAAGCAGCAGTGCAGCAAACTCTGCCAAAACAAATGTCATTTTTCTCTGTGGGGACACATTTTTTCTCTTTCCCGTAGCGCTCACATTTGCCTGAAGATTGTTCATCATTCCTATAGATGAAAGCGATGCGAAAAGGCAGCTCATGGCAAATATGGCATAGAAATAATTGTTATAAACGTTCTGGCTGCCCTCGGTGCTGGCTTTCTCTGTATAATATGATCTCTGTTCTGAGAGCTTTTCCACAAGGTTCGACATATCATCCCCGCCGGAAGTCCCAGACATATACTGTTGGAGTCCGATGCCATCAGAAGCCATATCCCCCTTAGGTTCGGTGCCCTCCTTATATATATCCTTAAGTGCATGCTCGTACTGCTTGTACTCAGAAAGCACCGTCTCAAGTATGCTCGCATTGACAGAACTCTCCGCAACCGTAAGCTTCACATCATCCGTATATATGATGCCCTCGACCTCTTCATCCGCCAGTGACTTCTCCGCATCGCTTTCGCTCATCCTTGTAACCGACAGAAGGGCATCATCGCCCTCCGACAGCGCATCCAGCATATAGTTAAGCCCATTTGCCGATTCATCCTCAGTGACCACCGCAACCTTTATATTCCTGAACATCTCGTCCTGTTCATATATGTTGCCAAATGCCATGTACATGAATGTGGCAAGCAATATCGGAAATACCAGTGTCCAGAAAATAGACACCTTGGCACGCATCAATATCTTTATCGTATATAGGAAATCCCGTATAAACATATTTATCTCCTCTTTTAATCCCTATTCATCTGAAATATACAAATATTAGTTTCTTTCAACAAATCCATAATCCATCTTACATTCAAATCAGTCTCTGAGTTCCTTGCCTGTAATCTCGAGGAACACATCATTGAGTGTCGGGAGCTCCGTGACTACCCTGCCAAATGATATGTCATGCTCCTTGAAAAATTCCATGAGTCTCACCAGATTGTGTCTTCCGCCGGAATATCTAAGTGTCAACATGCCTCCGTTATACTCGTCCTCATACACATGCGGCTGACTGCGAAGCTCCGACATCTGTTCGCCTGTAAGTCCAAGCACCTCAACCTTTATGGTCTCCGTGTTCTTGATCATCTTCTTGAGCTCATCCTTCGTTCCGACTGCAACAGATTTACCTTTGTCCATTATGACTATCCTGTCGCAGATCTGCTCGACCTCCTCCATATAATGAGAGGTGTACACGATAGTCGCGCCTTCCTCATTCAGTCGTTTTATCCCCTCAAGTATTCTGTTGCGGCTCTGCGGATCCACCGCCACCGTCGGTTCATCGAAAAATATAAGTTTTGGCTTATGTGCTATTCCACAGGCTATATTCAATCTTCTGAGAAGTCCGCCTGAAAGTTTCTTAGGCAGAAACTTTCTGTAGTCCGCTATGTCCACAAAATCCATGGTCTCCTCAACGCACTTTCGTCTCTTCTCCTTATCCTTTATATATAAACCGCAGAAGTAATCAATGTTCTCGTACACTGTCAGTTCATCGAACACAGCCACATCCTGCATTACAACTCCGATCTCCCTCTTGATATCGTAGCTGTCTGGCTTCATCTCTTTTCCAAATACTTTTATGTCTCCCTTGTCAAATGTGAGCAGGGACAGTATACAGTTTATCGTTGTCGTCTTGCCGGATCCATTCGGTCCGAGAAGCCCCAGTATCTCCCCTTCCTTCACCGTCAGGCTGAAATGATCCAGCGCCAGCAGATCTTTGTATCTCTTTACCAGATTGGTAACTTCTATTGCATTACATGAATTACTCATATACATCCTCCCGTTTTAATGCACTTCTTTTTATAATCTCATTATATACTTCTCCGCTCCAGTTTCACAGTGAACAGCGTCATCTTCACAATGTGACATTTGTCATATTTCTTTTTCCACCATATTTATTTATAATGATAAGTAATACAACATTTCCTACATCATGGAGAATATTATATATGAAACATCTCATCAACAAAGGACTTCTGCTGATTACTGCATTTGTCATGATATATGCACAAGATACTGCCACAGACACCAGGCTGATCATCGCACTGCTCCTGTCACTCATTGCCGGCGCGATCTATCCGGCACTTGCCGGTATCTCCGCGGTGGACATAGTCTCCGAGAATACTGCTGAAAACCACAGCAGAATATATCCATACATATGTGAGACACTTGTATGCGCGTATCTTATCTCCGCATTCTGGCTACAGCCAATACATATGTTCGTGTCCATAGTCAGCTACGACATGTACAGATACAGACAGCGGCTGTCACCAGTCTTACTTGTCCTGTTATCCATATATATGTGCGTCAGATACCCTCTGATGTCAGTCCTCCCGCAGATATGCCTCATCGCATTCTCATTTGCTATGAGCGTGTACTGCTGCCGGATAAATCTGCTGAGGGCGAAGCTTCTTGCCATGAGGGACAACACTGCAGAACACGATATGCTGGTTGCACAGAACACACGCCAGCTGCTTGAAAACCAGGATAACATGGTGCTCACCGCCACCCTGTCAGAGCGAAACAGGATCGCCCGGGAAATTCACGACAATGTAGGCCATATGCTCACCAGATCTATACTCCAGACCGGTGCCATCAAAGTCATCAACAAAGATGATCGTCTTGAAAAACCTCTGGCCCAGCTCCAGTCCACGCTTGACACCGCTATGGACAGTATGAGAAAAAGTGTCCACGATCTCCATGATGAATCCATAGATCTCCACACTGCCCTGGATGATGTGATCATAAATGTCAGTGACTTGGACATCCACATGGATTACGATATGTCAGATAAGCTTCCACGGGAGATCAAATACTCATTCATCAATATAGTTAAGGAAGCCATCAACAATACGCTGAAGCACAGCAATGGCAGACATATGGAGATACGTGCAAGGGAGCATCCAGCATTCTATCAGCTATATATAACAGACAATGGGCACATTACAAGATCCAGCCCGTTTCCGGAACAAAACAGTCCTTCAGGTGGAATGGGGTTGAACAGTATCCAGGAGAGGGTCAATAAGCTCGGAGGTACTATGAAGATATCGACCGATGATGGTTTTTCTATATTGATCAATATAATGAAAAGAGATTTTTCAGACTGATCGTCAAACAGATAGGACAAACAACCCGATATTAAATAAAGGAGAGAACAGACAAATGAATGTAGTTATAATAGACGATGACCAGCTTGTAGCCCTGTCACTTCAGACCATACTCGAAGCCTGTAATGACATACAAGTATCCGCCACCGGAAGCAGCGGAGCAGATGCGATCAGACTGTATGAGGAATATAACCCGGACGTTCTCCTCATGGACATCCGCATGGAGAATATAAATGGACTTGAGGCATCTGAGGCTATCATGGCCGCTCACCCGGATGCACGCATACTTCTCCTGACAACATTTTCAGATGACGAATATATAATCAAAGCACTGAGCCTCGGTGCAAAGGGATATATACTAAAGCAGAATTTTGAGAGTATCGCACCGGCAGTAAAAGCAGTATACAATGGACAGACGGTGTTCGGGGATGAGATAGTTGGAAAACTCCCGGATCTTCTTGGACACATGGACACAGCCTCTTCAGATGCCCAGGCATCACCATTTGCCGAAATCGAATACGAACTCAGTTCCAAGGAAATGAATATTATCAGGCTTGTTGCAGATGGTCTGAATAACAAAGAAATCGCATCAAGCCTGTATCTGAGCGAGGGTACAGTGAGAAACTATATCAGTTCCATCCTTGACAAGCTGCAGCTGAGAGACCGCACACAGCTGGCGTGCTTCTACTACAAAAAGCTAGCCAAATGAGCAGCAGTCAATACAACAATAAAAAAGCAAGCCGCACGCCATCCGGAAATGACATGCGGCTTGCTTTTTCTGTCTTACTGGGTCGTACCTGGGTGAAAGGTACTCATATACACTACTACTGAAGTGAGGCATCCACACTTACATATTCTGTTGAAATATATCCGATCGAGCCATCATATAACTGAACTCCTATCCAGCTCTCATCCTGTGATACAACGTCGAACATCTCTCCACTGTTCACTGTAGCTATGATATCAGAATCTGATGACTGCTCTGTATGGACATACACACCATCATACAATACTGATGCTGTTACGCCCGGAAGTACCTCTGAAGGGGTCTCTTCTGTTGTTGCTTCCTCAGTTGTTGCCACTGCTTCGGTAGATGCTGCTTCTACAGACTGTATATTGCCTGATGCATTGCTGGCAACTCTGGCTGTGTCATTGGCCGATACCGAACTTCCTGCAGGCATAGCTGCCTCCATGGCAAGTTCAACACTGCCGCTGGCCATCATAACGGCCTCGCTCTTCACTAACGTGACACTATCGTTCGCATATAATTCATCCGCAAGCGGGTCAGCCTTCTCTCCAAAACTGATGACAGCAAATACACAAAGCGCTATAACAACCACCAGAGCTGTCATCAAAATGTTATGTCTTAAATATTTATAACTGAGAACATTCCTTCTCATGTGATCTACAAATCTTCCAAACTTGCTGCGTGATCTTGTCATTTATTTTTCCTCTTTTACCCTTAATTCAATCTATATTCTGTGTAGTATTTCGTAATCTAATTTTTACAAAGTTGCCGTATTTGTTACATTTCTGTTAAATATAATACACTACACATGTCAACATGTCAACCAAATATGACAAAAAAACATCAATTTCTAGTGGTTTTTTACAAGAACATATAACGATATGTTGTGTTCTGTAACATTTGCCTTTTATGCTGAAAAAAAGCCATTTTTATGGTATCATAGGTCATCATATGCAAAGGAGTTCATTATGAGACTTGATAAATTTCTAGTGGAAATGGGTATCGGCAGCCGAAGCCAGGTCAAGCAATATGTAAAAAAAGGCGCCATCACCATCAATGGAGTTCCGGCCAGATCCTCAGATATAAAGATAGATGAGAACAATGATACTATAATATATAATGGTAAGGCTCTGAATTATTCCAGATACAGATATTTTCTTCTGAACAAACCCGCAGGATGTGTCAGCGCCACCAGCGACAATCTGCACAGGACTGTACTGGACCTTCTTGAAGGTGAGAACACGCGGGATCTTGCCCCCGTCGGCAGACTGGATATAGACACCGAGGGGCTTCTCCTTATAACAAATGATGGAGCACTGTCGCACAGACTACTATCGCCAGCTCACCATGTACCCAAAACATATTACGCGGAGATCGACGGATATGTGACAGACGAAACTGCTGCTCACTTCAGATGCGGAGTGGATATAGGTGACGACAAGAAAACTCTTCCCGCCAGCCTGGAGATCCTGTCCGCCGACATGGAGACATGCCACTCCACTGTCGAACTCACCATCACCGAAGGACGTTTCCACCAGGTGAAGCGTATGTTTCAGGCAGAGGGTATGTCTGTGACATATCTCCGAAGGATATCCATGGGGGCACTGAGACTGGATGAATCTCTTGCAACAGGACACTACAGAGCTCTGACAGACGATGAAATCTCCTCACTACAGACAACAGGGACCGTGAAATAAACATTTCACGATCCCTGTCTTTTGTCTGTCATATTTTTGTATATTGTTCTAATTCGTCGTCTTGCTGCCTGCAAGTCCTGTTATATAGGTATCAACTCCATCAGCGATTCCCTTCGCGATCTTGCTCTGATAATCGTCTGTCACGAGAAGAGCTTCCTCTGAAGCTGTTGTCATATAACCAACCTCTACTATTGTTACCGGAACAGTGCTCCAGTTGATTCCGCTCATGGTATCAGTCTCCCATATTCCATCGCTCTTTGCTCCTGTGGATGCAAGCAATCCTGACAGAACATCTGTTGCCAGATCTTTACATTTGTCATAAATGCCTGAATTGTACGGATTCGATGACGTCTGACACACAGTCATAACGCCTGTGGCCGTATCATCTGTTGATCCATTCGTATGGACTTTGATGACCGCATCCGCATTGAGGTTGTTGGCATATTCGGCTCTCGTTGCGTTACTTATATCCACATCATTCGAAGTTCTTATCATCTTAACTGAATAGCCTCTTGCCGTCAGCTCTGCTTCAAGTTTCTGAGCTATCTGGAGATTCAGCTCGTACTCCGTGATTCCTGTTGAAACCCCTGTATTGCCTGTCGTGGCCTTCACCTTGGTCTCTGTAGCTGCAGGACCTATAGGCTCTGTCTCACTGTTGGCTGTCTGCTGATGTCCGGCATCAATGACGATCATCTTGCCTGCGCCGATGTTGGACGACACAGCCTGCTCTGTTGTGGTATCTGAAGAATCCCCTGTGGTCGCCTCCGTAGACGCGTCAGACTTAACTCCTCCGCCTACGACCTCGAGAAGCTCTGAGAATATATAATATTCTCCGCCATCTATGGATACCTTGCTCCACTCGTCATTATATCCAACTCTGTCCAATTCAACATCATTGGCAAGCTCCTGATATATTTCACCATCAGTTGATGGTGTTGTCCTTACATTGACATAATCAAGGGTTTTGACCTTATCGTTACAGATCGTAAATCCGTCCTTATCTTTCTCAGGCTGTGCCTCTGTAGTCACCTCTGTGGTTGCAGCAGTTGTGGCCTCTGTGGTTGCCTCCGTCTCTGTCTGCTTCTCTGTGGTCGCATCGCTCTTCTTGCTTCCGCATCCGGCAAATGCAAGCATGGATGCAAGGCCCAGGCAAAGCACTGCATATCTTAAATATTTCTTCTTCATGAATGTCCTCCGTAAGTGATTATTGAAGTTAAAAATACATCATCTTATTGTAACACAATCGTAATAACTGCACAAGTAAATTGCTCAAATACCTGATTTCAACATACTACATTCCAAATACGGCCCCGCACAGCTTCTCAAGCTGGGCATAATCCTCCGCACTTCCCAGTTCCACTGCTGAATGCATGGCCAGTATAGGTATTCCCATGTCCACAGCCCTGACCGGCAGATAAGATGAAGCTATAGGACCAAGAGTCTGTCCTCCTGCCATCCCCGATCTGTTCACCTGGCGCTGTATCTTTATATCATGTTTTCTCGACAGAGCCATGATAATCGCAGATGCCTCACTGTCAGACACATATCTCTGGCTTGCACTTGATTTGAGTGCCACTCCGCACCCCATTACAATCTGATTTGTCGGATCACTTTTCTCTGAATAATTGGGATGGGTTGCATGTGCTACATCCAGTGACAGCATAAACGCATCCTTCATGAGACGATTTTTTGCTCCAGCCTCAAGGTCCAGTCCATCCATAATCCGCTTTATTATCTCCGACAGAAGCACCGAATCTGCTCCCTGCTTTGATCTGCTGCCTATCTCCTCATTGTCAAACAATGCTATAACATTTGTATTATTGCCATTTATATCTCTGCACATGGCATCAACTAGTGCCGATACTGAAGTCACATTGTCAAGTCTCGGAGAAGATATCATATCCTTATCTGCCCCTACTATCTCCATTCCATCCATGTTATACAGGTACAGATCGTAATCAAGAATATCGTCCTTCAAAAGCCCAAGATCATCTGCCACATACTGTAATATATCTCTGTCCTTCACATTCTGACCATCCAGGCCATATACCGGTATGAGCTCTTTCTGCACATTCATCTTCTCCCCGGGTGCGTCCTTTCTCAGATGCGGAGCAAGACTTGGCACTATACACATGGCACGTTCTGAATCGTACAGATATGTCTTCGGTCTGAACGGATCCGTGGTCTGCGCCATGACCTTGCCAGCAATTCCAAGCGGTCTGTCAAACCAGGTCTCCTTGATAAGTCCACCATACGGCTCTACATTCAATGTCTGGTAACCGCTTCTGTTCATATCCGGCTGGGTCTTGATCTTGAGCATTGGAAAATCTGTGTGTGCCAGACCTATATTCAGCCTGCCATACTCAGGCATCTCCCCTGCGGCAAATGCCACCAGCATGGATGGATATGGCTTCACATAATATCTTCCTCCGGCCGTAAGATCCCAGCACTCCCCAATATCAAGTTCTCTGTAACCATGATCCTGCAGCACCGCTTCACATTCCCTCACAACATGAAACTGCGTAACGCCCGCGTCCAGCAGTCTGCATAATGTATCTATCATAATAAATTATCCTCCTAATAATGGTCGGTAGACAAACGCACACATCAGTATCCTTTCTTATGTGCATCGTCTGCGTTCTTCACAAAGATTTTAGTACAAATCTTCAGCTTATACAATTCCCTTACTTCTTATTTTAGCTTAATATCCACATCTGATATTCAAGTTTTTTTATTGCAATGTGAATCTTCTCTTGCCCTGTCATTCAAAAGGCTGTATAATCGCCAATAGATACTTTAACGCTTTTATGCGTCAAACTGTTAAAGGAGAACGTAAAATGTATGATTTTTCAATAGGATTTATCGGTCTGGGACTTATCGGAGGATCTATTGCCAAATCCATCCACCGCATTTTCCCTGATTACAGAATAGTCGGTTTTGACAATAATCTGTCCACGCTCAAGGAAGCTGTCTCCGATGGGACGCTAACTGAATATACAGATGACATACATACTATAGCTGGGTGTAACTATATCTTTCTGTGCGCACCTGTCCACTATAACATAGAATATCTGCGCCAGCTCAAGCCTTTTCTTACAGACAGCACTATACTGACTGATGTCGGGAGTGTGAAGCTCGACATATATGAAGCAGTCCAGGAGCTTGGGCTTGCCAGATATTTTGTCGGCGGACATCCTATGGTCGGCTCTGAGAGATCCGGCTACGAGGCGGCAACCGACAGGCTCATAGAGAATGCCTACTACTTCATTACACCTGCAGACGGAGTTATGCCAGGCAAGACTGAGGAGTTCTCCACATTTATCGGAGATCTGGGTGCGATTCCGATCACCTATTCACCTGTTGAGCACGACCGTATAACCTCTTACATAAGCCATGTTCCCCACGTCATAGCAGCGTCACTGGTCAACCTTGTCGCAGCGGCAGACAGCCCAGACAATATATTCAAATCACTGGCAGCCGGAGGCTTCAAGGATATAACCAGGATCGCATCCTCCAATCCGGTGGTATGGGAGCATATCCTACTGGCAAATCCTGACAATATCGTGAACGGTCTTCAGGAATATGTTGAGCTTATAGACAAAATGATTTATCATATTAAACAGCGCGATGCGGCTGGAATAAATGCTTTTTTTGCATCCGCAAGGGACTACAGAGATTCCATTCCTAACAACAGCAGCGGTGTCATAAGAATGCACCATGAACTGTTCGTGGATATCCCTGATGAGGCTGGTGCGATAGCAAAAGTGACAGCATTTATCGCAGAGGCAAAGATAAGTCTCAAGAACATAGGAGTCTCCCACAACCGGGAGGATGAGGAAGGAGTTCTCAGACTCTCATTCTACGATGCTGATGCAAGAAAGAATGCGCAGGATGTACTGAAGGCCGCAGGCTACAGGATCTATAACCGTTAAGTAAAAGCAGTTATAATCTTACTGTCACTTATCGGCAAATAAATTCGCGGCTCATTTTATATTAAGCCGGAGAATAAAATATTATAACCAGGCATATTACACTAGAATAAAGGAATACTGAGAAATTATGAAGATCAACAGAGTAAAATCACTTAACGGAGAGATAACCATACCGGGAGACAAATCCATCTCCCACCGCTCCATCATGTTCGGCTCAATCGCAGATGGAATAACCGAGGTACACGGATTTTTAAATGGCGCAGACTGTATATCATCCATGAACTGTTTCAGACAGATGGGTATAGATATTGATTATGATGGCAGTGTCGTTACTGTACACGGCAAAGGACTGCATGGACTGTCAAAGCCTGAAGGCACACTCGATGTCGGCAACAGTGGAACAACCACCAGGCTTATATCGGGTATCCTTGCCGCTCAGCCATTTGCAAGCAGACTCATAGGTGACGCATCGATATGCAAGAGACCTATGAAAAGGATCATGACGCCACTGTCAATGATGGGTGCTGACATCACATCCGAGCTTGATAACGACTGTGCTCCACTCCTTATAAACGGAAAGGAGCTCCATGGAATACACTACAACTCCCCTGTCGCATCAGCACAGGTAAAGTCATGTGTACTCCTTGCCGGACTCTATACGGACAGCGAGACAAGTGTCACCGAACCATATGTGTCAAGAAACCACACTGAGCTCATGCTTAAGTCATTCGGCGGCAATATAAAAACAGAGGGAACTACGGCTACTGTAAAGCCTGTGGATAAGCTTGTTGGACAGAAGATACTTGTACCTGGAGATATATCATCAGCTGCTTACTTCCTTGTTGCAGGACTTATCACTCCAAACTCATGCATCACCATCAAAAATGTTGGAATCAACCCGACCAGAGATGGAATACTGGAAGTAATCAAGTCCATGGGAGGTGATATGGAATACTCCAATGTAGTGAGCGGATGCGGTGAGCCAACCGCAGATATCACCGTCAAGACATCGAACCTTAAGGGCTGTGTCATTGAGGGTTCCATCATACCAAAGCTCATTGACGAGATCCCTGCCATAGCAGTTCTCGCATGCTTTGCAGATGGCGAGACTATCATCAGGGATGCCCAGGAGCTCAAGGTCAAGGAATCAAACAGAATAGATGTCATGGTAAACGCTCTCTCATCTATGGGTGCAGACATAACCGCAACCGATGACGGAATGATCATACGTGGCGGAAAGCCTCTCCACGGAGCTGTGATCGACAGCCACCTTGACCACAGAATCGCCATGAGCTTTGCCATCGCAGGACTTAACGCTGATGGCGATACAGAGATCACCGGAGCTGAATGTGTGAACATCTCATATCCGGGATTTTATGATGATCTGGCAGGGTTGGAACGTTAAAGATATATAGATTATTTATTAATAAATGTGCAGGTTCTGTCACCTGATGCAACGCATCTATCGACAAAACCTGCACATTTGTTTATTTTGTTGCACGCTCAAACTCATCTGTTCCAGTATCTTCCCAGTTTGTTTTCCCACTACTTATCACTTCTCCACTGGAAAATACATATGCATAGATATCTTTTATTTCGGCGCTGCTATAAGCATATGTTCCATCCCTGCCTTTTTCAGTGCGATACCTTACATACAATCCACACTTCCCATTTTCTGACTTGCCATCATATACAATGTATTCCACTGAATTATCATCTTCTGACAATATACATCTCGATGATGACTCCGACGCGCCGTAACGCACTTCGAATTTCTCAGCAGTGGCATCTGAATATTTCTCAAAGATCGCCTGATACCCCGATGTAATTTCCTTATTTTCTGGCTGATCATTTACATCAGGATCAACAGAGGAATCAGTGGAGCTCTCTGCATTCTCCCTGCTGTCACCCGAAGCTTTTTCCGTTGTCGCAGAGTCTTGTTCGCTGCCTTTTTCTATAATGGTATCTTCTCTGCCATATCTGGTCGTGAGACGTCTGCTACTCGTTTGTCCATCGAAATACATAATCACAAGTTCGTCATGCTGTTCAGATCCGGACACTACCACCTCAACGCGATCAATATACCATGTCGTCTCAATATCGCTGTCGTCAAATCTTGCACCATCATTTGCCACTTCAAATGGCATATATGCAACAGTCTTCTCTTTGCCCTTTAGAACCAGTCTTCCATGGGCAGCTCCAAATGGAAAATCCGGGTCGCCAACAGAATAGATCACAAGCTCATAATCACCATCTGGGGACATTGACACACTTATCTGCTCTGCTTCGTAACGCGTCTTATATCTAACATAACCAAATGGCAGTAACACCACCATTACCAATATGCCAGCTATGATCACAACATACTTTGGTATCTTATTCATGGTTATTTCCTGCCTGTCTCCTCATACATTCCTATCTTCTTCATGTTATCCACTATATCTATGTAGTTTCCATCTATCGCATTTATATATACCCTCTGCAATGGCATATCGCATCGGTAGTCTTCATTATATTCATTCTGAGAAAATATCCATGTCGGAACAAAATACTTATTTCCCGACTCATCAGCACATGGTACATAGGCAAGTTCCACATCATTAAATTCCACCGTTCCATAATTTGTCGGGTGATCCTTATAATATTTGGCTATACTCTCGCCCGCAGCTTTAATCATCTCATCCCAGCTTAAAAGCTTGACCTCCTCTTTATCAAACGTATCCTCATCGGCATATACATACACTGTAGATGAGACAACCCCAAACTTGTCAACACTTATTACCGCCTTGTCAACTCCACCTTTATAGGTAAGGTTATCGGTATCAATACTATCCACGGTGTCGATATCTGTTGAGTATACCACATCTATCCCATCTATCTTCCGTCCGAACTGGAATCTGTATCCATCAGGCTTTTTTATGACATCTTCACCATAAGTACCGCCTGTCCAGGCTCTCACCGCCTCTTCTGTCCCTGTGCAGGCAAATCCGCTTATCCCCAGATTGTCTAGTAACTTCATTGCAGAACTGAGTCCTTCATCTTCTGTGATTGGGTTCTTCTCATCCCCATCATATGTGTCTTCACCGACAACATTAATCTCATACGTACTTTCAGTTCCTGGAACCTCTGATACAAGAGCCTTATCCTCACCCTCAGGTGTCATACCATATGTAAAATAGTAATTGTTATATCCACCTCCATCTTCATTATCCGATGCCGCCATAAATATTCTCTGTACCCCACCGGATTCCGCAACATAATGCTCATTAATCTTATATTCTGTAGCTATTGGTAACTCATCATCAATGCTATTTCTCTCGTCTACCCATCTTTTCATACCTTCCTCTAAAAGCTCTGCATAACCAGGATCATCACTCGCCAAAGCTTTTTCTATGTCCGACTTATATGAAGCTATCGTGTTATCCAGGATTTCCTTTGACTCAGCAGCATCGCCATCCTGCCACCTTATTTCTGATGTCTCGTCAAAAAGTCTGGATATTATAGTTTTAAGTTCATCATCTGAACATGGTGCTTTTACCGCATCAAATCCTACCTTATATACTTTGCCAGCGTCAGGAATCTCTATATCATCATCCTTCAAGGTTATCGATGAGAGTTTTGATTCTCCTATGTCAAAAGCAACATCGCAGTCATCGGGTATATCCAGCTGTCCCTCAAGACCTCCTGCATTACCTGCATCATCGTTTTCCCCATTCATGCCATAATCAATTTTCTTATTTTCACATGCAGCAAGACTTAATGCCATAACAGAAATAAGTGCTGCACACATTATTTTTTTCTTGTTCATCGTACACCTCCGTTTTGTTTTACCGAAATACCTACCATCTTTACTGGGTAACATTTGACAGATATATGACCGTATGGAATCTTTGATCATCCTCTGAGTAGTATGCATCGACACCGCCACCATACTTTTCCGCAACCCTTTTCATACTCTTTATTCCAAATCCATGGAATTTTTGATCCGGCTTACTGGACTTTCGTGAATCAGAGCCGTGTGTACAATCATTTGTCATTGCTATGATCGTTCCATCACCGTTCCCCTGTGAATTCATTCTAAGTTCCACACTGGCACTGTCTATTTCACTCATTGCCTCACTGGCATTGTCTAGCATATTACACAGAAGGACAGTTAAGTCATCTACCTGCATGTAATCCATACGTGCCCTTTTCACATCAAAATCATAATGAATTCCCGCATCAATGAACCTGCCGACATATCGATTAAGAATAACATTTACCATATGATCATCCGAAAACCTTATCTTTTCTTTCAACTCGCCGGATTCATATATCCTTTCAATATATTCGACCGCCTTATCGTAATCATGATGTTCGAGCAGATCATGTATCCCGCTGATATGCTTTTTTATGTCATGTATCATTATTTTCTGCTCTTCGTCCTGACTGATCATTTTTTTATAATACTCAATGTCATATTTTTCTCTCTGGGTCTGCAATGTCTTATCCAAATTCTCCTTGTAGGCACTCTGCAGATATCCGTAGATCACAAATGAAATAATAATTATTACCAGACAGATTATTGAACAATACAACACTATTGATTCCTGCATTTTGCTGATGTCAGAAAAGTAACACATGTAATTAAGCAGACACACAACAACTATCACGCACACTGGTATGACAAGAATTACCCAACCCTGTGCTCCCATATGTACATCCACCCTGTGTCTCATCCCGTATCGGCTGATTGCAAACATCACAAGGAAATACACAAACTTACTTAACATTGCAAAAAATAATACCGTCAAAACACCACCAGATGGATCCCAGGCTTTTTGACTGATTCCAGAAAATACCGCCACAACCACCATCTCTGACAATGTCATAATTACTGACATTGCCACACTATGAAAAACTGAGCTTAAAGTTTTTTGTCCATATACGAATTTTATTATTATCCAGTTGAATACTGGAAATGAAATAAAATTAAATATCAATATATTTAGTTCAAACAAACCAAATAAAACAACATAACACGCCAACACCAAAACAAATCTCTTTATCACCGTATATCTTGGTTTTACAAACATCCACTCGAAGTATTGAAATGCTATCAACGCTTCTATCAGAAAAACGATTCCATAAATCATAGCCATTGGCATGTCCTTGCCCCCTCCAAATACATCATAAATGCATGCTTAAAATTTTGATAATTGCGTTTCGTTAGATAGGCTGTTACCCCAGTATCCAGATACACCAATGAATGATCAAACCTTACTACATGTTCCATATTCACAATAAAACTTCTGTGTGTTCTAAAAAACCCCCTTGTATCCAATGTCTTCTCCCAGTAATCCATCTTTCTCACAGAGATGTATTTTCCCTCACTGGTGTTCACAAATAGCGTATGTCCCTGTGCCTCCAGGTAAATAATCTCCGGAGCTCTGAGGATTATATTTTCATTCTTTGTCTCAATCAATATCTTAGTATTTGATGTTGTGTATATCTTAAGTCCATCCTGTATATTTCGGTATATACGGGATTTGTCAAGCGGCTTTGAAATATACCTGAACACCCTCAAGCTCATAGCAGCATCAAGATAGCTGTCGTATGCCGTTATTATATATATCAGACACTCCTCATTCTGCGCCAATAGCCGTCTGCCTATATTTATCCCATTCATTCCCGGAATTACTATATCCAAGAATACAAAATCATATTTCACTTCGCTTTTTATCAGATCCTCGCCATTGTCAAACTCATATATGTTGGGTTCTTCCAAATGATTGGAAACAAAATATTCCTTTATCCATTCACTCAGCTGTTCAGTTACAAATATATCATCATCGCATACCGCTATATTAAGCTTACTTCTTTGGTCCATATGCTCACCCCATTATTATTATACACTTTGTTATATTACCTCTTCAATGCTGAATGCACGAAACGACATTATAGTGCCGATTTTGGACAAAAAAAGGCTTTCCGGTTACGAATAAACCGAAAAGCCTTTTTGCAAACATATTCAATTACAGATTCCAAGGATGATCCAGAGC
>ERZ1034976.1133-NODE-1133-length-21686-cov-5.856410_pt1 | contig 21686 bp, 28 predicted proteins | sample MGYA00520623_ERZ1034976 | MGnify/ENA primary metagenome ERZ1034976 (study PRJEB33766, sample SAMN09781774) | gut metagenome | biome: gut microbiome | host: Homo sapiens | place: Madagascar | study: EMG produced TPA metagenomics assembly of the PRJNA485056 data... | reverse complement strand
GAGTTAGAAGGGGGTGTGGTAGATGGAGAAAACCAGAGATCAGAGAATCAGCGCGGAGAGAAACCGATTGAACCGGATTTTGGGGGCGACCAAGCGGAAAGACGGCCCGGAGCCGACGCCGAAAATCAAGGCGGCCAAGGGGTTGATTGAAAACGCGGCGTTCATGGCGGTGCACCTGCAGGATCTGCAGGCCGAAATGAACGAGCACGGCTGCGTGGAAGAATACCGAAACGGTGAGAACCAGTACGGCATGAAAAAATCTGCTGCAGCCGATATGTATACCACAATGTACAAGAATTACATTGCAACCATCAAGCAGCTGGCCGACCTGGCCCCGGACAACGTGGAGACGGATGAGCTGAGCTTGTTCATGCGGGACGGCGGCCCCTGATGACGGCGCTGGAAGAATACGGCACGGCGGTACTGGATGGCCGCATCCTGGCCGGGGAAAAGATCAAGCGGCAGTACGAAAAACTGCTGACCGCCATGGCCTGCCCCGGCCAGTGGCATTTTGACGCGGCGCGTGGACAAAAGCCGATACGGTTTATTGAAACGTTCTGCCGCCAGAGCCAGGGCAAGATCGGAAGCCCTATCAAGCTGGAACTGTTCCAGCGGGCGATGCTTGAAGCGGCCTATGGATTTGTAGATGACCTGGATGTCCGGCAGTATCAAGAGGTGCTGGATGTGGTTGGACGAAAAAACGGCAAGACCACGCTGCTGAGCGGCATCAATCTCTATATGCTGCTGGGCGACGGAGAGGGCGCGCCAGAGTGCTACTGCATCGCCACGGCTCGAGACCAGGCAATGAAAGGCTACACCGAGTGCTGCAACATGAGGCAGCAATCTCCGCTGATTTCTAAACACGTTCGCAAGCGGGTCGGCGATCTGTACTGCGCGGAAAACCTGGGATTTATAAAACCGCTGGCCAGCAACACCAACAGCCTGGACGGCCTGAACGGGCACTGCATCGTTATTGATGAGCTGGCGGCTATTAAAAACCGTGACCTGTACGACCTGATGAAGCAGTCGATGTCGGCACGGCGGCAGCCTATGCTGTGGTGCATCACGACCAACGGCTTTGTGCGCGGCGGTATTTTCGACGCCCAGTACGACTACGCTACCGGCGTGATCGAGGGGAGCATCCAGGACGACCGATTCCTGCCTATCATCTACGAGCTGCCGCGGCGGGATGACTGGACGAACCCTAAAATCTGGATCACCGCCAACCCCGGACTGGGCAGCATTAAAAAAACACAGTTTTTGTCCGATTGCGTGCAGAAAGCCAAGAATGACGAGCAGTTTTTGCCAACGGTGCTAGTCAAGGATTTTAACTTAAAAGAAAACAGCGCCAGCGCCTGGCTGACGTGGGACGCGCTGGACAACACGGCAACGTTTGACCCGGCGGGCATCCCCTACGGTATAGGCGGAATCGATGCAGCGGACAGCGTGGACATGACCGCCGCAAAGATGATCGCCATGAAGCCGGACGACCCCAACATCTACGTGCTGAGTATGTACTGGATACCGGAACGAAAGCTCGATGAGACAATAGACCGCCACCACCCGGACGATGCGCCCTACGCGGCGTGGGCCGCCCGCGGGCTTTTGCGGGTGGTGCCCGGCAACAAGGTCAACAAGCGGGTCTGCCTGGACTGGTTTCTGGAACTGCGGGACGAGCTGGACATCTATCCGCTATATATCGGGTACGACCCCTGGCACATGGACGACAGCCTACTGTTACAGTTTGAACAGGAGCTGGGCCGAAACGTGATGCGCCCGGTACGCCAGGGCATGGCGACATTGAGCCAACCTATGAAGGATTTAAAAGCCGACTTTGAAGGGCACCGCGTAATCTACAACAACAACCCCATCGACAAGTACTGCCTGGCGAATACCTGCGCAAAGACCGATATCAACGGAAACGTGCAGCCGGATAAAGGCCAGTGCGCCACCCACCGCATTGACGGCACGGCGGCACTGCTGGACGCCTATGTTGTTTTGTGTGATAAGAAGGACGAATACTTAAGTTTGATTTGAGAGGAGAGAGCGGATGGGACTGCTTGACCGGCTGCGCGCCGCCATGGGACAGCGCAGCATCTCCACCGTACAGCTGATGCAGGAAACCGGCACACGGTACATGGCGTGGCACGGCGGGCTGTATGACGCGGACGTTGTCCGCGCCTGCATCCGGCCCAAGGCCAAGGCTGTGGGAAAGCTGGTGGCAAAGCACATCCGGGAGACGGTGGACGCTGCGGGAAACCGAAGCATTGCCGTGAACCCGGCCCCCGGCATCCGGCGGCTGCTGGAAGAGCCGAACCCCTACATGACCGGGCAGGTGATGCAGGAAAAGCTCGCCACGCAGCTGTGCCTGAACAACAACGCTTTCGCGCTGATCGTGCGGGACGACATGGGGCTGCCCACGGCGATCTACCCGATTTTGCCGCAGACAGCGGAGGCGCTGTACAGTGCAGACGGTACGCTGGTGCTGCGGATGCAGCTGCCGAACAGTAAAATTTTTACTTTCGCGTACAGCGACATCATCCACCTGCGGCAGGATTACAATGAGGACGACATCTTCGGCACGCCCATCGGCGGGGTGTTGGCCCCGCTGCTGGATGTGGTAACGACGACCGACCAGGGCATTGTGAGTGCCATAAAAAACAGCAGCGTGGTACGGTGGCTGCTGAAATTCACGACCCCCCTGCGGTCCGATACTTTAAAAGAACAGGCAAAGAAATTTGCCGACAACTATCTGGCTACGGCAAGTGGCACCGGCGTGGCGGCAGTGGACAGCAAGGCCGACGCGCAGCAGATCGACCCGAAGGATTACGTGCCCAACGCGGAACAGATGGACCGCACGACGCAGCGCATCTACGCGCTGTTCAATACCAACGCCCACATTGTGGACAGCAGCCGAAGCGAGGATGAGTGGAACGCCTACTTCGATGCCGAGATCGAGCCGGTGCTGCGCCAGCTTGGCGGTGAGTACACCCGCAAGCTGTTCAGCCTGCGGGAACGCGGGTTTGGCAACCGCATCGTGTTTGAGGCCAGCAGCTGGGACGGTGCAAGCCTGGGCACAAAGCTGAACCTGATGCAGATGGTGGACCGCGGGGCACTGACGCCCAACGAGTGGCGTCTGGCCTTTAACCTGGCCCCGGTGCCGGGTGGAGACGCGCCCATCCGCCGACTGGATACGGCAAAGGTTGAGGAAGGAGCGACGACTGAATGAGGCTGAATATCTACGGCGACATCGTACCGAACGACGATGCCTGGATTTATGACTACCTGGAAATGGACTGCACCTGCCCGAGCCGCGTGGTGGCGGCGCTGGAAGATGCCAAGGGCCAGGCTGTGGATGTATACATCAATTCCGGCGGTGGCGACATTTTCGCGGGGAGCGAAATTTACAGCGCGATCCGCAGCTATACAGGCAAGACCACGCTGCACGTTGTCGGCCTGGCGGCCAGCGCGGCCAGCGTGATCGCCTGCGCAGGGCGATGTCTTATCAGCCCTACGGCTATGATGATGGTCCACAACGTCTCCGGCGTGTTCGGCGGGGATTGCCACGACATGGACAAGGCTGCAGAACTTTTGCGCCAGGCAAACAGCGCCATTGCGGCGTCTTATGTTGCAAAGACCGGCATGACCGAGGAAGAAGCCCTGGCCATGATGGACCATGAGACATGGATCACCGCAAAGCAGGCCGTGGAGCACAAGCTGGCGGATGCCATTGAGGAACCTGCCAAGCAACCCACACAGATGGCTGCGTCTATGGGGATGGCACTTAGTGATGAGACTAAGCAGCACATCCGCGATACCGTTAAATCTCCGGCAGCGCGAAAAGCACAGGCCGAGATCAATATTTTAAAACTGAGAGGAGAACACAATGAAACTTTCTGACTACCGCAACAACCGTAAGGCGCTGCTGGATGCCGCGCAGAAGCTCATCGACGACGGCAAGCTGCAGGAGGCCGAGGCCAAGACCAAAGAGGTGGAGGCCCTGGACGCCCAGTTTGACAAGGAGAAAAAGATGCGTGATGCCCTGAACGCTATGAGCGACCACGGCCAGCTGCCCGAGGGGATGCACGGCGAGGGCCTGCTGAACCTGGAGAACGTTGAGGGAAAAGACATCGGCGAGGGGAGCAAGGCCTACCACGACGCTTTCTTCAAGCATCTGCTGGGCAAGGACGACGAGATGACCGCCCTGGAAAATGCCGCCTTTACCCACACGACCACCACGACCGCCGCCGTGCTGCCCACCACCATGCTGAACCAGATCTGGGACCTTGTCAGCGGCCAGCACAGCATCCTGGGCGATATCACCATCTACCGCACCGGCACCATCCTGGAAATCGTCAAGCATACCGCCGTGACCGCCGGTAAGGCAAAGAAGGTCAACGAGAACGCCGCCAACGATGACGAGAACAACACCTTTGTCAAAGTCACGCTGAGCGGCCATGATTTCAGCAAGCACGTCAACATCAGCTACGCCGAGGCGAAGATGAGCATGGACGCGCTGGAAAGCTACCTGGTCAACGAGATCGGCACGAGCCTGGGCGAGGCCATGGCCGCAGACGTTGTGGCCAGCATCGGCACCGGTATGGCTGCGGCCAACAAAGTGACCGGCGCGGCCGCCACGGTTACGTTTGCCGAACTGGCCGGGCTGCTTGGCAAGCTGAAACGCGTGGGCAGCTGCGTCGCCTATATGCAGCGCAGCACGCTGTACAACCAGCTTGTGTCCATGGTGGACACGACCGGCCGCCCGATTTTCCAGCCCAGCGCGCAGGCGGGGGCTGAGGGCAGCCTGCTGGGTGCGACCATCAAGATCGAGGATGCCGTTGCGGATGGCGTGATCCTGGTCGGCGACCCCAAAAAATTCGCCTACAACATGGTGCAGGACATCATGGTCGAAACTGTCAAGGACATCAAGAACCATGTGTACACCTACGCAGGCTATGCCCGCGGCGAGGGCACGCTGATCGACGATCTGGCGTTTGCCCAGTGGACGCCGAAAGGTATCGGCGGCTGATCGAGGGCTGACCGATGACCGCTGAGCAGATCGCCACCGCCAAACTGTGGCTGCGCATCAGCACCGACGCCATGGACGAGGAAATCGGCCAGACGATGGATGCCTGCCTGCTGGATTTGCACAACGCGGGGGTGAATGCCCCGCAGATGACAAGCCCGCTAGTGCAGCAGGCTGTGAAGCTGTACTGCAAAGCGCAGTTTGGCTTTGGTGACGATAACGATAAATTTGCCCGTGCCTATGAGTACCTGAAGTGCTCTTTGGCGCTGAGCGGCGACGAGACCCAGTAAAGGAGGGCTGACCGATGGACCGTTCTGACGTGATACAGCTGGTAGCTGTGCGTTATAGTGAGGATGACATCGGGCAGCGCATCCCTGCCGAAACTGCCCGCAATGTGTTCTGCAGCATTGCGAGTGTGTCGGCATCCGAGTGGTTTGAAGCGGGCCGCGCCGGGATGCAGGCCGCGCTGAAGGTGACGGTATTTGAGCCGGACTACCATGGCGAGCAGATCGCCGTGGTGGACGGCGTGCGGTATGGAATTTACCGCACCTACCGTGCCAAAAATGAGACGCTGGAACTGTACCTGGAGGCCAAGGCGGGGATATGAGCAAGAAAATCTCTGTTGACGACCTGGCCTGGGCTGTGGTGGATGAGTTGAACCACTATAAGCAGCAGGTGACGGACGGCGTGAAAGAATCCGTCCGTCAAGTGGCGGAAGAATGCCGGGACGAAATCAAGGCCAACAGCCCGGTGCGGAAGGGAAAGGGCGGTGGCGCTTACAAGCGCAGCTGGAGCGATACCGTGCGGTTTGAAAGCCGCGAAGATATCCGCGTAGTTGTGCACAACAAGAGACACTACCGCCTGACACACCTGCTGGAAAACGGCCACGCGCTTGCGGGCGGCGGAACCGTTGACGCAATCCCACACATACGACCGGCAGAGCAGCACGCCGCCGAAAAGCTGATGGCTAAAGTCAAGGTGAAAATCAAGGGGAGTGACTAGCGATGACGCTTGCCGAACTGAAAACCAAATTAAAAACCAGCGGCCTGCCGGTGGCCTACCGGCAGTGGCCGGTGGCAAGCCCGGACGACCCCAACAGCGGCCCGCCGCCCCTGCCGTACCTTATCTACTACGAGGACGGCGTGGACACGCTGAAGGCCGACGGCGCGGTGTATTATAAAATCCACCACATCACGGTGGATTTGTACAGCAAGGAAAAAGACCTGGCCGCCGAGGCCGCGTTGGAACAGGCTTTTGACGGCCTGGGCTGGGCGAAAACATTTGAAGGATATCTGGACAGTGAGCACATGATGATGTGCTCTTACGATTTAACGATTTGAGGTGTAATTATGGCTGAAACGAGCGATAAAAACAAGGTCCACTACGACCTGCAGAACGTCTACGTTGCGGAAGTCACGGTGGACGAAAGCGACGCAGTCACCTTTGGCACACCGGAGCGGCTGCGCGGCGCAATCAGCATGGATCTGTCTGCGCAGGGCGACACGGTGACGCTGCGGGCCGACGGTATCAACTACTATGTGAACAACTCTAACAACGGCTACCAGGGCGACCTTACGCTGGCCATGGTGCCGGACTGGTTCAAGGAAAAATACCTGGGCATGACGCTCTCCACCAAGGACAAGGTCCTTGTGGAAAACGCCACGACCGACCAGCCCAAGGCATTTGCGCTGCTGTATGAGTTCCAGGGGGACGCGAACGCCCGCCGCCATGTCATGTACAACTGCCTGGCCGCACGCCCGAGCGCCCACGGCGAGAATAAGGACAGCAAGGTGGAGGCCGACACCGAGGCCCTGACCCTGACGGCCAGCCCGCTGCCCGACGGCCGCGTGAAGGCCAGCACGACCGCTGAAACCCCGACGAGCGTGTACGAAAACTGGACAAAAGCTGTGTGGAAACAGGACACGGTGGCCTGAGGTGCTGAACGATGACAAAAACGATCCCCATTGACGGTAAAGAAATCACGCTGGCCGCCAATGCCCTGACACCCCGTCTGTACCGCCACAAGTTTGGCCGGGATATGATCCAGGACTTGAACCGGCTGCGCCGCAGCTACGCCAAAGCGCTGAGCCTGCCCGACGATGCCACCGAGGAGGAGCGGCAGGACGCCCAGCTGGAGGCGGTCGACCTGGAAATTTTTGAAAACGCGGCCTACATCATGGCGCGGCAGGGAGACCCGGCCAGCGTGCCGGACGACCCGGACGACTGGCTGAGCGGGTTTGAGACGTTCAGCATCTATGCCGTGATGCCACACATTTTGGAATTGTGGGCCGGAAACCAGCAGACGACCGCCAAGGCTAAAAAAAAATAAGACCTACGGTGCGTGAAGAGACCGGTGCCACGTTTATGCTGCGCTGCGCAGAACTTGGCCTGCGCGGTGACGACCTGGCCGGGATGACAATGGGCATGGTGTACGATATGCTTATCGAGCGGGCCAACGACCACGAGCAGTACAGCTACCGCGCTACGCAGGAAGATTTTGACAGGTTTTAAAAGGGATGTGTCCAGTGTGGACACATCCCGATTTTTATAAAAAGAGGAGGTGGTGGACATGGCAGACCGCATCAAGGGCATTACCGTACAGATCGGCGGCGACACGACCGGCTTGAGCAAGGCACTGAGCGGCGTCAACAAGCAGATAAAAACCACCCAGAACGAACTGAAGGATGTTGAAAAGCTGCTGAAAATGGACCCCAAAAACACGGTTTTGCTGACACAAAAGCAAAAACTGCTTGCGGATGAGGTCGAAAAATCCAAAGCAAAATTTGAGGCTTTGAAAGAGGCCAGCAAAAATGCAGCGGAAACCCGCAAAAACTATGATGCTTTTGCGCAAAAATTTGAGCCTGTGCAGGCTGAAATTGATAAAACCGGCGAAAAATTAAAAAGCCTGCGTAATCAAATGGCCGAAACCGCCGAAACTGACGGAAAAGACAGCGACGCTTATAAGGCTATTGAAGAACAGGCCAAGGCAACCGCAAAAGAACTGAAAGAACTAAAGCAGCGCGGGCAGGAAATTCGGGAAGAGTTCGGAAACCCTCTTTCCTCCGATCAGTATGACAAGCTGCAACGAGAGCTTATCGAGTCTGAGCAGGACTGTAAAGCAGCTACGGCTGCGCTGCGGGAGTTCGGTAGCGTGGCGGGGCAGGAAATCCAGCTGGCCGGGCAGAAGGTTGGCGAGGTCGGCGAGAAAATCAGTGATGTCGGCAAAAAGCTGATGCCTGTATCGGGGGCCGCTGTGGCTGTCGACACGGCATCGGTGGCGGCCTTTAACGAGCTGGACGCAGGCTATGACACGATCGTAACCAAGACGGGTGCAACCGGCGAGGCGCTGGACGGCTTGCAGGAAAGCATGCGCAACGTTTTCGGAAGTTTGCCAATCGACGCCGAAACAGCCGGTATCGCGATTGGTGAAGTTAATACGAGGTTTGGAGCGACAGGCGAAGAGCTTGAAGATTTGAGCCGCCAGTTTATCCAGTTTTCCAAAATCAACGGAACCGACCTGAACAGCAGCATCGACAGCGTAGATGCGCTGATGACGAAGTTCGGCGTGGACAGCAGCCAGACCGGGGAGGTGCTGGGCCTGCTGACCAAGGCGGGCCAGGACACCGGCATCAGCATGGACACACTGGAAAATGCGCTGAATACCAACGGTGCCACCCTGAAGGAGATGGGGCTTGACCTGACCGGCAGCGTCAACCTGCTGGCGCAGTTTGAGGCGAACGGCGTGGATGCGACCACGGCGCTGGCCGGACTGAAAAAGGCACAGCAGAACGCCACGGCCAACGGCCAGAGCCTGGGGGATGCCCTGGGGGAGACCATCCAGAAAATCAAGGATTCTACCGACGAGACAGAGGCCTTGCAGACGGCCACGGAGCTTTTTGGCAAAAAAGGCGCAGCCGAAATGACGCAGGCTATCCGGGAAGGACGCCTGAGCGTGGAGGATTTGACCAGCAGCCTGGGAGACTACGCCACGACGGTGGAGGATACCTTCAACGCAACGCTGGACCCACCAGACCAGGCGAAGGTGGCACTGAACAACCTAAAAATTGCCGGGGCCGAGCTGGGCGAGACCATGATGGCCACGCTGGCCCCGATTATCGACCAGATCGTTGTGAAGTTGCAGGAGTTTTCGGCATGGTTCACGAATCTGGACGAGAGCCAAAAGCAGACCATCCTTGTGATCGGTGCTGTGGTGGCGGCCATTGGGCCTGCAGTTGTTATTATTGGCGAAATCGTCAGCGGTGTCGGCAGTATTATTTCGGCGGTGGGGACGGTCGTTGGGGTGATTACCGGCACAGTGATACCGGCGATTACCAGCTTTGTCACGACGGTCGGTATTGTTCCGATTGCGATTGTGGCCGCGGTAGCGGCTGTTATCGCGGCGATCGCCTTGTTTGGCGACCAGATCCAGGCGGTGCTGCAGGGTGTGGATGACTTTTTGCAGGGCGTTTTTGCCACGGACTGGACAAATATCTTTGGTCCGGTGCTGGGCGAAGTGTTGAACGCTTTTTTTGCAAATGTAAAAAACATCTGGGACAGCATCAAAATGGTTTTTGACGGCATTATCGATTTCATCCGCGGCGTGTTCACCGGCGACTGGGAGCGCGCCTGGACCGGCGTGAAAGAGATTTTCGGCGGCATCTTCGACGGACTGAAAGCGGTAGCCAAAGCACCGCTGAACGCCATCATCGGCATGGTGAATATGGCGATCAGCGGCATCAACGGCGTGATCGGTGGGCTGAATAAAATACCGGGCGTGAATATCGGCGAGATCGGGAAAATTCCGTATCTTGCGAAGGGCGGCATTTTGAGCCGCGGCAGCGCGGTGGTCGGTGAAGCCGGACCCGAGCTGCTGACGATGAGCGCGGGCCGCGCGGTCGTGCAGCCATTGACCAATAATACCACGAACAATTCTGCTACCTACGGCAATGTGACCATCAACGTCTACGGCGCAGCGGGCCAGAGCATCAACGAACTGGCTGACGAGATCATGTACAAGATGCAGGGCCATGTGGAGCGCAGGGAGGCGGTGTGGACTTGAGGAAGAAATTTACTTTTAACGGCCACAGCAGCACCGACTTCGGCCTGCACATCGACGGCGGCGGGGCCTACAACGCCCCCGAACGAGACACCGACAGCCTGGTGATCCCGGGCCGCAACGGTGCGCTGACGGTGGACAATGGCAGATACGGAAACGCAACGTTGGAGTACGCGGTCGGCCTGCACGGTGACGACGCACTCCGCCGAATAGACGCCGTGCGGGAATGGCTGCTGACCGCCGTGGGATACCAGCGGCTGGAGGACAGCTACCACCCCGACGAATACCGGATGGCCCGGTACAGCGGCAGCGTAAAGTGGGATATCAACCGGCTGGCCCGGTGCGGGGAGGCCACGCTGACGTTTGACTGCTGGCCCCAGCGATTTTTGAAGTCCGGCGAGGACGCGCTGACGGTGGCAAGCGGCGGAAAGCTGTACAACCCTACCGGCTGCGCGGCGCTGCCAGTGATACGGCTGACGCTGACCGGCGACGCCAAGCTCAACGTGGGCGGCGTGCAGATGAGCGTTGCCGGGCACACGGGGCTAATGTTGATCGACTGTGATCTGCAGGACGCCTACTACAACAACACGAATCTGAACAAGTACCTGACCGCGCCGGAGTTCCCGGTGCTGGGGCCAGGGGCAACGCAGGTGAGCTGGAGCGGCGGGATCAGCAAGTGCGAGGTCGTGCCGCGGTGGTGGAGGCTGTGAGGGTAAAGGGGCAGTTAAGGCAAGGCTGCCCCTCATCCGGCCCTGCGGGGCCACCTTCCCCCAAAGGGGGAAGGCTTAGGCGGCGGGATGAGGGCATCCCGCCCTACGGAGCGGGGCGTCGAGGACGCCGCCCCCTACAAATGGGGAGGATGTGAGGAAAAATAAGTTATCCGAGATATTACGACGGCACGACCGGCTTGCAGGGCAACGGCGTGGGGGTGCTGCGGGATGCTGTGCGCTGCACCGTGACCGAGGAGCGCAACGGCGCGTTTGAACTGGAAATGGTCTATCCCATCACCGGGCAGCATTACAGCAGCCTGGCGCTGCGCGGGCTGATTCTGGCGAAGCCGAACCCCTACGGCGAGGCGCAGTATTTCCGCATTTACAAAATCAGCAAACCCATCAATGGCCAGGTGACGGTCAACGCGCAGCACATCAGCTACGATTTGAGCGGTATTCCGGTGGGGCCGTGCAAGGCGTCGAACGCAGCACAGGCCTTGCAGCAGCTCAAAAGCCATGCGGTGGTGGGTTGTGACTACACATTCTGGACAGACGTCCAGACCGTGGCGGACTTTACCGTGGCCGTGCCCAGCAGCCTGCGCAGTCTGCTGGGCGGCGTGGAGGGCAGCGTGCTGGACTGCTACGGCGGCGAGTACGAGTGGGACAACACCACCGTCAAGCTGCACAGCCAGCGCGGCACCGACCGCGGCGTGACGATCCGCTACGGAAAGAACCTGATCGATTTGACCCAGGAGGAAAACTGCGCCAAGGTCTATACCGGCGTCTATCCCTACTGGGTAGACAGTGATGGCAACGTGACCCAGATTACCGGCAACCCGGTGGTCAACGTGCCTGACGGCAAGTATGACTTTGTGAAAGTGCTGACGCTGGACGTGAGCCAGGACATAAAAGAGCATCCCACCGCCGCCCAGCTGCGGCAGGCCGCGTTGGATTATATCAGCGCCAACAAGGTGGGCGTGCCGAAGGTGAGCCTGACATTGAGCTTTGCCCAGCTGGAACAGACCGCCGAATACGCCGACAAGGCCCTGTTGGAGCGGGTGTGCCTGTGCGATACCGTTCATGTGCGGTTTGCGAAGCTGGGCGTGAGCGCGGATGCCCGGTGCATCAAAACGGTCTATAACGTGCTGCTGGAACGTTACGACAGCGTAGAGCTGGGAGACGCCCGCAGCAGCCTGGCAAACACCGTGGCCGACATGGGCAAAACCGTACAAAGTACCGTGAACAAGACGCGCAGCGACCTGGAACGGGCCATTGACCGCGCCACACAGCTGATCACCGGCAACCTGGGCGGCTATGTGGTGCTGCACAGCTCCACCGGCGCGGATGAGCCGGACGAAATCCTTGTGATGGACAAGCCGGAAATCGAAAAGGCCACCAAGGTCTGGCGGTGGAATCTTGCCGGGTGGGGGTACAGCAGCAGCGGCTACGGCGGGCCGTACCGTCTTGCCGCCACGATGGACGGCGCGATTAACGCCGATTTCATCACGACCGGGATGATGAGTGCGAATCTTATCCGGGGCGGCGTGCTGCAATCCACCAACGGAAAGTTTGTGTCCAACCTGGACACGGGCGTCACGACTTTTAAAGGCGGGCTGGTGGTGGATAGCGATAACTTCAAAATCGGCTCGGACGGGTCGGTGGATATCACCGGTAAGTTTACTTCGACAGTGTCGGAGAGCAAGTGCGTCATCGACAACGCGAAAATTGAAATGTACCGCAAAACGGCGGACGGCAACTGGCACATGGGCGCTTTTATGTCTACGTGGGGCTCAAATAATGCCGTGGGCCGACTGGTGCTGTACGGCCCGTCGGCCAGCAACACCAATGACATGATCGCCAACGTCACAATGGCGGGCCAGTATTCTGGCGGCTCTATCGCGATCAGCGACGCGCGCGGAAATGTGAAGGTGCAGCTGGGCGTGGACGGAGCGGGCGACGGCTATGTTTTGGTCAATGGCAAAATGATTCAGTGAGGTGGTTTAAATGGCGGCAGACAATTACAGCCCGCCCGAAGCAGCGCTTATCAAGGCGACGCGGGCGGATTTTGACAGGCGTGACGTTGTGCAGCCGGTGCATCTGGTACAGTACGACGATACGCTCCCGGTGCTGGCCGTGGCCCTGTACAAGGGCGGGCAGCCCTGGACACTGCCAACCGGCGCGGATGTCAACCTGCGGATGGATAAAAAGGACGGCCACTATGTCTACAACCCTGCGCTGGGCGTGAGCAGCGACCGCGCTACGGTTTATCTGGCTGTAACAGCGCAGATGACGACCGGCTGCGGCACGTTTGACCCGGTGGTAGAGGTGCTGGCGGGCGGTGGTGTGGCCGGTATGGCCGCGCTGCGGCTGGAAATAGACCGGAACCCAGTGCAGGAGGGAATGGTCGAGAGCACGGACGAATATAAGGCCGTGCAGGCGCTGGCCGCTGAGGTGGCCGCCAACGCCAAAATCGTGCGGGATAATGAGGCCGGTATCCAGGATGTGCACGAGAACATCGAGGCCATCAAGTCCGCACCTGCCAACGCCACGGCCGCTGCCGCCAGTGCGAAAGAGGCCCGCAGCTGGGCCGTGGGCGATACCGGCACGCGCCCCGGCGAGGGCATGGACAACGCTAAATACTACGCGGCCCTGGCCCAGCAGGTCAGCCAGGGGGCGGTAGGGTGGTACCCAAATTACGAGGCGCTGTACGCGGCCCACGATACCGGTTATGATGGAAACTGGGCCATTGTGGGAGATACCGATACGATTTGGGTTTGGGACAGCGATACCGGGGTTTGGAAGGACACGGGCGAAAGCAGCAAGTTTGCGAATTATTACGATAAAGCCCAAATCGACGCCATGCTGACCGCTATGAAATCGAAGCTGAAAACCGTAACGGTGGCGGCATCGGCCTGGACGGCTGGCGATTATAGCGTGGCGTGGGATGACGGAACCAGCACGAGTTATACGCAGTGCGCCACTGTCACAGTTTCCGATGTGACGGCAGACAGCCGGATTGTCGTGAGTGACCGCACGAGGGTGACGGATGCGGTGCGTATGATAGCCGCGCTGGAACCCGACGCCGGAGTTGTTAAGTTTTATGCGAACAGTGCGCCGACGAGCGCGGCGGTTTTTGTGGTGGAGGTGAGCCAATGAGTGGAGCAGCAAATAATCCGTATGTTGTTACCCCGCCAGACAAAACGCTGAGCGTCGAAGGCGTTGCCGCTGATGCCCAGGCGGTTGGGGATGCGCTGAATAGCAAACTGGAGCCAGTCTTAACTAGCTACAGCAAAGACATTGATGTGTCCAGTATCCTGGCCGGTAATAGAATACTGCTTATTTTAACTGTCAATGGTGGTGCTGCCAACAAGACGGTTGGAAATATCGGTATCTTAGCAAACCATTGGGGTATATGGACGCTTACCAATTTTGATAAACAACTGCCAGAAGGCGACAGTACTGGGTATATGTCCTTTTCTGGTAGTACGCTGACAGTGCCACAGTCGTTTGATTGGAGCTATACAGTGATTTTTAAATTATAAAACATTTGGAGGTATAGCAAAATGACGAAACTACGTTATTCATTCGGGGGGGGGCTGCCGTAAGACAGCCTTGTGCAGTCTGCACAGGTGCTGCGCATGAGTGCAACCCGCAACCCCTATTACAAGCTGCCCGGTGGTGCTGACCTGCCGGGCGACGTGCGTGTGAGCGATACGGCAGACGCCAGCAAGACTGCTGCGGACGGCTGGGCGGCCAGCCCGGCGGCGGTGGCAGAAACGCAAACCTATCACGAGGTCAAAAATTTATCGGTTGTTAGCAATGTTAGTATCGACACTGGTTCGATTTATACTACCGGAAAAAATGTGGATGTTTATATTGGAATAACCACGACCGCAGCATTTAACGGGACGGCAATAATAACTGGTGTGCCGCGGCCGGTTGCTTCCTATGCTCTTGCAACATTTACTAGTAATAGTGGTGCGCTTAAAGGTTTTGGGTGGATAAACAACGGCGGCATTCGCGCACCAGTCAACTTACCTGCCGGAACATGGTTCATCGTCGCTCAATACACAACTTATTAAAAACGAAAGGACGAAAAAGTGAAACAAACCGGAATCTTTAAGAGCCGCGCGGAAGAAAATTTAAGGAGTTGATTTTATGAGATTATCCAACGGCGAGGTGCTGCTGCACTGGCCACTTGACCTGCACGTTTTAACGCAGGGGTGGTACTACAACGATGGCAGTTTGCATCAGGCTATTGACCTGCGCACGCAGATTGACAACATGTATATCCGCCCGGTCTATGCCGCCGAGGACGGCACGGTGGATCAGACCCAGTACTGGGACGGTCACACCAAAACAGGTATGCAGAGTTATGGCAACATGATTCGCATCAAGCACGCGCCCTACAAGGGAAAGACCTTGCAGACGCGGTACGCACACCTGTCGAGCTATTGCGTCAAGGTCGGCCAGAAGGTCAAAGAGGGCGAACTTATCGGATACAGCGGCGTGACAGGCAACGTATTTGGGGCGCACCTACACTTTGAAGTGATTCTGAACGGAAAACGCACGAATCCGCTGGTATGGCTGGACAGCAATTTTACCACCGCGAGCGGGCAGGTATTTACCTACCGCGCCGGGGAGCACGCTGTGCAGCTGCCCGAGCAGGCGGCCCAGAACGGCACCGGCAAGCTGCAAGTGATTACCATCGGGCCAGTCAGTCAGGGGGACGCGGATGCGGTGCTGGCCGTGTGCAGGGAACGCGGCCTGACGGATGCGGGGCTGTACAAATCTGAATGGGCGGAGGATTGACGTGCCGGAGTGGATTATAAAATACTGGGTCGAGTGGGCCTTTGGCCTGCTGGCCGCTGGACTGCTGGTTGCTTACAGGCGGCTGGCGAAAAAAATCAAGGACGACGCAGAGGAGCGGGCCGCTATTAAGGCGGGGATGCTTGCAATCCTGCACGACCGCCTGTACCAGGTCTGCACGTTTTATATCGCGCAGGGCTGGATCGAGACGGCGGGCCTTAAAAATCTGGAATACCTGTACAAGAGCTACCACGCGCTCGGCGGCAACGGAACCGGCACGGAACTGTACAACCGGGCGCGGGTGCTGCCGATTCATTAAGAAAGGGGTTTTATTATGAACATCGACTACATGAACTACATTAAACCGGAGCTGCTGGTGCTGATTCCGGCGCTGATTTTCGTTGGGTACTGCCTGAAAACCAGCACGGCGGTGGCGGACAAGCTCATCCCGGCGGTGCTGGCCGCGGTGGGCATTGTGCTGGCCGCGCTGTACGTTTTGGCTACGTCGCCCATCGGCGGCGGGCAGGACGCGGCCATGGCGGTTTTCACAGCTATCATTCAAGGCGTACTGTGCGCGGCTGGGGCGGTCTACGCCAACCAGTGCGTAAAGCAGAGCACGAAAGATAAATAATCCACTGCGTGCGCCGGTTTGACTTTTGTGTTGACTTGGCGACGTATAACAGAATTTGCTTTTTGTTAACCGACGATGAGCGGGCGGTGCTGGATTACAGGCGACGCGGCCTGGGCAACGCGGAGATTGCTGCGGAAATGAACTGCAGCGAACGCACGGTCAATCGGTTAGTGCGGGCGGTCGTGGATAAAATCAGGAAGATATAAAACAGCGGTCGTGCTGGGCGTTTGCCCGGTACGACCGCTGTTTTTTTTATTCTGTTTTTATAAAAAATACGATGCCGGAAGAGTAGTAGACCTGGAAGGAACCCTCCACCGTCTCTGCGACGGTGCTGCCGCAATCGTAGTCGTAAATGTTGAATTTACCGGAAATCAACGTGAAGTAGGTAAGGGGCGCGGTGTCTATCTCGCCGTCGTTGTAGATGCAGAACGCGGAATCGCCGTCGCCTGCGCCGGTAGGAACCAGAACGGAGAAGGAATCATTGGCGATTTTGACCGCGCCCGCGTCGCTGATGGTATCGCAGCGGTGGCCGCTGGTCAGCTGCCACAGGTCCGGCGGTGGGGGTGCTGCAAGGCGGTTGTCGGTGTAGGGCTCGTTCTCATCGATGAGCCAGTCACGACCGACCCGGCGTGCTGTTTTGAAGCCGCCGCGCAGGGCCTTTTGACGGACGGTGACAGGGCTGCGGTTGTGTCTGGCGGCGTATTCGGTGATTGTAATTTCCATGGGGGGCCTCCTTTTTTATGTGAGGTGCGAATTTTATTCGCACTCGGTAAGAACCAGCGTGGTGAAAAGGCTCTGTACGGCGGCGGGGCGTTTCGGGTCAATGAACTGGACGGCCCGATAGGAAGGATTGCTGCGGATAAACTTATTCATGATTTCGAGGACTTTCTGCGTTTTGAGGTGCTTGACACCAATGGAGCGGCAGATATCGTAGAAATGAATTTCACGGCAGCTTTTGGCGGTCTCGCAAAGGGTGTTGTAAACGTTCAGCTTGTACTCTTTCATGGTGCTTTCCTCCTGTTGTGTGGGGTGCTTATCTCTTACTGTGCCTATATTATACAACGCTAGAGGTGTATTGTCAAGGGCTTTTGCACAGATTTTTTAGAATTTTCTGCAAAAATTGGCGTAAAGTCGGCGCATATGTGGCGCACGCGAAAATGTGCGCTGCGTTACAATAATAATAAAAGAGAGGTGAGCACGATGCCCTATTATAACAGCCCTATGGCCTATCCGGCCATGTACGGCCAGCCCGGCGGGTACGGCCAGACGCCCTACAACCCGGGCGGAACAATGCAGCAGGCCGCGCAGCGATACGAGATCATCCACGTCAACGGCGAGCCTGGCGCGCGGGCGCTGCAAATGGCCCCGAACAGCAACGCTATTGTTATGGACGACACAGCACCCATTGTATGGCTGTGTCAGACCGACGGTGCAGGGTACAAGACGGTGCAGCCGTTTGACATTGCCCCACACCAGACCGCCCCCGCGGTGGATGTGTCCAGTTTGGACACGCGGCTTACAAGATTGGAGGAGATCGTAAATGGCAAGCAACCCTCTGATGCAGTTCCTGCGGCCCCAGGCAAGCGGCCCCAGGCTGCCAAATAACCCCTTGGCCTTTGCGGCTGAATTTCGAAAATTCGCAGCAGGCATGACGCCGCAAAAAGCAGAGGAACAGGTCCGGCAGATGCTGGCCGATGGGCGGATGACGCAGCAGCAGTTCGACGCCCTGAAACAGCAGGCCCAGGACTTGGCGCAGTTTTTGAGATAGGCCGGTGCGCAACGGTTTATCATAGATTTTTTTGAAAGGAGAAAAACGCAATGGATAACATGAGTCTTTCCGATATTGCTGCCGTGACCCGCAACGCCAACGACGACGGCAACTGGGGCGGCAACGGCGCGTGGTGGATCATCATCCTGTTTCTGTTCGTTTTCATGGGCGGCGGCCTGAACGGCTGGAACCGTCAGGGAGAATATGGGCAGTACGCCACAGCGGCAAGCCAGCAGGAGATCCTGTACGGCCAGCAGTTCGGCCAGCTGAACGACCGATTGACCAACCTGGGCAACGGCGTCTGCAATCTCGGCTTCGAGATGCAGGGCGGCCTCGGCCAGCTTGGCAAGGAGGTGGCCCTGGGCCAGAGCAACCTGCAGCAGACGATCATGGGCACCGGTAACGGCATCCAGCAGCAAATCGCCAGCTGCTGCTGCGAGAACCGCCTGGCCGCGGCCAACCTGTCCGCCCAGATGGACCGGCAGACCTGCGACATCACCACCGCGATCCACGCGGAGGGCGAGCAGACCCGCGCGATGATGCAGGCCAACACGATCCAGCAGCTGCGGGATAAGGTCAACGCGCTGGAACTGGCCGGGCAGATGGCGGGCGTCGTCCGCTACCCGACCGGTTACGCCTACAACGCCGGGCCTTCGCCGTTCTGCGGCGGCGGGTGCAGCTGCGCCTGATGGCTACATAACGGTACGCTATTAACAGCGAAGCCCGCACGGCAGAAGCTGTGCGGGCCTTTTTTGAAGGGAGCAGAAAATGGCTTGTAATAATAAGAGAAAAAATCCCCACTACAAGAGCGCCCAGAACGCCTACAACAACGCGGCGCAGGCTTTTGTGGCGGCTGGCACGCCGCTGAATGTGCTGGGCATTCTTAACACCGACACCGGGTGCGCCTTAAAGACGAACACCGGCGGCTTTGAGGTGGAGTGCAGCGGCCTGTACCGCATCAGCTACGACGTGACGGCCACAGCGACCGCTGCTGGCGTGGTTACGCTGCAAGGGTACAAGGATACCGCCGCGCTGCCCTGCATGAGCGCACAGGCCACCGTAGCCGCCAACGACGTCGTGACACTGCACATGGAGACGACCGTTTACATCGGCGTCTGCTGCAACGGCACGCCGACCATTAACGCGGTTGTCGGCGGCGTGGCCGGTACGGTCAACCACGTCTGTGCCAGCATCGTGAAGCTGGCCTGAGGTGGCGGGATGAAAAAAGAAATAGGGGACTACAAAAAGCGGCTTGATGACGAAATGATTAAGTGCATGGACGGCAACATCACCGGCCAGCGGATGATGACAATAAAGGAAATCAACCAGTGCTGGATGGAGCTGGACGACCGGGAAAGGCGGATGAACGGCGGCGACACTGCCGATGCTGCACCGCTGACCAGGGCAGAGGCCAGCGCCTGGACGGCCCGGATGAAGAACGCAGACGGCACGACCGGCGCGCACTGGACGATGGAACAGACCATCCCCTACATGATGGCCCGGACCGTGACCGCGCCGCCGGAGACGTTTTGGTGCGTGATGTGCATGATGTACTCGGATTATTATAAAGTGGCCCGGGCACACGGCGTGGACACACCCGAATTTTATGCGGACATGACCGCGGCTTTTTTGGATGACGAAGATGCCGCGCCGAATAAGGCGGGAAGATATTACCACTGCGTGGCAGAGGGCTAAGTAGTCAGAAAGTAGTCAAAACGGATTTGCAAAGAAAAATACCGCGCATCAAGCTATAATATATAGCGTTGATGCGCGGTATTTTTGGTGCGCCCGCAGGAACTCGAATCCTGGACCCTCTGATTAAAAGTCAGAGCGGATGCGGGTTTGTGCGGTTTTGTGCGGATAGTGTTGCCGTTGAAGCGTTGTTTTTTTGTCTTGCCGGGTGCTTGATTTTGCTGTGGCAGGTAGTCAAAAAGTAGTCAGGTTGCGGCGGCAAAGTAGTTGTCCAGGCGGTCGACCACCTGCAGGCTGTCGGCGGCCTCTAAATGAGTATATATGTTAGCCGTCATTTGAATGCTTGCGTGGCCCAGCAGCTGCTGCGCGGTGCGCAGGTCAACCCCGGCGCGGTACAGGTTGGTTGCGTATGTGTGGCGCAGCATGTGGGCGTGGATGGGCAGGGGGAAGTGCGGCTCCACGTAGGTGGTCCACATCTTCCGGTAGGCGGACTGGGTCATCACCTGGCCGCGAACGCTGGGAACGACGTACTCGCTGGCGCGGGGCGTTTCGGCCAGGATGCGGCGCAGCGCGGCGGGGATGGGCACAATGCGGTTGGCCGCTGGGCTTTTTAACTCCATGCTCGGGTCATGGCGGTTGCTGCCTGCCGGGAAGCTCACCGCCCGGGCCACGATCAGCCCGGCGGGGCCGATATCCGTCCAGCGCAGGCCCAGGGCCTCTTCCCGGCGTAGGCCGCAATAAATGCACAACGCGCAAAACACCCGCGCCCGCGGCTCTGTGACGTCCTCCAGCAGGCGGGTGTACTCGGAAGGACTGAGATATTCCTTGCGTTTTGCCTTGGCGTGGCGCGTGATTTTCAGTCCCTCGGTGGGATCGCTGCTGATGAGGTGGTTTTGCTTGGCGCTTGTAAAAATCTGTCGGGCTGTTATCAGTACTTTATGCTGCAAGCTCTCCGACAGATCGGCCACGCCGGACAGCACCCGGCGGATGTGAACCGGACGCACGGTGCGCAGCTCCATGCTGCCGATGATGTCCATGATGTGCAGGTTGTAGGAGTCCCGATACATCCGCACGGTGGCGGGGCGCAGGTCTGACTTGTAGGTCGTAAGCCAGATTTTGGCCCATTCTCCCACGGTTGTAGTATCGCCGACCTCTAAGCCGGCGTCATCGTCCGCCATGGCCCGGCGCGCGGCGGCGTTGACCTCGGCCTGGGTCCTGCCGTAGACCATCTTTGTTTTGCCGTTGGACAGAGTGACGCGGCGCTGGTAGCGGCCGTCCTTGCGTTTTTTTAGTGCCATTTTGACAAAATTCCTCCGTAACACTTGTACTAAGTGCCCGGCGGGTGGTATAATACGATTGCTGGGTCGTATTGTGTCCACGCCGGACACGCGATTCTATAAGCCTGTGGTGCTGGTAACACCGCGGGCTTTTTTTATTTACGCAACGTCGTCGGCTGCGTTGTAGTAGACAACGCCATCCACAACAGAGACAAGGGTTTTATCCGGGCTGAGGTCGTTGAGCACCTGGACGATGAAAACGATATCATCACGGCCCAGGTCGTGAGCGGACTCCTTAAGCTGGTTGCACATGGACACCTGATTCTGGACAAGTTCATCCCACGACGCTTTAGAGTCGGCGTCCCCGGCGGCGACCAGGGTGTAGGCGGCGGCAATTCCGTTCTGTTTGATGTTGACGGTGATGATGTCGCCGTCAACGGTGACGTCTACGTCGTCGAAGTTGTCCTGGGTTGCCAGCTTTACGAGAGATGCGACGGACTCGGTAGTCACTTCGGCGGTGCTGGACGCCTCGGGCGCGGCGGTGGGTGCCTCGGTCGGCGCGGCGGTGGCGGTGACTTCCGGGGCTGCGGTGGGGGCCGGGTCGGCGTCGTCCTTTTTACCGATGAAGTTGCCGATAACGCTGAGCACGATCAGGATGACGATGATGCCCAGGCAGCCGTTGGCCACCAGCAGGCGGTTGCCGTTGTCGGGGATGGA
>ERZ1034976.1122-NODE-1122-length-21838-cov-8.563054_pt1 | contig 21838 bp, 22 predicted proteins | sample MGYA00520623_ERZ1034976 | MGnify/ENA primary metagenome ERZ1034976 (study PRJEB33766, sample SAMN09781774) | gut metagenome | biome: gut microbiome | host: Homo sapiens | place: Madagascar | study: EMG produced TPA metagenomics assembly of the PRJNA485056 data... | reverse complement strand
CATACATCACCCGGAGGTGACGGCCCGTTGCTCGGTGCGAACAGTCCATATTCAGGGTGCAATGCACCCGATTTATTGTTTTAGGGGGTCACTTCTTTCTTCGGAATGATAAATCAATGCGGAGGAGCGTATTGCAGCGGTGGCATTTCAGATGAATCATGCCGTTGCAGCCATCTATCTTTTGATAAAGCTTCATGCCGCATTTTTCGCAGAAACGCCAGCCTTCTATATGTTCTTTAAGTCTGTCTTTCATTATCACCCTGCCTCCATCAACGAAAGTGTGTGGCGATACGGAACATCGCTGGTCAGGATATGCAAATACTTCATACGATTTGCAAGAAGCTGACGTTGCACACCTAGTTGCCTCGCCATCTTCTTAAAACTAGGGTAGTTCATATCTAACTGCGATCTGGATATATGAGATAACGTGTCAGGGAACTGGAAGAATGCCATGGAGGCCCTCACAAGGCACTCTGGCAGCAAAAGACCTTCTGCAATAATGTCCGCACAGTCTTCTTCCAACTGGTCTGAAAGAGCCAGAAGTGGATAATAAATGTGCAAAAGCTGATGCCCGATTTCGTGTGCCAAAGTAAAGTTCCGTACTCCGGTGTTGTGGAAACCTGCCAGCGAGGAATCTATCACAATGTCTTTGGGGCGCAACGTGTCCCGAATGATTGTGCCATCTTCTAGTTCCATTCGGATTATAAGGCGCTCATGTGCAGTCATGCCCAACACAGAGCCATCTTTAGATAGTGGGAACATCTTGATGCTACCGCCCATCAGTTCCATCACAAGCATATCCAAGTCTATCGCCTGCGGATGATTCCGTACAAACGGAACACGCTGATAATAATGAGCGATTACATGGTCTGCAACTTGCAGTAACTCATGCTTTGAGCCCAAACAACTCATGTGTACGCCTCCCATTCTTTTTTATTATCCTACTCGATCTGTGTAGATTGCGCCGATTATACCGCATTTTTTCTCATGCTGCAATATGCTCAATGGTTTTTTGTATAAATATCAAATAAATTCAAATAACAACTGTAGAATGTCACAAAATAAACGAATGTTCGATGTTTATATCGCTCGAAAAAAGGCTATTTATATGTAGCAATCCGATGCTTCCTATTGTACAGTGTCACTTTTTTGCAACAAGAAAACGCCCTCGATAAGAGAGCGTTATCTTATAAATATTCGTTTTTGATTGCCATGACACTATCAACAATCTGCAGAAGCTGTTGCGTTTGCTCAGGGGACAACTCGCTTATGACCTGAGATAGATGTCGTATTGCAGCGTTCTCCACATTGATCGGTGTATCTATGTCCTTGAAAAGGTCCTCCATGCTGATTCCCAAACCCTGGCTGATGCGCTCCAAGGTGGAAAGCGTCGGATTCTGCATTCCTCGCTCAATATGACCAACATAGGACGGGTGAATGTCGCAACGAAGTGCAAAGTTTTCGATACTAAGTCCTTCTTGTTTACGAGTTTTACGGATTCGTTCACCAACTTGTATCGTAAGCTTTGAACGCACCTGTGTAGAACGACTTTTCCCTTTTGATTTTGCCACAGCATACCTCTCATCTTCAAAACAACAAGTGCTTTCCCTAAAAAGAGTACACGTTGCGGCAAAAACCTTCAATAGAATATAAATACTGAAATTTTACTACATATATTGCTTGTTTCAAAACTGGTATTGATAGATCATTGGATTTCTCAAGATCAAACTTGCACAACATCAAAAAGCGGAGCCCTGAAAAACAGGACTCCGCTCGGATGGATGGGCTATCAATAATTTATAGCAGCAATTCTACAGAACAGTTTTGACAAATCATCCTCTTTCAGAGAAAGTCTCTTAATGACGTACAACTATCTGTTCAACAATTCCCCAAAACTGTATGTGGCATTGAGGGATTTGTATCAATTATCGTTTTATTTTAAGAATTGCACCTGTAAGGGTGTTGTACTCGATGGTTTCGGAATAGCTACCGTGGAAGTTGAGATTTCCAGTACTGTTCCATGTGACATTGAAAATTCCTTGATCCGTATCATTTTCCGTTCGGATTGTGCCAATGAGTGTATCATCCTTATAGATGGTCACACCAACATCTGGAGTATAGGCACTCATCGTATAAATGGAGGACATCGGTTTGGTTATAGACATTCCTCCATCCGCATTTATCCGGATAGCACATACATCATGTCCATAAGGGTCAACAAAGGGACACCATTCACCTGCGGAATAGTCACGGTGCGTGCCATGAGCACAGTCTACATAGCACGCATTTTCTGTCATCTTACCATCGGGGGCAAGGTAAATGTGAGGTGCAGGAGAACCAGCATGATTGGGCCAGCGATAAATGAGATGCCAGTGTGGAGGGTAATCTGTATGAATCTCATTGTTCGTTTCAAAGCCCAAAATCAGGAGATAACCCAGACGATTCCGGTTCAAATACTGCGGGAGATCAAGTGCATACAACATCTCGCGCATGGCAAACATATAATGGTTTGCTGCTAAAATTTCGGTTGCCGGATAATCTCCTTCGCGGTATTTTCCTGCACGTCGTCCGATATGATTCTGCTCGATTCGCAAGGTCAAACCGGGATCACGCAGAATAGAATGTACATATAGCGTTCGTGTCGGCCCGGTCAGACCGCTGATCTCAAAATTAAAGCTGATGACACCATTTTTGTTCTCGAAGTAAAGAATCTGCTTTTCACAGAGGATTGCAGTTACCTCATACTTGTTTTCGGTATCAAAGGAGCAGGTTGCAAGACAAGCGTCCGCCAACTGTGTGTGCTCCACGTAGACAACGAATTCATTATCCGTTTCATAGCAGAAATGTGGGTCGTTAACAGCTTCCAAGAAGAAGTCGGCATCAAAGTGAAATATTGGTAGGCCGTAGTGCCCTGCCTTTGATTTGATGATTCGGATGGCAGTTCTCCGATGATGGTGCGGTTGGTAAAATTCAGGGATTTGATCCATACTAATACCTCCTCGAATACAGCTTTCATACGTCCATTATAGAACAAGCACAGGGATTCGTCAACAATTATTTTGACACGTTTCAAAAAAAGTGATAGAATGGCATCAGTATAAAGAAATCTACCATAGGAGGTGAAAAATGTATACAACAGGCCGCTTTGTTTGCAATGCAGAAAGAAGCTGTTACAGTTGTCTCTCTGCTATAGAAATTAGTAAGAAAGTATACTCAAATAGAATACTACTTCATTCCGAACAAGGGTGCTAATCCGAAACGAAAAAGAGGAGAATTGATATGAATACACAACCTGTGACCTTCGCAGCAATGACAGATTTGCATCTGGACATTATGCACGATGGAATGATGCGAATAGATGCTTTTCTGGATGCTGCACAAAAGGCCGATGTCGATTTTATCATTCAGCTGGGTGATTTTTCTTATCCCAAGGACACTTCGACCTGTCTATGTGCACCGGAGAAAATGCCCATCAATCTCAAATATGCAATGGAATGTCCGACTGAAATACCAAAACTAGAGATTCTGAATAAATTTAATTTGTTTTCCAAACCGAAGTATCATCTCCTCGGAAACCATGAGTGCGATTTTTGCTCCAAGGCAGATGCTCTGGAAATGTATGGGATGGAAAAGCCCTATTACTCGTTCCATCTCAAAGGCTGGCACTTCATCGTTCTGGACGGCAACTCTTATCGGGACGAACACGGCGACCTTGTGGATTACAATTTTGGAAAATATTTTGAAACCACAGACCTCCCGTATCTTGGAGAACAGCAGCTTGTGTGGCTTCGGGAAGAAGTTCTTTCTGCGACAGAACCCATCGTGATTTTTTCGCATCAGCCGCTCTATGCCTGCCCTCGCGGACTCAGGAATGTTGACGACCTGCAGAAGATTATCCGGGAAGGCAGAGCAGCAGGAAAGCGGATTCAGTTCTGCATGAACGGTCATGTTCATCGGGATATCAGGCATTTTGAAAATGGAATTTTGTATTATACCCTCAACAGTATTTCCAACTACTGGGCGGGAACTGCGTATGCAACGCACCGTTACAGCTCTGAAATTGAAGCGAAGTTCCCAAATTTGCAATTTGTTGTTCCCTATGCAGATCCGGTCTATGCAATCGTCACGTTGGATGAAAACGGTATTTCGTTAAAAGGAGTAGAAGGTCATTTTGTTCCACCCTCTCCCGAAAAAACTGGAATCACTGTGCCGTTGACCCCTTCTGTTGCATCATGGTCTTTTGCATGGGACGAATTTGAGACACTTCACGGTGATGTTTGATCACAAAAATACAGCCTCCGAGATATCGGCGCTATGCCTAAACTCGGAGGCTGTATTTTATTTCATAGTGCGATTGTAGCTTTGAATGGCATAGGTTAAGGCATCTTGTGGAGTTGCTGTGTCATTGTATACCGTATTGACCGCCATGCCTAAGATGCTTAAAAATCTGCGCTCATCAAAGCAGGTTGCTTTCTGCGGGGGAATACGATTGATCTTTGACTGTGCAATACACTTGTGAGAGAGTCCAAGCCAAGGATAAGTATCAAGGACCTCATAGTTGCTGTACGTTTTTTCGCAAGGAGAAACACTGCCCAGAAGGGTCATGGCAGTCGTAATCTCCTCACTGCAAATCCATTTTATAAAATCAAATGCCTCCGTTTTGTTTTGGCTGTTTTTTGATACTCCAATACAGCCGCCACCCAGCAAAGAATTCTGCCCCGGAAGATATGTGTAACCGATTTTATTGATAATAACTGAATCGCTGTCCATCATCTCTGAGGCATAATTGCTGAAAATGATAGACATTGCTGTATCGCCTGCGGCAAACTCACGCGCCGATTCCCGCCACCAACTATTATATCGTTTGGGAGAATAATTCTTGGCTTCGATAAGTTCTTTCATAGATTGAATAGCAATGTCTGTGTCAAGAAGCAAATTTCCATTTGCATCGAACAAATCGTGCGAATGGCTGAAATACCGAGTTAGATATTCGGTTGCAGCAACGCCACTGTTTCCAAGTGTCAGCGTAGTGCCATAGGTTGTTGGGGAATGCTCATTGAAACGTCTAGTGAAGAATCTTGCGATACGGTTAAAGTGCTCAAAATCTTGCGGAGGTGCAAGTTCTTCTTTATACTGTTCCTTATAAAGACGCTGTAGGACGGTGTTCTCAAACAAATCCTTACGGTAGAACAGTAATTGTGCGCTAGGTGTTTCAGGAAAGGCATAGGCAACGTCATTCACACTTGTGTATTGTGGAACAAGGCCGGGAATAAAAGGCTCGAACAACTGTTCGGCACTGGAAGAGGTCAACTCACTCAAGGGCGCAAAAATATGTTCACCAAACCACGAAAGCCATGTGTGGTCCAGACGGATGACATCATAGGCATCTGTGTTTCCAAGGTCGCTCAGAATCTCGTGAATTCCATCATAAGAACAGATGGCGACTTTGATTTCGATTCCTGTTGCATCCGTGTAAATACGAGCCATGTTCTCCATAATTCGAGCCGTCGGGCTGTCCAGTGTCAGAATCGTCAGCCTTTTGCAAGTCGAACCCGGAATTTTGGATAACCAATTTCTCATCCCATCGTTATGCAAAATCATCGGTTGAATTTCGGATCGTTTGTTTTCTTTCCGCTTAATAAGCTGCTCTGCGGCACAGCGTCCCATCAGACGGTAGTTCAGCTCATATTTTTTACATCCGACCGATGGAATTGTAAAAAGCGGCGAAATGGTATAAATTGGCGAATGAAGATGAGGATAGAATGTCTTGCTGACATTACTGAAATTTTCTGCCAAGTGATAATTTGTCAGAACTACGGCATCAACTGGTTCAAGATCGTTCAAAACCTGCAAAAAATGGGTATAACAGTGCTGTGAATCGGTTTGGACATGGTGCAGGATGCAGTTTTTGGCTTTTAATGCAGCCGAAAAAGCCAAGTAAAATTCATTCTGACTGGAATAATCCAAAGTCTCAGTGATGAGAAGGATGCGACTGCACTTTTTAGATGTTAACTTTTCTGCTAATTCTAAACCAGCTTTGGCGTAATCGAATCCAATATAGAAAGGGGAATCAAAGGGATTTCGCTCCACAAAGACAACATCCTGCTTTGGAATCCCGATTTCGTCATAAATGTTCCGGCCATCTTTTGTACAAGACGAAAATGTAGCAATTCCTGCCGTCATTTCGGAACGGATAGTTTGGAGTTGGACTTCCTCCTCTGCAAGCAAATCGTTTGAAAAATAGAGTCGAACGGAATAGCCACTAGATTCCGCATAGTTCTTAAAACTTAAAAAGAAGTCGGTATATCGTCTGTCATGCGCATTGGGTATGATTGCTGCCAGCAGCTTCGATGAGCCCTGTCGGAGTGTTTTGGCTCGTTGATTCATGGTATAGCCCAGTTTCGCACATGCTTGTTCAACCAGAATTATTTTATCGCTGCTGACGTTACCACGTCCGTTCAGCACATTTGAAACGGTGCCTTGTGCAACGCCCGCTTCTTTAGCGATATCTTTAATAGTAGGCATAATGTGATTTTCCTCCTAATTGGACACCTTCTCTATATTTACAGTATAATGGAGCATTTCGCAAAAAACTATTGAACTTTTTCACAATATTCAAGGGAGAACTTCTATGTTTTGTTGTATTGACACGTTTCAAAATATGTGCCATACTAAAAACAAGGAGGTTATCGCCATGAATAATACGTTACATCTTTATAATCGTGATCGCGTTCAGGTGGCAGCACATCGGGGTGTTGCTGGCGTGAACATCCCTTGCAACACGATCCCGGCCTTTGATATCGCACTGAACGGCGGTGCAGCTATTCTGGAAATGGACTTATTCAAAAGTCTTGACGGAGAAATTTTCATCTTCCACACCGGAAAGGAGCCGTTTCAACTCGACCGTCACATTGACCTGACCCGGATGACCGCAGAGGAAATCCGCAAGCTGCGACTCATCAATGTAGATTTTAACGAGACGGAACATGGTCTGAACACGTTTGATGAAGTGCTGGAACACATGAAAAATCGCTGCATCCTGAATCTGGACCGCTGCGGCGCATTTATCCCGGACGTTATCAAGCAGGTCGAGCGTCATGGCATGAAGGAGCAGATCTTGCTCAAAAATGCACCTACCAAGGAAGTTTTAAAGACCGTCGAAGAGGTTGCCCCGGATTACATGTTCATGCCCATCTACATGGAGAACGACACGGCCAGCGAGATGATCGAGTCCATGAACATCAACTACATGGGCGCAGAACTTGTGTTCTCGACTGAAAATGCCCCGGTGATCCAGCCGGAGTACATTGAGGCAATGCACAAAAAAGGACGTACTCTGTGGGGAAATGCCGTCCTTTACAATTATAAAGTTCCTCTTTCTGCCGGACACACCGACGATGTTTCCATGATGAAAGACCCGGCTCTGGGCTGGGGCTGGCTGGTCGAGCATGGCTTCGACATCATCCAGTCGGACTGGACCTATCAGTGCTGCCAATATCTGAAAGACAGCGGTGTGAACCGCTGAGACTTCGCTTTTGAAAACCAGTAGCCGGAGATTCCTTCCTTGCATCACGTGTTTTTGATCTCGATAGACAGTCGTAAAAACAAAGGGAGATTTGAAAAATGAACAGACCAGTATTAGTTGTCATGGCTGCAGGTATGGGCAGCCGATATGGAGGAATGAAGCAGATCGACCCCGTCGGCCCGAATGGGGAAGTCATCATTGACTATTCACTCTATGACGCATATCGTGCAGGTTTCCGGACCGTCATTTTTGTTATCAAGCATGAAATTGAAGAAGCCTTCCATGCCGCAATTGGTGACCGCATTTCCAAAGTCATGGATGTCAAGTATGCGTTCCAGCAGTTGGACAATCTGCCTGCAGGCTTTTCAGTTCCCGAAAACCGGGAGAAGCCGTGGGGAACTTGCCATGCAGTCCTTGCCGCAAAGGATCTGATTGATGGGCCGTTTGCGGTCATCAATGCCGACGACTATTATGGGCCGGAAGCGTTTCAGGTGATGTACGACTACCTGTCCACCCATCAGGATAGGGGAGTTTATGACTACTGCATGGTGAGCTATCTGCTGAAAAATACGGTCTCGGAAAATGGCAGTGTCGCACGTGGCGTCTGCGTTGCAAATCCGGACGGCACACTTCAAAGCGTTACCGAACGCACCCGTATTGAAACGCACGATGAGAAGATCTGCTATTCCGAGGATGGCGGTGCATCTTGGACGGAAATCGGCGGAAACACGCCTGTTAGCATGAACCTCTGGGGTTTTACCAAGAGCTTTTTGCAGGAAGCCGAGAATCGCTTTGCGGATTGGCTGACCGAGAATCTCCCGAAAAATCCGTTGAAATGCGAGTATTTTCTGCCGCTTGTCGTCAGTGAGCTGATCGACGAGAAAAAAGCGACTGTCACCATTCTTCACAGTGCGGACAAGTGGTATGGCGTGACCTATCGTGAGGACAAACCCACGGTCGTCAATGCCATCAAGAATAAAATTGAAGCCGGGATCTATCCGATGAATCTATGGGAGGAAAAACAGTGAACGCTATCACAGAAAGCATCCTGAAAGAAGCAGCTGATGCATTTGCCTTCGACCGTACAACGGGTGAAATTTCTCGCTATGGCGAAGGCCATATCAATGATACATTTGTCGTTTGGGCAAGCGACAAATGCAAGCGCTACATTATGCAGCGCATCAATACTGACACATTCAAGAACCCGAAAGAATTGATGGAAAACGTCTGCAACGTTACCAGCTTCCTGCGCAAGGTCATTCTGGAGAATGGCGGCGACCCGGAGCGTGAGACGCTGAACGTTATTCCGACCAAAGATGGAAAACCTTTCTATACTGACAGCGATGGCGGCACATGGCGAGCTTACAGCTTTGTCGAGGATACTGTCTGTCTGCAAAAAGTCGAAAACGAGAATGATTTTTACACTGTAGCGGAAACTTTCGGTACGTTCCAGAATCAGCTGGCCGCATTTCCTGCTGCTACGCTGCATGAAACCATTGTCAAATTCCACGATACCCCTACGCGCTACCAGAATTTTGAGAAAGCTGTCGCAGAGGATGCAATGGGCCGTGCGAAAGATGTTGCGGATGAAATCGCATTTGTTCGATCTCGTGAGGCCGACTGCCATGTTCTGGTCGATATGCTGAGCAAAAATGAGATTCCGCTTCGCGTTACTCACAATGATACCAAACTCAACAATGTCCTCATCGACAAAACAAGCAAAAAGGGTGTCTGCGTTATTGATTTGGACACCGTAATGCCCGGTTTGGCTGCTTATGACTTTGGCGACTCCATCCGTTTTGGTGCAAACGACTGCGCCGAGGATGAACCCGATCAGAACAAGGTCCACTTTGACCTGCACTTGTTTGAGGTGTTTGCAAAAGGCTTCCTCTCGACCGCTGGAGCGACCATGTCCGAGCAGGAAAAGAGCAGTCTGGTCTGGGGCGCAAAGCTGATGACGCTGGAATGTGGAATGCGATTCCTTACCGATTATCTTGAGGGAGACCACTATTTCCGTATTAGCCGCCCTGCACAGAACCTTGACCGAGCACGCACGCAGTTCACCCTTGTTAAGGGGATGGAGGCTGCTTTCGCTGATATGATGCGTATTATTCAGAAATATTGATGTTATTCTCCTTCGGAAATCACAGCTCCGAAATAATGCATAAGGCCGGGATCGCTAGTTCGATCCCGGCCTTATGCTATCTTGAAGGAGAAATGTGTGAAAAGCTTACTGTAAACAGAAAAAGATGATTCCAGCGAAAATGATTAAAAGGATAAGAGAAAGCTGATTCTGCGTAATCATTATAGGAGGTGCCTCCTTGCACATATAAAAGAGACAGATGGATGAAGTATGAACAAGAATACACTATAACTTGAAACGTGTCAATATAGGATATATAAAATCCAAGTAGAATTACTGAAATTTGTTACTATGCACAAGTATTTTACATATATTTTGCCGAAATGATGATTGACACGTTTCAAGTTTTTGTGTAAACTATAGTTACAGTGAAGTGCAGTGGGGACGCTGCACAAAGTATTTTTGCCAGAGATTATTAGAAGGAGAGTTTATCATGAATAAGATTTCTCGTCGCAATTTCCTCAAGGTTGCCGGAGCGGGTGCTGCCGCAATGGGTCTGGCCGCATGTGGTGGCAGCAGTTCTTCCTCTTCGAGTGTGGCTGCATCTTCTTCTGCTGCAAATGCAGCAGCTGATACACTGTCCGGTACGATTGAGTACTGGTCCAGCTGGAGTGAGACGGAGAATCAGGCATTGGTTCTGAAGCAGGCAGCTGACGCTTTCACTCAGCTGCATCCGAACGTGAAAATCAATTTTACCTTCAATGGCCGTGATAACCGCAACCTCGTCGTTTCCGCAATTGAAGCAGGCACCCAGATCGATCTGATGGATGCAAACATTGACAATGTTCAGAAGCTGTGGAGCGAGAACATTAAAGACCTCTCTTCTTACATTGATAAGACCTACGACACCACCGACGGCAAGGCATACAAAGATGTCGTCATTCCCAGCATGATCTCTCTGGCAGGTTCCTTGTTCGATGGTAAGACTATGTGCATCCCTTACATTCCGCAGGCATTCATGATCTTCTGCAACAAGGGTCTGCTGGAAGAGTGCGGTGTTACCGAGTATCCTCAGACTTGGGAAGAGCTGATGGACGCTTGCGAGAAGGTCAAGGCTGCTGGGCATATTCCTGTAACGACTGACTCCAACTACTGCACCAGCTGGGTCGGCTACTATATGTCTCGCCGCCTCGGTAACGATCGTGTGATGGAACTGGCAAAGGATAGCAGCCAGTGGGCAAGTGAGCAGGGTGTCAAGGACACCGCCGAGGCAATCGCTTACATGGCAGCAAAGGGTTACTTTGACCCCAATATTGAGTCAAACGTCTATCCCGCAGCACAGCAGGATATGGTTATCAGCGAGAACGTTGCAATGTACATCAACGGCACTTGGCTGCCGAACGAAGTTGCTTCAACTACTCCCGATGACTTCAAGTGGGGCGCATTTGCTTTCCCGGAAGTTCCTAACGGTGTCGAAGGCACGGAGGGTGGTTGCTACTCCACCTATGCAATCGCAGTCAATAAGGATTGCGATGAAGCTGCAACACAGGCAGCAGTCGAATTCATCGTTTATCTGACGACCAGCGAGTGGGATCAGGAGTTTACCAATCAGGCAAACGCTATCCCTATGAACGTTGATCATGTCTGGCCCGAAAACCTGGCCGATGCTCAGGTCGTCCTGAACAGCTACACCTCCCGTTATCCTTCTCAGACTGCTATCATCACCAACAGCGACAGCAAGCAGATCATTGCAGATGCCTGCCTGAAGCTGATGGGCGGCTCGATCTCTGCAGACGAGTTCGTCAAGATGGCAAGCGCATTCTAAATCAATTGTTTTTACAGAAGGGTAGGAGGTTTACGGCTTTCCTACCCTTTTGCATAGTGAAGGGAAAATAACGATGAAACAAACAAAAGCATCTATCTTGTATTTTATGGGACCAGCCATGCTGCTGTTCTGCTTGATTTTTATTTATCCTGTCTCCCGAACCGCTATTATGAGCTTTTTCAGCGTGAAGAGCGTTACAAGCGCTGTTTCAACATGGTCTTGGGCAGGACTGGACAATTACATTAAGCTGTTCCATACGCCGCTGTTCATCACATCGGTCAAAAATATCGGTAAGATCTGGCTGTACTGCGGTATTGCTTGCCTTGGGCTTGCAATCGTTCTGGCAATCATCCTGACAAGTGGTCTTCGCGGTCAGAAGTTTTTCCGTGCTATTATCTATATGCCCAACGTTATTGCAGCAGTCGCCGTTGGTTATATGTGGTTGCTGTATGTTTACAATGCTAAATTTGGCCTGTTCCACTCCCTTTTCACTGCCCTTGGCTGGGAGTCCATGGCGAACTTCCAGTGGCTTGGTACAGACCACATGTTCCTCTCAATGTGCATCGCTTATGTATTCAGCAATGTGGGCTACTTCATGCTGATGTACATTGCAGCTATTGAAAAAATCTCTCCCGATTACTATGAAGCCGCCACTATTGAGGGTGCAAATGTTTTTGACAAATTCTTCCACATCACCCTCCCGCTGATTAAGGGCGTTCTTGGCACTTCTCTGGTGCTGTGGACTACCAAAACGATGGGCTTCTTCGCTTTGGCACAGGTTTTCGGCGGTGTAAGCACCTATACTCCGATGATGTACACCTACCAAACCCTGTTCGGCAGTGAGATTAGTGCAGACAGCATGAACACGGGTGTTGCAGCAGCAGCAGCCTGCATTATGACCATTGTTGTCGTCGCAGTTTCTACGATTTCTCGTAAGAGTATCAAAGACGATGGCTACGAACTGTAAGGAGGAAAACAGACAATGGCAAAAGCAAAAAAAGAAAAAATGGAAGCGAATCCTTTTAAGTTGAAGAAAGAACTTCCGCTTCTTCCGGGCTATATCATCGTCGTTTTGTGGACGGCCTTTATCTTCTGCATGATTGGCTGGATTATCCTTGCATCTCTGTCTACTACAAAGGAAATCTTCACGGGTAGCCTGCTCGCGAGCGGACTGCATTTTGAAAACTACACTAAGGCACTTTTTACGAATAAAGCGGCTTTGAACCTGCTGAACTCTGTCATTTACACCGTTCCGTCGTGTATTTTGATCATTGTGGTTTGTGCACCGGCTGCATACTGCATGTCTCGTTTTAAGTTCCGTGGTGCTGGTTTGATTCAGGCGCTTATCATCATCGGTCTGGCAATCCCTAATATTATGATCGTCATGCCGCTGTTTTCTATCGTCAGTGCGCTGAATCTGTCTGGCACTCACTTTACTCTGATATTCCTGTACACGGCGTGCTCTGTTCCATATACGACTTTCTTCCTGCTGACCTTCTTCAAGGGAATCAGCACCTCGTTCGAGGAAGCTGCCGCTATCGACGGCTGCGGCCCGATCCAGTGCTTCTGGAAAATTATGTTCCCTTTGGCGCAGCCTGCTATTGTTACCGTGTCTATCTTTAACTTTATCGGTAAGTGGAACGAATACTTCATGGCTTTGATTTTCGCAAATAAATCCAATCTGCGCCCCATCGGTGTCGGCCTGTATCAGACCGTTACTTCCATGATGAACTCCGGTGACTGGGCTGGAATGTTTGCGTCTGTTGTCATCGTCTTTATCCCGACAGTCGTTATCTACGCGTTCCTGTCGGATAAGATTATTTCTGGCGTCACCGCTGGCGGCAACAAAGGCTAATTATTTCGAGGAGAGGAGATTCCAAACCAATGGAACTTCATTTTACTGGCACTGGCGCTGCATATTATCCTCGGTTGGGCAGTAATGCGGCATTCTTTGTGAAAAACAATCATCTCTTTATGATTGACTGCGGCGAAAGCACATTTCGGAAAATGGAGGCACGTGATGAGATTCGGACTTGTGACAAGATCACAGTTTTCATCACCCATCTGCACGCAGATCACATTGGTAGCCTTGGCTCATTTGCCTCCTACTGTTTGTCCGTTCTCCAAAAACGCATCACAGTCATCGCACAGGATGATACCGTAGTTGAAATCTTGAAGCTCATGGGTGTTCCTGCTGATATGTACGATTTCACGACAGATTACACCCAAATTTTTGAGGATGGTCTGCATGTGGAGGCTGTTCCCGTCAAGCATGCTTCTGATATGAAGTGCTGCGGTCTTCTGATTTGCGATGAAGAAGAAACTACCTACTTCAGCGCAGATGCATCGGAACTTCCGAATAACATCCTTCAGGAGTTTAAGCAGGGGAAGATTCAGACAATTTATCACGACTGTACCTTCCTGACAAAGGAAAGTCCTTCACATTGCTCGCTGAAACGACTGTGTGAGTACTTCCTCCCTGAAATGAGAAGCCGTGTATACTGTATGCACTTTGGCGGTGACTTTGAGAACCAAATCAAAGCAGCTGGTTTCCAGACCGTTACAAGCGTCTAATACAGCAACGGATGTGTCCTGCCAATCATTTGTGCGGCAGGACGCATTTCTTTTATCACTTTTTTGTAAAGTTTAGGTGAATTATCGTTAAAAGTTAGGTGAAACCTGATGAACCTTCATACAATCCGAGAAATAACCTACGGCACGATTTTCTTTCGTCTTTTTCTGTCCATCGTTATCGGCGGAATTTTAGGACTGGAACGCGGCCGTAAAAGTCGACCCGCTGGACTGCGCACTTATATTCTTGTCTGCTTGGGTTCGACTGTCGTTATGATGACAAACCAATATGTTTCACAGTGCATGAATACGGGCGACCCGGTCCGCATGGGTGCGCAAGTCCTTTCTGGCATTGGTTTTATTGGTGCAGGTTCGATCATGAAAACCGGACGGAATCAGGTTCGGGGCATTACGACTGCGGCCGGTTTATGGGCTGCTGCATGTATTGGTCTTGCAATTGGCATTGGCTTTTATGAAGTTGCAATTGCTGGCGGAATTCTGATTTTCATTGTCTTGTCCATCATGCAGAACATGGATTATTTCACGCGGAAACACACAAGCGTAATTGATATCTATGTGGAACTCGAAAGCCGTGAATACATGGGTGAATTCATCGAGTTTATGCGTGATTCCGGATTGAGCATGAGCAACCTACAAATGGAGCCGGACTATCTTGGTACAAACTCCATCAACAGTGTCGCGTTTGTGGTTACGGTGCGCAGCCTTGAACACCGCCCACACGACAGCATGATCGACACCCTGCGGCACATCCCTCATTTGAAATTTATCGAAGAACTTTAATTTGTATAAGGAAAATTCTTATGACAAGAACAAAAAGACTTTTGGCTTCGGCATTTTTGATGCTGAGTTGTATCCTTTTTACCGCGTGCAGCCAGAACAAAGAAGTGGACTTCGTGAAAAAATATAAAGTCGATTTAAGCTCGACTTCTGACATCACTGAAACACTTCAAAAAGCAATTGATGAACTGCCCGATGGCGGCGTGTTGTTTTTGCAGGACGGAACATATCCGCTGGCAGGTCGAATCGTGTTCAAAGAAAATATGACCTTCAAACTGAGCGATAATGCAATTTTGCTAAACTGCAGTCAGGACAAGAATCCCATGATGGCCTACAACCACCCTTATAAGCACAACAAGGCTGAAGGCAACAGCAATATCATCATCGAAGGTGGCATCTGGGATATGAACGGTCAGCTGGATGAATCCGGAACGCCCAAAAATCTCCCCAATGCGGAGGCCATCAACGCTCTTGGCATCGGTTACGGAAGCAATATCACGATCCGCAATATTACTTTCCGGGATTGCTACAACGGACACGTGATTCAGGTTGCTGGCTCGGACAATGTTCTGATTGAAAACTGCCGTTTTGAAGGTCAGTCCTTCCGTGGAAGCGGCGACAAAACGCGCGAGCTTCTTCAAATCGAACCCGGTACGGTAAAGGGCTATCCCTATACGCTGGTGCAGAACAAAGCTCCCTCTACGAATGTCACAATTCGCAACTGTTATTTTGGTGGCAGTGAAAACACGCCGCACTATATGGCGGCCATCGGAACACACTCTCAGCAGGCAGGGGTGAAATGCTCTGACATCGTAATTGAGGACTGCACATTCGATAATGCCGCTTATACTGCCATTCATTTCATGGCCTATGACCGCATTACCATCCGTAACAATATCTTCACCATTACTTCGGATTCGGAGCAGATCGACCGCTACGGAATTTTGGCTGATACCTATGGTTCGTTCATCGACCCAACAGGTGCAGAAAGCACAACAGACTTTACCATCGAAGGCAATACATTTGATGTCAGTGATCCGAAGGCGACCGTTCTGGAGATTACCACAAACAATAAATCTCCTAAGCACATCAAGAATGTTATCATCAAAGGCAACACTCTGAAAGGTGTGAATGGCGGAAAAGCAATAGACCTGTATCTTTTGGACAATTGTACTATCAGCGGAAACACGATTGAAGGATTTGACCGTCCCATTGTCGCAAATTCTTGTGACGAGCAGTTCATATCGGATACGGACGTTGTTACAGAATAATGGAGGCAATTTATGCAAACTGTCATTAGCAATGAATTTCTGAATGTGACAATTGATACGCATGGTGCAGAGGTTGTCAGTGTAAAAAATAGCAAAGGCGAAGAGCTTATCTGGCAGGCTGACCCCGCTATTTGGGATCGTCATTCTCCAGTATTGTTTCCGTGGGCTGGACGACTTGCCAATGGTGAACTGATTCATAATGGAAAGCACTATAGCGGTGGACAGCATGGCTTTATTCGGGATTTGGAGCATACCTTAAAGCAGAATAACGGAATTTCTGCTCAACTGATGTTCCGAGCAGACGAAGAAACGAAAACTCTGCGATTTCCGTTTGATTTTGAATTCACAAGTGTTTTCACTCTTGACGGGCATACGCTCCACCATGAAGTCCATGTGAAAAACTGCGGCGACGAGAATATGCGGTGTGGAATTGGCTTTCATCCGGGATTTAATATTCCTTTTGATGAAAACCACACAACTACGGATTATGAGATTCGGTTTGAGCAAGAGGAAAGCCCAATCATTCTGGATTGTCTTCCTCACGGTCTGCTCTCTGGAAAAAGTTTTTATCAATGGAAAAATACTCAGGCGATTCCACTGACGGATACGCTGTTTGATAATGATAGTTTCTGTCTTGCCGGACTCCGTTCCAAAACGATTGGAATTTACGAAAAGAATTCTGAGCGAAAAATTATCTGCGATATTTCGGAATATCCGTATACGCTACTTTGGAGTGCACCTACGAAACCTATGCGATTTATCTGCATTGAGCCGTGGCAGAGTCTCCCAGCTGCAGAGACTGACACCTCCGAGTGGAATGAGCATGCGGCAGCGGCTTGCATCGCACCTAATGAAAGTTACTCTATAACATTACATACAACATTTGAAAGATAAATAGAAGGTCGTTGTATGAACTGTGAAATAAGGTAGCAATCATAAACCAACTGGTAAAACAGGAAGGGCATATTCGTGATAAAAAATATTGTTTTTGATATGGGAAACGTTCTGGTTCGGTTTGACCCGGAACTGTTTATGGACCGCTATTCTCTCACCGGCGAGGATCGCAAGCTGATCCGCAACGAGGTGTTTCGCTCGGTAGAGTGGACCATGCTGGACCGGGGTGTAATCGACGAAGAGATCGCAGAGCAGCGCATTCTGCCCCGTCTGCCTGAACGTCTGCACGATGCAGCCTGCGGGCTGATCGAAAAGTGGGATGACCCCATTGTGCCGGTGGAGGGAATGCTGGAGCTTTTGCAGGCACTGAAAGCAAAGGGCTACCGGCTCTACCTGCTTTCCAACGCTGCCACCCGTCAGCCTATCTACTGGGCACGGGCAGAGGCCAGCAAGCTGATGGATGGTGTCCTGATCTCCGCAGAGGTCAAGCTGCTGAAGCCCGACCCGCAGATCTACCGCACCTTCCTGCACAAGTTCGCCCTTCGCCCGGAGGAATGTGTCTTTATTGACGATACGCCCATCAACGTAGAGGGCGCACTCTACGAAAACATGGCAGGCATCGTGTTCAACATGGATGTCGCTGCCCTTGCCGAGAGCCTGCACGCCTTGGGCGTAGAATGGTAATATCCCATTTGGAGAAATGCTTATGATGATCTGGATCGGTTTGATACTTTTGATTTGTGCCGGATTCTCCGCTTATGCGGGGGCATCCCAGTTGGAACAGGCAAAACAACATGCGAAGTGTTCTTTGGACGCTTTTACGAAACGAAGAAACGGGGTAAGCTGTATTTGTCTGTCAATTCTGTTCGTGATCCTTGGGGTAGCTATCAATCTATGACGGTGCATTTCTCCCATCCACATTTGCTTCTTCCAAAGCCTGTCTGATGGGATTGCTGCTGAACCCTCACAGCGATAGCCTATCGGTGGTTTTGAAAGATAAATATTCCCTCATTTTGTCACTGCATCACAGCAGCAATAAGAGCGGAACCTTGCAAAAGGCTCCGCTCTTATTGTTTAAGAAAGTATTGCATTTCGAGACGGAAAGAATGCACTTTACTTTGCCCTCATACTGCGGCAGCAGAGCTTTCAGTGCCTCCAGATTATCGCCGTGGATGATCATGTTCTCACTGCCGTTGTCTGCGGTGTGCTGCCCCTGCTCATCAAAACTGTATTGCCGTTCCAGCACCCGGAAGGGAACTTCCTGATGATGGTTCACGACTTTATTTTTACCGATCCATTCCAAGGTTGGCATGGCGTTTTTCTCCAATCTAAAAATTCTAAACTGCGGACAAAAAGGACGCATTGTTGTGGCAAGCAGTGCAGACGTATATACATCTGCTTATTTTGCGTTGCAAAATGCTTGTTGGGGAAGCACCCCAAACCCCTTTGTTCTGCATTTTCCAATGCAGGCTGCGCGTCCCGGTGGGACGCTTTTACCCGGTGATACTCTCTGGGTCGTTGAGGACTTGCATGAGGTGAGAAGCAGCTTCTGCAAGAGAAGCGTACTTCATCTGTTCCGGGACAGGCGTATCCAGAAGCGTAATGCCCCATTCCTGCATACATTCCGCAAGTTCCTTCTGCGCTAACAGTGCAGCGTCCCGGCGCACCTCCGGGGTCACAGCGTCATCCAAAACGTAGTCAACATTAAATTTTCCATTGCGGTCCTCGGTCAACTCCACCATGGAGTAATGCGCCTCCCAGTAGTGGCAGTACCAGACCCTGCCGCCAATCTCCGCCATGCCGGAGCGCAGATCTTCTTCATCGCTCCATTGCGGAATATCAGAAAGAATGCTTTGCAGCTGCTCATACGCTTGCTGTTCGGCAGGGGTGGCTTTCTTGCAACTGTATTCCCGCTGGATGGTACGCTGCCAGTACAACGCCAGCTTGCCGCACTTTGCCTGCTCGATCGCATCCTGAATATCGACTAAAATGCTGTACCGTGGTTCTCTCATCTTGACACCCCCAAATCAACTCTTTGGGAAACAATACATCCTATAAGAATGATTATAGCCGAAAGGAATGCAAAAGAAAAGCGCATCGGCGAAATTTCAGCCGATGCGCTTGCAAAGTTTGCGATTTTATTCCTCGTTTGTGAGGTAAGGGAGATTGCCGATATAGGTGTCCAGCAGATCGAGTGCCGCTTTTTTCTGGATGGGGGTCAAGCCTTCCAGTCGCTTGCGGATCTCGTCGTCGGTCACATGAGATGCACTGGGCACCAGATCACACAACAATGTGTCTGCGGAAATATTCAGAGCGTTCAGAAGTTTAACAATGGTGGCAAGGCCGGGTTCCTTTAAGCCGCGCTCTACCATGCCGATATAGTTGGAGGAAAGCTCGGATTTTTCCGCAAGTTGTTCCAGCGTCAACCCATGCTTTATACGCTGCTCCCGCAGTCTCTGTCCAAAAAGCTCTTTCATAGTGCAACCTCATCCTATCGTGTTCTTTACACTCCATAGGATACCTGTTAAACGCATTAACATACACAATCGAAAGAGATGAACAATTCCGTTAAAGATTGAACCAACGAAAAAAAGATTGCCAGAAGCGGACCTCTTACGGTCAACTCCCGGCAATTTGTTCTTATCGAGCCTGCTCGTTCTCCTGTGCGGGCTTTTCTTCCGCAAAAAATCGTTCCACGTTTTTCTGTGCCCGAACCAGTTCTTGCATCTCATTTCGTGCCTTGCGGTAGTCCGGGTAGGCAGCTTTCTTTTTTGTCAGCAGTTCTGCAAACTCCGCATCCAACTCCTTGACCCTCGGCAGTTTTTGCAGTCCAGCTTCGTCAAAGGCCACTTTCGCCGCCTTGTGCAAGGTAATCTCCTCCCGGTGGGCTTCCAAAAACTTCTTACTGTATCCTGACTTGCGATAGGAATCATAGACCGAGCGGGTCTTGGCATAATTGATGATGTGGGTTTTCAGGACAGCAATTTCCGTCAACCTCGCTTCTGCCGCCTTGATGGAATCCCCCATAGCATGATAGCGTTCGGTTGCCGCCGCTGCGCGTTCCCGCAGTTCCTCAGCACTGCCGATCTTCTGTTCCTGTAAAAACAGCAGCGTCTTGGACATCTCTTTCAGGTTGAACTTGGTTGCCCACTTTTTGTAGCCGACACTTTTGCCCTCTGCCATTTTCCCCTGAATATCCACCAGCAACTGGAAGGGCTGCTCTTTGGGTGGCTTCTTCTGGTACGGCTGGTGTTTCACCTTGCCCTCCAACACCGCCTTGATCTCATCCTCGCCATAGCCGGTGCCCAGTGTACGGAACCGGATAAAGCGTTTCTGCCCCTTGCCCTTCACCGCCGTGTGCTTGCCATGCTTTACCTCATATCCTTGCTGCTCCAGCTTTTGCAGAAACGCTTCGTAATCTCCCGGCTTTTCTGCGAGAATAGTGTCGATGATTCCGCACAGGCGGTCACGGTTGCTCTCCTTGGGTGGGTAGACGATGCGCTTTTGACGCTCTCGATAGGGCTTCTTTTCAATGACGGACAGCTGATGCTCTAAGCAAATCAGGTCACTCAACCGCTGCACTGCCAACGCCGAAAAGAAAAAATCCCGGAACTTTCTGGTGCCATCCAGTGCCGTAGAATTAAAAATCACATGGTTGTGGATGTGCTTCCGGTCCGTGTGCGTTGCCACTACAAAGGCGTGCTTGCCCTTGGTAAAGCGCATAGCCAGTTCGTAGCCTACCTTGTTAGCTTCCTCTGCGGTGATCTCTCCCGGACGAAAGGACTGCCGTATCTGATAAGCAATCACATCGCTTTTCTGTCTGCGTCCGTTTACAAGGTCGTACTGCCGCTTGGTGAGCATAAATTCTTCATCTGCTGTCAGAGTGCTGCAGGCATAGCTGCTGACAAACTGCCCTAGCTCGGTCTTGTCCGGGTTTTCGATATAGTCCGTGCGATTTTTCAGGCAGGCTGCAACGGTCATGCCTTTGTTTTTGTGCAATGCAATCAGCCGTGTTGCTGCCAGCATCATCACCCCCTATAAAAAGAAAATGCCGCACATCGGCGGCATCAAGATCATTTGGATAATTTTTCGTGATCGGCAGCACCTGCCAGATACATGGCTTCCTGCCGAACACTTTCCAATTCGTTGCTGATTGCATCCAATTCCAGATAGAGGCTCCATGCTTCATCGCCGATAAGAGCTTTCAACGCAATCTCTGCGGCAATCTTTTTCTGGATCAGTGCACGATATTCGTCATCGTCTGCAAGCTGTCGTTGCAGAATATCTTTCAGATTTTCCCAATAATAGTCGGTCATAGTATCCGTGTCCATCGAATCCCTCACAATCCGGCAACCCAGCCATTAAAACGCTCCGCTGCCTCTACGATCAAAGCACCCATAAAAATCAGCGCAAAGCAGCCAAACTCCGCCACCAGCAAGATCAAAAACTGCAGCCACTCCTGACAATAGAGAGTATAGAGGCCGCAGCCGAAAATATACAGCATGGGCAGTGCCAGCACAAACGCTGACAGGTTCAGCGTCCATTTCAGCATCAGCACCAGAAACGCACTCAGGAGAACCACAGGAAAAAGGAGAGCTTTTGCTACGAATTTCATATTGACACCGCCTTTCTGCTTTCAGTATATGGATAGAGCATGAGCCTGTCAATGGTGTTGCCGCCTATGTACCCCCGCAGTCCTCCAACTGCGGGGGGAAAATTTTAGAGTTCTGCCAGCCGGGAGAGAACCTGCCGACCAATGTCAATCAGCTCATCCAGCCGCTGCCGCAGATCCTCCATGTCGGCGGCGTAGACCCGGCCATTTTCATTAGCGGCTTTGGCGTACTGGTTCAGGTTGTTGCTGCACATCTGCA
>ERZ1034976.1120-NODE-1120-length-21843-cov-15.210483_pt1 | contig 21843 bp, 20 predicted proteins | sample MGYA00520623_ERZ1034976 | MGnify/ENA primary metagenome ERZ1034976 (study PRJEB33766, sample SAMN09781774) | gut metagenome | biome: gut microbiome | host: Homo sapiens | place: Madagascar | study: EMG produced TPA metagenomics assembly of the PRJNA485056 data... | reverse complement strand
TCACCTTTGACCCCAACGCCGAAGCCGGTCAGGCCGCCATGGCGGACAACCGCCCCAACGTGAAAAAACTGGCCATCTACGCGGAGAACGTCAAGGAGATCGACCTGCACAACGTCAAGATCACCGGCTACGAGGGCGAGCGCCTGCGCTTTGCCAATGTCGGCCATTTCGAGGAGGACTGACCCATGACCCATGAAGAAATTCTCACCCTGCTGGGCGACTATGTGGACTACCTGATCGCCAATTCCAGCGCCGAAGCCCCCATGTGGAACATTGAAAAGGTGCGCAGCGGCAAGCCCAACAAGTGGAACTACATCGACGGCTGCATGATCACGGCCTGCCTGAGCCTGTACAAGACCACCGGGGACGAGAAGTACCTGAGCTTCTCCAAGGACTTCATCGACTTCTTTGTGCAGGAGGATGGCTCCATCAAGACCTATGACCCCAAGGAGTACAACCTGGACAATGTGAATCAGGGCAAGAACCTGTTCACCCTGTACGACATCTTCGGGGATGAGAAGTACCGCCGGGCCATTGACACCATCCGTAGCCAGCTGCTCACCCAGCCCCGCACCAAGGAGGGCAACTTCTGGCACAAGGACATCTACCCCTGGCAGGTCTGGCTGGACGGCACCTACATGGCCCAGCCCTTCTACATGGAGTACGAGACCCGCTACAACAAGATGCAGGGCTGCATTGACAGCTACAAGCAGTTTATGAACATCAAAAAGCACATGCGGGACGAAAAGACCGGCCTGTACTACCACGGTTACGACGAGAGCCGCCAGATGTACTGGGCTGACCCCGTGACCGGCTGCAGCCCCAACTTCTGGCTGCGGGCCATGGGCTGGTTCATGGTGGCCATGGTGGACGTGCTGGAGCGCATGGACGAGCAGCTGTACAACGAGTACCGCGGCATCATGGCCATGCTCAAGCAGACCATCGAGGACGTGCACAAGTTCCAGGACGAGGAGACCGGCATGTTCTGGCAGGTGATGGACCACCCCGGCGTGGAGGGCAACTATCTGGAGACCAGCGGCACTGCCCTGTTCGCCTACGCGGTGCTCAAGGGCGTGCGCCTGGGCTACCTGCCCAAGCGGATGGCTGCCTGGGCTGAGAAAGCCTTCTACGGCACCTGTGACAAGTACCTCTCCAAGAACCCGGACGGCAGCCTGCAGCTGGGCGGCATCTGCCTGGTGGCAGGTCTGGGCGGCAAGGATCACCGCGACGGCTCCCTGGCCTACTACTTCAGTGAGCCTGTGGTCTGCAACGATGCCAAGGGCGTAGGCCCCCTGGTGCTGGCCTATACCGAGATGATCGCCCGCAAGTAATACACGATACAGCAAAAAGCGAACCGCCATGGTGACAGATGCCATGGCGGTTCGCTTTTACACTTTTTTCTTCGAGCACCCATCGTCCGGGTGCACATTCAGTATACCCGGACAGGTGCCCCCTGTAAAAGGTATCTTTTGTATTGCTGTGATATGTTTTTTGTATGGCTCAAACTTCCGTATGGGAGGCCGCGCTGCTGTCCTCATTTTCATCATCGAGGTCAGGGCCGGTGCCCTCGTCCAGATCAAGACGCAGGCGGTCGCTTTCCGCATCATCCAAGTCCCGTTCCTGCCGGGCATCGTATTCGATCCAGAACTCCTCCCGGTGCAGGGCAAAATCAAAGGCTGCCATCAGGCAGGCCCCGCCAAAGGCGCTGACCATCAGCACGATGCAGAGAAGCACCGAAAGAAAATCGTACTTCCAGCGCTGGGGCCTTGCGGCAAAATACAGCACCTCGCACCCCAGCAGGATCAACCCTGCCGCCGGGGCGATCTTCAGCGCAAGCTCCCAGTTGAAATGCGGCACAAAGAAATAGCAGAGGAACAGCACGCCGCAGACGATCAGGCAGACACCCAGCGTCAGGGTGCCCACCCGGCGCACCGGGGCACTCTCCGGGGCTTTGGGGGTCGGGCGCACTGTTGTGTTATTCTTCTCGTCCATCGTCTTCATCCTCCGGGTCAAGGGTCACCTCACCGGTCGTATCCGGCTCTGCCTTGCGGGCAAAGTGATCCAGCAGGCTGGGCATCTTCTTTTCAGGCTGATACTCCTGAAAATCAGTCTCCTCCGGGGCGGCGGTTTCCGGGGCAGCCTTCTTTGCCCTGGGCCCACGCACCAGCCAGATGCCGCACAGGATCAGTGCCACGCAGAGCACCACCTCGGGCAGTTGATCCATCACCAGATAGACGGCCCGCCACACCGGAGCCTTCTGGCCCCAGCGCCACAGGATATCGCCCAGCGTGTTCATAATGATCTGCTCGTAGGCGATCAGCGCACCGGTGGCGATCAGGCACCATCCCACCAGCTTGTGGCTGTCCATCATCATCCGGGCAAGGCGCTTGTCCTGCGGGTCGAAGTGGACCAGATAATCGTCCTCCGGGGCGGTGCCCATGCTGATCTGGGCACGCAGGTTGAAGGTGTCGAAAAAGCTGTACATGAACACCACCAGCAGCGCAAACGCGACGGGCGGGATCAGTGTGGATGCCATGCCGATGGCAACAGCCATCAGCACCAGCGAAAGGCCGCGCTTCATATATCCCTGATACATCTGGCCTGCGCCCGGGATAAAGGCGAACAGCAGGGTCAGGATGCCATTTTTCTTCATAATCGTTCCCTCATTTCTCTGTATTCGGGGTGTTACCCGCGATCTTATCGGTCACATCCGTGAGCAGCTTGTGGAGCAAAGAGGAGCCTTCGCCGGCATAGCGGCGATCCTGTTTTGTCTCCACGGGTCTCCCCAGCTGTTCCGGCGCGGCCTGCGGCCGGTCGTCCTCAATGGGGCGGTATTGCGGGGTGTTCTCCGGGGCCGGGTCATTCCGGCCAGGCTCCCAGAGCTGGCTCTGGTCGGTCTCCAGCACGGTCTCCCGCCCGGCACCATACTGGATGATCTGCTGCAGCGCCCCGCTCCGCCACAGGGTCAGGGCCAGCACAGCGGCCACACCGGCCACGGCAGCCCTGCCATAGGTATTCTGCATCAGGCGGGCCCAGATCGTGCCCATCACCGCGCCCTGCATGCTCCTTGGCGGTGTTTCCAGTGCGTCGGCGGTCAAAAGGTCCGTGTAGCGGTCCATGCACTGGTCACAATAGGAGAGGTGTTCGGCGGCTTCCAGCCTGCCCAGCTCATCCAGCTGGCCGTCCATCATGGCCCGGAAGCCCGCGTCGGTCATGCAGCCATCTTCACGAAACAATTCCATCTTCGCTCCTCCTTTCCTGACGGATCTGCTCCGCCAGCATTTTCTTTGCCCGGTAGATCTGCGCCTCCACCGTCTTTTGGGGCCTGCCGCAGAGGGCTGCCGCCTCGGCGGCGGTGCGGCCCTCCAGCAGCATCAGGCGGCAGGGGGTGCGGTACGGCTCCCGCATCCCCAGGATCTTCCCGGTCAGGGTCTCCTCGCTCATGGCATCCAGCACCTGCTGCTCCGGGTCGGAGCCGGGCGGCGCGCCTTCCAGTGCAAGGATATCATCTCCCGGGGTGTTCACCCGGCGCACCCACGCACTGCGCAGGTAGTCCTTGGCTTTGTTGGAAGCGATACGCGCCAGCCACTGCTTTTCGTACCCGGGCGGGCAGCGGTCAATGGCCCGCCATGCGGCCAGAAAGGTCTCCTGTGCCAGATCCTGGGCATCGCCCTCGTCCGGCACCAGCTGGTGGCAGACCGTGTAGACCAGCCCCTGATACTGCCGCACCAGCGCATTGAATTCCAGTGTTGTCAACGGTCCGCATCCCTCCTTTCCTGCCGCTCTGTAAATGAATACGAAGCAGAGCGCGGTTTTCCTGCAAAAATTTTGAAAAATAAAAACGGATATACCTCTCCGGCATTGCGCTGCTTGGCTCCCCTATCAGGGGAGCTGGCGCAAAGCGCCTGAGAGGTTCTTCTTTTGCAATGCCTCAAGTTATGCTATACTATTACTACTATAGCACAAGAAGGAGGCGTTTTCCATGGGGGGAAGCACCAAACAGGCCCTGCTGCAGGCGCTTTCGGCGGCAGAGGGAGCCTATATCTCAGGCCAGCAGCTGGCCGAAGCGCTGGGCGTGAGCCGCGCGGCTGTCCACAAGGCGGCACAGGCGCTTTCGGCCCAGGGATACGCGCTGGATTCCGCCCCGCGCCGGGGCTACCGGCTGGCAGGCGGCGACCCCTTCTGCGCCGAAGCAGTGGGCCCCTACCCCGCCCCCATTCACATCTACGACACGCTGCAAAGTTCCAACCTGACGGCCAAGCAGCTGGCACTGGGCGGTGCACCCCACGGCACGCTGGTGCTCACGGCCCATCAGCAGGCGGGGCGCGGGCGGCTGGGGCGGCGGTTTGAGAGCCCTGCCGGGAAGGGGGTCTACCTCTCCCTCATCCTGCGGCCCGCCCTTTCTGCTGCCGATGCCCAGAGCGCGACCATCAGTGCAGCGGTAGCCGTGGCCCGGGCTGTCAAGGCCCTTTGCGGGCTGGAGCTGGGCATCAAATGGGTGAACGACCTTTACTATCAGGGCCGCAAGGTCTGCGGCATCCTGACCGAAGCCGGGACCGACATGGAGAGCGGCCAGCTGGAATGGCTGGTGGTGGGCATCGGCCTCAACCTGACCACCTCCCCTGCCGACTGGCCCGAGGAGCTGGCCCGCACGGCAGGCAGCCTTTACCCCGGCGGCCCCGCACCCGTGAGCCGGGCAGTGCTGGCCGGGGCCATTGCCCGGGAGTTGCTCTCCCTCTGCCCGGCCTTCGACTGTCTGGACGAGTACCGGGCCCGCTGTTTTGTGCCGGGCCACTGGGTCACTGTCTGCACCGGGGCCGATACCTATGCCGCAAAGGCCCTTTTCATTGACGATGCGGGCCGTCTGGTGGTGGAGCGCGAGGGCGGCAGGCAGGTTGCCCTGCAGCACGGCGAGGTCAGCATCCGGCCGACAAGGACAGGGTGAGGTGGATTTGCGAAGCAAAGACGGAGAGGGTGAGCCGCTTTTCTGGTTGTAATTCGTCGAATCTTATGATAAACTAAAAATATCGCCAGCAATGGCGGTAAAGGTGCTGTCTGCAATGCAGGTGGTCATGCTTCCACTCCCGGTCATTACATCCCCACGCAAGTGGGCTGCAGGTCTCCGGGAAACGGAACTTTTTTGAATAAGATCCTGTCCCGGAGCTTTAAGCGAAGGGAGGGATGTCGGATGTCTTTAGCAGAAGTTTGCGCACTGCTGACCGTCATCATCGGTTTGCTGACGTTGATGGTCAATGTTGCCAAAGCCGCATTTGATGCTGGTTGGAAAATTTCTAACAAAGAACACGATAAAAACAAAAAAGATTGACCGCCCCAAGCCTTCCAAACTTAGCGGTCAATCTTTTTAACTGACTAGGAGTGGGAGCTGACCATTTGCAGTCAGCGCCTTTTCTATTTGTAGTATAGTCAATTTTCGGTGGATTGTCAAGGAGGAGAGGTCGTCCTCAAAAAAAAAAAAAAAACCCAGTCAGGTGAAAGGATTCCTCTTTTTCTGTATTATAGGAAGTAGAAGAGTATAAGCCCCCATACCACCCAGCCGGGAGACCGGCGCAAGGAAAGTGAGGAATCCCCTATGAAGAAGCGACTACTCAGCCTGTTGGTGGCAATCAGTATGGTGCTGACGTTCCTGCCCGTGTCGGCCCTGACCGCAGCAGCGGAGGATAGCAGCAACGGCGAACTTAAAATCGGACAAAACTGTTATCCTGTTCTGGATAATATCCCTCACCAAACAGTCAACGGGCATGATATCTACACTGGTGATGGCTGGACTTACGATGCCGATGAAAATTGTAAAATTCTGACCCTGTGCCCCAGTGCGCCAACAAACTATGATTTTTTTGCCATACACACAGGGCACTCCATCACAACCGACTGTAACCTGGTAATTGGCGAAAATGCAACCGTTACGGATGGAAATTTTATAGCCTCTGTTACGAACAATGGCACTATCAAAGGCGGCATTTTTAAGGATGCTGTTACAAACCATAGCACAATAATCGGTGGCCGTTTTTTCTCTTCGGTCACCAATGAATTGGATGGCATTATTGAAAATGGTCAGTTTGGTGATTGGGCTTCTTCGTACACCGTTACAAACAATGGCGGCAGGATCAACGGCGGCACTTTCAAAGAGATGTCAAGCATTCGCAGTACCGGTTCCGTAGCATCAGGTTATACCCTCGCAGCAGAAACGCCGTCCGTTTTTTCTTCTGTTTCGGTCAATGGGTATCACAATTCATGCTATATCATCCCGAATCAGGCATCCGTTTCTGTTGATATAAGCTATCGTTTTGATGATACTATGTACGATCTTCCACCCCTTGATGTAACCATTGATAATGCACCGCCTACGCTTCTTTCCGACTGGTGTGGGAGTGATTTCAAGATTGAGTTCGAGGATATCCGCGGAGTTTATGAAGTCACCTTTACCGCACCGCCTGCAAAAGGCTCAACCGTAACCATCAGCCCACTGACCTGGCTGGTGATTGACAAGGACGGTTACCCGGCCACTGCACAGGATTTGAACGGCAACCGGGCAAATTATACCGGTGACGGCTGGAAGTTTGAAAACGACACCCTGACTTTGGAGCCTGCCGCTAAGACGAACTATGATTTTACCAGCACCGACCTGAACCCCCATAGGGTGGCGGTGAACTGCCCGGTTACGGTGAACAGCAACGCCACCATCACCAACGGCATTTTCCTGAAAGAAGTTACCGGCAGCGCCCTGAACGGCGTTTTCCTGAACGTTCCCACCGGCTGCGAAAACAGCGCCAAGAAAATTACCGTTTCTGATAACGGAACCATTACGGCCCTGAAAACCAGCGGCGATACCACCACACTGGACAGCGCCGCCAAAGAGATTTATGTGGTCGGTACCCCCACCGACAGCACCCTGTATGTGACGCTGAGCAGCGGCAAGGTACGGGAAGTACAGCTGCCTCTTACGGCTGACCTTGAGCTGCAATTGAACGACCCGGCACCCAAACCCGAACCGGAACCCAAGCCCGAACCCGAGCCGGAACCGGAGACCTACACCCTGAAAGTGGTGGGCGGCAGCTTTACGACCGGCGAAAGGGATGCGCTGACCAGCGGCACCGTGCCGGTGGATGCAGAAGCAAAGGTGACCCTGAACCCGGATGCCGTGCCGGAGGGCATGGTGTTCGACCAGTGGACCATCAGCGAGGAAAGCCTGCTGGGCAACCCCAATGTGGCCTACAACGCCGAAAGCTTTACCATCCCGGCCAATGCAGTGGAAAAAGGCAAGACCGTTACCGTGGAAGCCCAGTACCGGGAAGCCACCATTGAAAGCGAAGGCCCCGGCATCCTTGGCACCGCCGCCATAATCGGCACGGCGGGTGCTGGCGCTGCCGTGCTGGGCTACACCGGCTACATGATCGGCACCGAGCTGTACCTGAACACCGTCCTGCCTGCCGGTGCGGCCATCCCCAACAACGCCGGGGAGCTGGCCCTACTGCTGTGGGAAGCCGCCGGGACCCCGGCCCCCGCTGCTCTTCTCCCTGCCGATGCTGCCCCGGTCCAGCAGGCCCTTGCATGGGCCATCGAGAACCAGCTCCTCGCCCCGGATGCGTCCGCGGAGGATTCCGTCAGCCGCTGGGAGGTTATTCGGAGCTGGAATCAGATGAAGGGGTAAGTGGCGAACCCTTTAGCATCCTCACCCTCTCCGTCATTGCTTGCGCAATGCCACCTCTCCCGAAGGGAGAGGCAAGACATTACAGAGGGCAGATGCTGCTAAATCTGGGATTGCCTTGGCTCCCCCTTTGGGGGAGCTGGCAAAGCCGTCAGGCTTTGACTGAGAGGGTGAGGATGCTAACTAAACAGCGAACCCCCCGGTGCGATCTGCACTGGGGGGTTCGCTGTTATTGTTGCTTCAGGAAATATGTACCGCTTCCAGCACCCTGATGCCCTCCTGCTCCATCACGTCGCGCAGGGCCTCGAGGTAGCCGGGCTTGTCCACCTTGTTCTCAATGCAGCAGGTCAGCACGCCGTGCAGGCTGGTGACCTCCATTGCAAGGGACGCACCGTCCGGCAGCACCCAGGTCTGGAAATCGGTCAGGTACGCTTCCAGCTCCGGGCTGTGTGGCAGCAGCGGGCTGCCGATGTAGCTGACCCAGAAATCTGCCGGGAAGCCGCTGATGTACTCGCCCATCTGGAACACACGCTTCTTGATCTTGAGCGCGGCCTTCTGCCGGAACACCTGATACACCCAGCCCATCTGTTCGGCCATGCGGAACAGGCGGCGCTCCGGGGTCAGGCTTTCCCGGATCTCATGGTCGAGCCGCTTTGCAAAGCTGTGGAGCCGGGCCTGCGGTTCCAGCCGCAGGGCCAGCTGAAAGGACGCAATGCAGTTGTACAGGGCATGCGGCACCCCCAGCGCCGCGCGGGTGTCGGCGGCATAGCTGTACACAAGATCGTTCTTTTCCAGATACCGCTGCGCTGCCTGGCAGGTCAGCCCCATGAGGGCGCTGAAGGGCTTCACACCCTCCTTCTGCGCCAGATCCACAAGGCTCTGCCTGTCCAGCCGCAGCCGCTGAAAATGGGGCGTGCCCTCGTGGATCTGCAGCACGTCCTTCTGCATGTCGTTGGCCACCTGGCTCTCCGGGTAGCGGGCCAGCAGCTGTTCCACATCATAGGGCGGATCAGAGGCAAGGGCCTCGCACACAAAACCGGCGTTGGAGCGCAGGTTGCAGTAGAGCTTGAGCAGCAGGGTGAAAAAGGGCGAGCCGCCCCGGCCATCGGCCAGGAAGTGGAACCAGTCCAGATAGACCGTGTTCCCCTCACAGCCCAGCGAGAAGAGATAATCGTTCGTCTCCTCGGGGATCTTTGGCTGGGTGCTGCCCTGCCGCACACGGCAGGGGGCGGTGTTGGGCTCCAGACGGGCTTCCCGCTTTTCCCACACCACATGGCAGAAATAATATTCTGCCAGCGGGCGGGCCGCATCCAGTGCCTGCTGCAGAAGGGCCGGGTCAACGGCCTCCTTCAGCGTGGCCTGATAGCGGCAGAGGACCTGATTTTCACGGTAGTAGTAGACGATGCCCTGAAACACCGCACGCTGCTCTGCATTCATCCGGAATTTACCCCGCGTTCTCGGCCAGATAATCAGCCAGATCGCCGATGGTCACAAAGTTGCGCAGCTCCTTTTCGGGGATGCGCAGGCCAAAGGTCTCTTCCAGATCGGCCACGACGGTCAGGATCTCCATAGAGGACAGATCCAGATCATCCATCATCACGCTGTTTTCGTTGACATCCTCGGGCGAGATCTCTGCCACATCCTCCAGAATTGCCAGGATCTGAGACACGATTTCTGCTCTTTCCATCAAAAAATCTTCCTTTCCGTGAGGGATTTTTTATCGCCTGCAAGGGCGCAGTTTCAGTATGCCACGCGCCGGGCCGGTTTAGCCAGCCGGGCGGGACATTCCTGTGTTTTATAATACCTGTTTTATGGAGGAAATGCAACACACCGACCGCCCGGTTTTGCGCTTTTTTTACAATTTCCGCGCTTACCTGCGCAGCAGCTTGCCCATGGCGTTGCGGGGCAGGGGCTCGGCACTGAACTCCACCGCCGTGATCCGCTGGTACAGCGGCAGGGTACGGTTCAGCCCGGTGAGGAAAGCCCGGACCTCTGCCTGCTTTTCCTCAGCGCAGCAGATCAGCGCGCCGATCTTTTTGCCCATCTCCCTGACCACGCACTCCTGCACCTCAGGGCAGGCGTAGAGCTTTCTTTCCAGCTCCTCGGGACTGACGTTCTCGCCGGTACCCAGAATGATCAGATTCTTCTTCCGGCCCACCATGTAGTAATAGCCGTCCTCGTCCTCATGGGCCAGGTCGCCGGTGTGGAGCCAGCCGTCTTTGTCGATGATCTCGGCGGTGGCTTCGGGGTCTTTATAGTAGCCCAGCATCACACAGCCGCCCCGGATGCAGATCTCGCCGGTCTCATCCAGCTTATACTCACAGTGGCCGTCCGGCTTGCCCAGCGCCCGGATATGGGGCTCTGCCTGGGCGTAGTTCACCAGACCATCGCCGCAGGTCTCGGTCATGCCGTAGCACTGGGTGATGTACATGCCGTTTTCCACCAGACCCAGCAGCAGCTCGCTGTCGAACATGGCAGAGCTGCCGCAGGGGTTCCACAGGCCGTTCAGCTTATCGGCGCGGCCGCGCTTGACATCCTTGTAGATGCTCTCCATCAGCACCGGGGCCACGGCAATGGAATCGCTGTGCATCAGCCCCAGATCCCGGTAGAAATTCCGCAGGTCACTGCAAAGGTTCAGGGCCCAGCCCTTGAAGGGCCAGGAGAACAGGCAGATAAAGGTGCCCAGATGGAACAGGGGCAGGATGGCAAAGTTGCTCAGGACATCGTTTTTGTCCTCGGGCAGCTGCCGGTGCTTGAAGTCCAGCATGTGGTCGCCCATGGCAACGTGCATCTGCATCACGGTAAAGAAGTTGCGCTCTGCCAGCATCACGGCCTTGCTGCGGCCGGTGGTGCCGGAGGTGAACAGCATGACCATCAGGGCATTGGGCTCGATCTTCTTTTCCAGCCCGCCGGGCGCGGTATCCTTCCAGACATCCATCGGCCGCAGGCGCTCCCCATACGCAGCCTCCAGCTGCTCACGGCAGCCGTAGTCCACCCCATCGTTCAGGATGAGGGCAGGCTCTGCCAGCTCCAGCTCCCAGCTCAGTTCGTCCCAGGTCTTTTTCTGGTTCATCGTTACCAGAACAGCCCCGGCCAGCACAGCGCCAAAGGTATTCACGCCATACTCATAGCAGTTCCGGCTCAGCAGGACCACCCGCTTGCCCTCCACCTCTGGGATGTTCCGGGCAAACCAGGCTGCGGCGCGGCGGATATCCTGTGCATACTCGGCATAGGTCTTTTCCTTCACGGTGCCGGTGGCATCCTCTACCCAGCGGAAGGCCACCCGCCCGGGGAATTCCTGCTCCATTGTCCGGGTGACAAGATCATAGACATTGTTTACCATGGTCTGCTCCTTATTCTCCCGTTTGATTTTACTTGCGCAGCAGCTTGCCCAGCGCGTTGCGGGGCAGGGGCTCGGCGCTGCATTCTACAACGGAGATGCGCTTGTACATGGGCAGGGTGCGGTTCAGCTCGGTGACAAAATCCTTCACCTGCTGCTGCTTGTCATCCTCACAGCAGACCACGGTGCCGATCTTCTTGCCCATCTCCTTGACGATGCACTCCTTGATGGCATCGCACTTGCCCAGCAGCTTTTCCAGCTCCTCGGGGCTGACATTCTCGCCGCTGTCCAGAATGATGAGGTTCTTCTTGCGGCCGGTCATATAGTAGTAGCCTTCCTCGTCCACGCGGGCCAGGTCGCCGGTGTGGAGCCAGCCGTCCTTGTCGATGGTCTCGGCAGTGGCCTCGGGGTCCTTATAGTAGCCCAGCATCACGCAGCCGCCGCGGACGCAGATCTCGCCGTTCTCGTCCAACTTGACCTCACAGAAGCCGTCCGGCTTGCCCAGGGCACGCAGGTGGTCGCCCTCCTGGGTCACGTTCAGCAGGCCATAGCCGGCCAGCTCGGTCATGGAGTAGCACTGGTTGATGTAGAAGCCATTCTTCACCAGATCGCTCAGGATGGCGGGGTCAAGGATGGCAGAGCTGCAGCTCAGGTTCCACAGACCGTTCAGTCGGTCGGCATGGCCGCGCTTGACCTCGTTGTAGATCATCTCCACCAGCACCGGCGGGGTAGACATGGCATCGCTGTGCATCAGGCTCATATCCCGGCGCAGGTCGCGGGCATCACAGCAGAGGTTCAGGGTCCAGCCCTGCATGCCGTAGGCAAAGTAGCAGATGAAGCCGGCCAGATGGAACATGGGCACCAGCGTAAAGTGGCTGAAGGTCTGGTCGAGGTACTGGGGTGCCAGCTGCTCCTCCTGGTCAAGGATGATCTTCTGGCCATCGATGTACATCTGGCAGGCGGTGAAGTAGTTCTTCTCGCTCAGCATCACGCCCTTGCTGCGGCCGGTGGTGCCGGAGGTGAACATCAGCATCAGCAGACCCTCGTGGTCGATGCGGTTGACCATTTCAGCCTCAGGGGCAGCGGTCCAGGCATCCATGGGGCGGAGCTGAGCACCGTAGAGTGCTTCCAGCTGGGCGCGGTAGCCGTAATCGATGCCATCATTGAAGATGAGGTCCGGCTCCACCATGCCCAGCTCATATTCCAGCTCGGCCCAGGTCTTGCCCTGGTTCAGGGTCACGATGACAGCGCCTGCCATCATGGTGCCGAAAACGACCGCGCCGTACTCATAGTTGGTGCGGCTCAGGATGACGACTTTTTTGCCCTTGGGCTCGCCCAGCTCCTGCTGCAGGTAGCCGGTCGCTTTGCGGATATCCTGCACATACTGAGCGTAGGTCTTTTCCACCACCGTGTCCTTGCCCTCCACATAGCGGAACGCCACACGGTCAGCATACTTATTCTGCATCGCAGAGATCATATCAAAAACGGTCATCGGCATATTTGCCACGGTCACAACTTCGTTACAAGCCTTGTTTGCCATTATTTTACACTCCCTGTTTATTTTTGTTAAATTATTCCCTTTTGTTTCCGCCAAATGGAATCTTCTGGGCACTCTAGCCTAGAGTATACCGCATAGAGGGCTTAAATGCAAGATTTAATTGCACAAATATGCAACTTAAACTTGCAGTCAATCTGTGCACCCGGATGTAAATCCTGCCTTTTGTTGCGGGCAGGCCGTGAGTGTGGTACACTTTTCCCGGTATCCGCCCACCGTGCTTTCTCCCTGCGTTTGATTGACAGCAGGGGCAAAAAGCATTATACTTATTATAAATATCTCTAATTTTTAACATGATGCGCCAAAAATCCGGCAATTCTGCCATCCCGGGGCGGGGTGCGGCGCAGAGGAGGACCTTTTTATGGAGGGAACCAAACGCCGTGCCGCAAATTCGCTGGGCATGTTCGATCTGCTCAAGGGTGTCGGCATGCTGACCATCGTCTTTGCCCACACCGGTGAGCTTTACCCCATGGGCGATGCCAGCCACATCAACCCGCTGACCTTTTTCATGTTCGCCTACCGCGAATCCCTGATGGCGGCCTTTTACATTGCCAGCGGCTACGGCTTCCGCAAGCGCTCCATCGGCAAGTGCATCGACCAGCAGTTCAAAACGCTGCTCAAGCCTTACATCTATACCGGCATTGCCACCACCGTGTTCCATTTCATCATCCATTACAGCCTGTTCGGCAGCCTGCACAACGCCACCTACGAGACCTACAAGGTACTGGGCGGCTTTGCACTGGGCCTGCCCCACACGGCCACCTATTTCGGCCAGCTGTTCTTCTCCTGCGGCCCCATGTGGTATCTGCTCTCGCTGATGATCGCATGGATCCTGCTGGATCTCATCCTGAATATCTTCCCGGAGCAGTACATAAACTGGGCGGTGCTGGGTACCATGCTGTTAGGCTGGGGCATCTGCATCACCTGGGAGGCTCCTTTTTGCATCGGCCAGGGCATGGTCACCGTTCCGGCTCTGTATGTGGGTTACCTTGCCAAGAAGCATAAGATCTTTGAACAGCCCCTCTCGCCCCGTCTGCGCAGCGGGATGATCGCGGCGGCGCTGGCTGTGGCCGCACTGGTGATTCTTACCCAGAGCACCGACTGCGTCTCGATGGCCGAGTGGACCCTCGGCCCCGTGAGCATCCTGCTGGATGCTGTGACGGGCCTGGGCATCCTTTCCATCGTCATCTGGTTCCAGCGCAGGGTGGAGAACGTTGTCACCCACGCCATCCAGGCCATTGGCCGCCGTTCGCTGTTCATCTTCTGCGTCCACACTGTGGAGCTCACGGCCATTCCCTGGTATCTGATGCCCCAGAAGTTTGCGGCTCACCCGGTGCTGGGCATGGTGCTGCAGTTCACCCTTTCGCTGGGCTCCACCCTGCTCATCTGCGAGCTGCTGGTGCGCCGCCGGGATCTGAAGTTCTGGCTCACCTCCCGCCGGGAGCAGAAGGCGGCGGAAGCGCCCCGCCGGCGCAGCGCCCGCACCAAAGCGCCTGAGCGTCATTTTGCGGCAAAACACTGATTTTTGCGGAGGGTGCACCCTCTGCTGAAGTGAAATAATATTATGAGGAGAATCCGGTTATGAACAACGCAGCTCCTGAGAACACTGCGGCTCTGCAGGAAAAGATCGCCGAGCTGGAACAGCAGCTCAAGCTTTCGGACGAAGGTGCTTCCCATCTGGCAGAGCGCTGCCTTTCCCTGGAACAGAAGGTGCAGTCCTACCTTGCGGCACACCCCCAGCGCGAGATGCATACTGACTCGCCCACTCTGCTGCAGCCGCTGCTCTATTATGATGCAGGCTTCGGCTTTTCGGAAAAGGACACCCTGACCGCGCCCGACTGCACCACCGATGAGCTGACCGGTGCTGTGACCGCAACCTTTGAGCTGCCGGTGGCCGTGCAGGCCCTGCGGTTCGACCCGGGTGAGCTGCCCTGCTGCATCACCAACCTGATCTTTTCAGACGACCGCATCATCTGCGTGCCCACCAACGGCCTGAACCTTTCCGGTGGAAGCACCCTGTTCCTGGGCGATGACCCCAACTACCGGCTGGAGGGCACCACCCACTACCCCGCCGGGATGAAGCTGGTGGTGAGCTACGGCTACTTCCCGCTGGAGACCCTGACGGACGAGCCTTTGTTCTGCGCCGTGCTGCAGGGCGTGCAGCAGCTCCAGCTGCGCAAGGACAGCGAAAAACAGCATATCCAGCAGCTGGAGCAGAATGCCGCGGCCCAGCAGCAGATGGTGGCCGCCCTGCAGCAGGAGATCGCACAGCTGCACCAGAAAAACGCCGATCTGCAGGCCCGGAGCAATGCCTACGAGACCTCGCTGGAAAGCGTGTTTTCCAGTAAAAGCTGGAAGCTCACTGCTCCCATCCGCAGCCTGATGCGCCTGTTCCACCGTGGAAACTGAGAAGCGGAACGGAGGAACAGCCATGTATAACAATTACACCCCCCTGCAGCAGCGTCAGCTGGCCCTGCAGGAGTACAGCAACACCCAGAGCACCTATCTGCTGGTCTGCGCATCGGCCCGCAGTACAGCCCTCAAAGCCACCCTGACCGATCAGCTCCACCGCAAGTTCCGGCTGGTGGACCGGCTGGGCGGGGAGCTGACCGCAAGCGTGGACGGCGTGCTTCTGACCGCCGAGGACGTGGAGCTGATGTCCACCGCCCTGATGTACTTTGCCAAGGCCCTGCAGGATGGGGCGGATTACGCCGTATGCAATGCGGTGTTCGGTTTTGGGGGGGCGACTGCCCTCTATCAGAGCCAGCCGCTGCAGGCGCAGAACCGCTGCGCCGTGGTCAGCCGCGCCCTGCTGGAGCGCTGCCGTGCCGCCGCCCATGACCCCGAAAATGTGCCCGAGCTGCTGGCGCTGGCCGCGCAGCTCTGCACCAGTCCCGCTCTCATCCCGCAGGCCCTGCTCCACTACGAGCGCGGCATCTGCGCCGAGGATGCGTTTTCGGCCCACGGCAAACGTGCCTTTATTATGAGCCATGTGCTGGATATGACCGGCGCGCCCATCGTGCTGGTGAGTGCCGTGCCGGTGCTGCGCAGCATGGGGTATGAGGTACTTGTGCTGGGCCCCAGTGACGGCGGCTCCCTGCAGCTCTTCCTGGATGCCGGGGCCTCAGTCATCACCCGTTCGTCCTGCCGCAATGTCTCCGATGCCTGGGGCTTGGCCCTCTGCGCTGACTTCGTCATCGTCAACACGGTGGTCATGGCCCGGGCCGTCCGTGCCCTGAGCGGCACCGCTGTACCGGTGCTGTGGTGGCTCCACGATGCCTTTGCAGGCTATCCCCACATTGCCCACCAGATCCCCACCCAGCTGGGAGAGAATGTCCGGGTCTACTCGGTGGGCAACCACGCCGCCAACGCCATGCGCGCCGTGCGGCCCGAGTTCGAGATCCGGCCGCTCATCTACGGCCTGCCGGATTACGCGGCAGAGAACTTTGTCCGCACCGATCTGGGCTACAACCGCGGCCGCCCGCTGTTTGCCACGGTGGGCTCCTTTGAGCGCCGTAAGGGCCACGATATCTTCTGCAAGGCCATCCGCCTGCTGCCGCCCGAGGTACGGGAGAAGGCCTCCTTCCTCTTTGTGGGCCAGGCCGCTGACAAGGAGATGATGGATTCCGTCCGCGCCCTGACCGCAGACTATCCGGAAAACGTGTACTACTGCAAGCGGCTCACCCGTGACGAGATCAAGAGCCTGATGGAGCAGTGCACCGGTTTGGTCTGTGCTTCCCGCGATGATCCCATGCCCACCTTTGTCACCGAGGGTCTGATCTTCGGCAAGCCGTCCATCGTGTCGGAGCACACCGGCACCGCCGGGCTCATCTCCGAGGGGCGGAACGGCTTCGTTTACCACAACGACGACCCGCAGCAGCTGGCTGTCCTGCTGGAGCACGCCATTGAACACCCGGAAGAGCTGGCCTCCATGCGGACAGAATGCCGTAAAATGTACGAGCAGTATTATTCCAAGGAGGCTTTTGAGCAGACGCTCCGGGCTGCTGTGGAAGATCTGACAGAGAAAAAGTAACGCAGAACCTCTCCGTCATTGCTTCGCAATGCCACCTCTCCCCTACCGGGAAAGCTGGCGAACGAAGTGAGCCGGAGAGGTTCTTTTTTTATCATATCACACAAAGTGACGAGAAAAATTTTGTTTCAGTTCACAAAAACAAGGTTCCGCTGTGTTATACTGCAAGCAGTATCGTGAAAGGAGCCTTGTCCCATGGAACAGACCAACACCCCCCAGCAGCCCTCCCGCAAAAAGGCGATCCTTTCTCTGCTGGTGCTGCTGGCGCTGACCTGCGTAGTGGTTTTCATCTTCAGCAGCCACTGGGCCGAGATTTCGACCGCGCTGGCCCAGCTCTCCTTCTGGCAGGTGCTGCTGGTGCTGGCCATCGGCCTGACATACCCCCTGCTTGAGGGGGTCGTCTGCTGGCTCATCATCCGCTGCCGCCTGCCGGGCTTCACCCTGCGGCGCGGCATGGATGCCGCCTTTGTGGGCACCTTTGGCAATGTGGTCTGCCTGGGTGCCGGGGCCATGCCCATGGAGTCCTACTATCTCTACCACTGCGGCCTTCCGCTGGGCCCCGGTGTGGGCCTGATGACCCTGCAATATGTATTCCACAAAACCACCGTTCTGCTCTATGCCACTGTGATGCTCCTGCTGCAGCACCGTTGGCTCGCCGCCAACACCTCCGGCGTGATGCACTATCTGCCCGCTGCCTACTGCGTGGTGGCGCTGGTCATCGTGACGCTGGTGCTGCTCTGTGTCTCGCCGCTGGTGCAGCGGCTGGCCCGCTGGGCCATGGGCTTTCTGCCCAAAACGGAACCATGGCAGACCCGCCGGGAAAAGTGGCTGGAGCAGCTGAACACCCTGGCCACCGAGAGCCGCCTCCTGCTGGCCGACAAGGGCCGCTGTGCCCGTATCCTTGCCGTGCAGACCCTCAAGCTGTTTCTGATGTTCACCCTGCCGTGGTTCTGCATCCGCTTCATGGGGCTTTCCTGCGGGCTGAGCTTCTGGCAGGTACAGCTGCTCACCAGCCTGATGCTCTTCCTTTCCAACGCCCTGCCCAATGTGGCAGGCATGGGCTCCATTGAAACAGCCTTTCTGCTGGTGTTCAGCAGCTTTATGACCAGCGGCGAGGCCATGAGCACCCTGATGCTCTTCCGCATCGCAAGCTACTATTTTGTGTTTGCCGCCAGCGCCGCAGGCACTTTTGCGGCGCAGAAGCATCTGGAGAACAGTTGACATCCTGCGCGTTCCGGCACTATAATGAAAGCGTACTCTCTGAAGATCTCTGGCCTCCCAGCTGGGCGGCCCGCCAAAGGAGAACGCCTTATGGAAAACAAAAGTCTCCGTTTTTATGCCATCATGGCCCTCTGGGTCGTGTTGTTCGTGCTGCTGTTCGTTTCCAACCGCCGTATTGACCTGAAAACTGACATCAATAAAAGCACTTCTGTCTCTGTCAGCGTGGAGGATACCGTCAGCCTGAGCCCCTCTGTGGTCACCACCCGCGCCTATTCTGCGGGCGATGATACTTATCAGGCTTTTTTCAGGATCCTGCAAAACGCGAGCTGCTACCAAAAGTTCAACCAGAATGTCCGCTCCTACTCTCACGACTACGAAGCGCATTCCATCACCCTGCGCTTTGCAGACGATGCCAGCCAGAACCTGCTCTTCACCGTCTATTCGGACGGAGTCTGCCAGGTAAACGGAAAATTCGTCTTCCTCCGCTCCCCCGATGGAAACGCGGAGGCGATCTACCAGCTGCTGCGGGATGCGGTGGTGTAATCAGACAAAAAATAAACGCTTTGAGAAATTTACATCTCAAGGCGTTTATTTTTTGCTGTTCTTTTGCAGAAACTGCTTCTTCTGTTCAGTACTCCATGTCTGGAGCAGGTTCAGGATCTGCGTATCCTCCCAATCCGCACGGCCTGTGATATAGTCCATACTCACATGATAATACTCTGCCAACCGGAGCAGATGATGGGTCGGTATCTCCTGCACCCCCAGTTCATATTTTGCATACTGCTGCTGGGTCGTGTTCAGGATCTCACCGGCTTCCTTCTGCGTCAGGTCTGCATCCTCCCGCAAATCCCGCAAGCGTTCATAATAATACATCGCAAAGCCCCCTGAAAGGACTATACTTCACATCTGATAAGATGTATTGACTTTACACCTTATCAGGTGTATTATGATTGTAATGTATTCACATTTATTCTTTTTTCAGGAGGAATTATATTATGAAGAAATCCTTACGGCTGTTCTCTCTGTTCCTTGTTAGCGTTTTGCTTTTGGCCTTAACTGCATGTAGCGGTAGCAGTGGTGTCGGTGGTGGAAATGCCGAAGATACGCTGACTTCAAAAGTCAATGCAAAGCTTTCCGGCACAGGTATTCAAGTGGAATATGACACTTCTCTGAACGAAAAGGCTGTTGTCTATCTCGACGTGTACCGCACTTCTGGCAATGAGGCTCAGGCAATTAAGGCTGCTGGCCTGAATTCCACTGAGTACAGAATGTATGCAACCACCGCCACTTCGTCCATTGATGATGCCGCTGCTGTTATCGCCGGTAATATTAAGGCAGAAAAAGAGACCAGCAAGCGCGTTGCCAAGAAGTTAGGTTATGCAAGTGGAAAAATGGCTTCCGGTGAACCTGTAATTTTTGTCCTTGTAAAATTCTAAACATTCAAGCTATCGCGGATTACAAAGATTCACCTTCCTTGTGCTCCGCTTTAGCATATGTATCTGCCGTAAATTCTGATATATAGGAGGAATCTTACATGAAAACAATCAGAAAATTTTCTCTCGTACTGCTTTCCATGGTTCTACTCTTCACTTTAACTTCCTGCGACGAAACCGGAGCTGTATCTGTAGACACCGCCAAAGTAGAAAAGAGCGTTTTGTCTGTGATGAATACAGCTTTGGGCACAGATTTCACCAACGACGAAAGCCTGCGGGGCAAAGCGGATTATATTTGGGATAAGGTCGATAAAAATGGACGAATCTTCTGGACACAATCCATATACTACCCCGAAGGCGAAAACGGGGAAAGGTTCTGGATAGAACCCATCTACGATTCGGATACTTTTGGCGAAGATTCAAAATTCCAGCTGACCGCATTTACTGAAGAAGAGCTGAAAAAGTACGAAAGCCCGTCCAAGGAGCTGCTTGCACAGATCAAGCAGAAAATTGGGAGCGCTGATAATTATACGGAAGTCACATCCCTTTGTGTGACGGCAAGAAACATTGGCGGAAAAGTTTACGTTGTTTATGTAAGAGAAATAAGAAGCAAGTAAAGCAAATGGGCTGTCGCCATCTCAAGTCCAGCGTAGCTTATAAAAACAAAAATCGGGGCACTCAGGTGGTCAAGCTGAGTGTCCCGTTTTTGTTTTCTTTGCGTCGGCTGTGGTACCAAACACAGCCGGTGCCGCGCCGGAAGCAGCAGAGCAAACCGTGCTGCCGCTTCCCGTAGAAAAGAGAAAGGAATGGAGGAATGGAGCGGAGCGCTTGCAGACGCTCCTTTTTTCTGGTGCAACGTGGTTAGAATTAGCTAACCATCGCTGCGAGAACAGGATACCACAGTCGGTTAGTCTTGTCAACCCTTAATTTGCAAATTTTTTCGCAAAGTTGCCGCGCCGCCGGGGTTTCGGCGTTTTTTCTACATTCTGCCCAAAGAAAGCCCCTTGCTTTGGAAGAAAACCCACTTGTTTTCTATTGCTTTTTAAAGTGGTTCTTGCTATTATAGTAACGCAAGATTTTGTGGGCAGGTTTTCATTTTTGTCTACACCTTGTAGTCAGAGCTGCCGCAGACGGCAGTTCAAGACTGTTTCGCCCCCAGAAAGCCGCCTATGTAGTGCGGTTTTTCAAAGGCTCAGTAGTTAGAATGCGCTAACTTGCGCATGAAATGGAGCAAGGAGGTTCCAATGATCAATTTTGAACAGTGGGAAGGCTTTGAGGGCCGCATCTGGAAAGAGGAAGTCAATGTTCGCGACTTCATCCAGAAGAACTACACCCCGTACGACGGCGACGAAAGCTTTCTGGCTGGCCCCACCGAGGCGACCGATAAGCTGTGGGGTGCCCTGCAGAAGCTGCAGAAGGAAGAGCGCGCCAAGGGCGGCGTGCTGGACATGGAGACCGAAGTCGTCAGCAGCCTGACCGCTTACGGCCCCGGCTATATCGACGAGACCCTGAAGGATCTGGAGCAGATCGTCGGCCTGCAGACCGACAAGCCCCTGAAGCGTGCATTCATGCCCTACGGCGGCATCAAGATGGCAGAGCAGGCCTGCACCACCTACGGCTACCAGCCCAGCGAGGAGCTGCACAAGATCTTCACCGACTACACCCGCACCCACAATCAGGCCGTCTTCGACGCCTACACCCCTGAGATGAAGGCTGCCCGCCACACCCACATCATCACCGGCCTGCCCGACACCTACGGCCGCGGCCGCATCGTGGGCGACTACCGCCGCGTGGCCCTGTACGGCATCGATGCCCTGATCAAGTTCAAGCAGGAAGATTTCGCCAACTGCGGCGACGGCACCATGACCGATGATGTGATCCGCCTGCGCGAGGAGATCGCACGCCAGATCAACGCCCTGAAGGGCATGAAGAAGATGGCCGAGGCCTACGGCTGCGATATCTCCCAGCCCGCTAAGAACGCCAAGGAAGCCTGCCAGTGGCTGTACTTCGGCTACCTGGCCGCCATCAAGACCCAGAACGGCGCTGCCATGAGCGTGGGCCGCATCTCCACCTTCCTGGATATCTATATCCAGCGCGATCTGGACAAGGGCATCCTGACCGAAAGTCAGGCACAGGAGCTGATCGACCACATGGTCATGAAGTTCCGCATGGTCAAGTTTGCCCGCATCCCCAGCTACAACCAGCTGTTCTCCGGCGACCCCGTGTGGGCAACGCTGGAAGTGGGCGGCATCGGCATGGACGGCCGCAGCATGGTCACCAAGAACTGCTACCGCTTCCTGCACACGCTGGAGAACATGGGCCCCGCACCGGAGCCCAACCTGACCGTGCTGTACTCCTCTGCCCTGCCCGAGGCCTTTAAGAAGTACGCCGCCAAGGTGTCCGTCAACACCAGCAGCGTCCAGTACGAGAACGATGACGTGATGAAGCCCGTCTGGGGCGACGATTACTCCATCTGCTGCTGCGTGTCTGCCACCCAGACCGGCAAGGAGATGCAGTTCTTTGGTGCCCGCGCCAACCTGGCAAAGTGCCTGCTGTACGCCATCAACGGCGGCGTGGACGAGAAGAGCCACGAGCAGT
>ERZ1034976.1119-NODE-1119-length-21877-cov-3.060169_pt1 | contig 21877 bp, 19 predicted proteins | sample MGYA00520623_ERZ1034976 | MGnify/ENA primary metagenome ERZ1034976 (study PRJEB33766, sample SAMN09781774) | gut metagenome | biome: gut microbiome | host: Homo sapiens | place: Madagascar | study: EMG produced TPA metagenomics assembly of the PRJNA485056 data... | reverse complement strand
TTGCCATGACCTATGAAATCAGCTTAAATACCCGATTTATGGGGTCAAATGGGTGATGCGAGATTATGCAGGCTTTACCAACGACACCGCCACCATTGCTCCAAACAGTACGGCACAATTCACCGCCCAGCCCAAGATTGGGCTTGCAATCGGTACACACAACGAGACCATCACCATCTCAGGCTCTAACGGCGCCAGTACATCGCTGACCGCAAACTTTACGGTGAGTGCCGTCCCCGCCACCGACGACACTTCCCCGATTAAGGAGACACCTGAAAACACCGCACCTACAAACGACAATCAAGCGCTGCCCCATACAAGCGACAATAACTTCCTGTTTATGACCATGCTTTGTCTGATAAGCCTCGTATCGTTAATTTCGGGCCTTATCGCGCTGCGCAATTTAAAGCGTGTAAAGTAAAGTATTTCTACAAAGCAATAGCATTTCTCCTGTTAAACGCTATGATGGAGATAGTGGTCCAGATTATCATTGTCTGGATTTGGGGATCACTACATAAAAAAGGAGGGGCATCATGAATAGAGAAAAAATTCGTGTTGTTCAGTACGGTTGCGGCAAAATGTCAAAATACACACTCCGTTATCTCTACGAAAAAGGTGCTGAAATTGTTGGTGCCATTGATAACAACCCAGAAATTGTCGGCATGGATGTAGGTCAATATTGCGGACTCGGATTTGATCTAGGAGTAAAGATCTCAGACGATGCCGATAAAGTACTTGATCAAACCGATCCACATATTGCAGTACTCACCTTGTTCAGTTTCATGAGTGATATGCAGCCTCATATTATGAAATGCGTTGAACGAGGTATTAATGTTGTCACCACTTGCGAAGAAGCTATCTATTCTTGGACCACTTCTCCTGAGATAACCAACGAAATTGATGCTCTTGCCAAGGAGACCGGTTGCACAGTCGTTGGTGCTGGCATGCAAGATATCTATTGGATTAATATGATTGGTGCCGTCGCAGGTGGCGTACACCGCATTGACCGAATCGAGGGTGCCACAAGCTACAATGTCGAAGATTACGGATTAGCACTTGCAAAAGCGCATGGTTGCGGTTTGACTCCAGATGAATTCGAAGAACAAATTGCTCATCCTGAAACCCTTGAGCCCTCTTATGTTTGGAATTCAAACGAAGCATTAGTTAATTTGTTTGGTTGGTCTATTAAGTCACAAACCCAGAAGTGTGTTCCTTATATTTCCGATCATGATGTTTATTCAGAAACCCTTGGTGAAACTATTCCTGCAGGAAACTGCATTGGCATGAGCGCGGTTGTTACCACAGAAACCTTCCAAGGACCTATCATTGAAACTCAATGCATCGGTAAAGTTTACGAACCACAAGATGGCGATATGTGTGACTGGAAAATACTTGGCGAACCTAATGTAATCTTTGGTTTAGAAAAGCCTGCCACCGTAGAGCACACCTGCGCTGATATAGTAAATCGTATTCCTACCGTCCTTGAAGCAGAGCCCGGCTATATAACGGTCGAAAAGCTTGCTCCCGTAGAGTATCTTTCCTACCCCATGCATCTTTATACCAACGGCGGCTGTGGTTGCGGAGGCGGATGTCACTGCCACTAAGGTAAGAAATTGATTTTACCGTTGCAAACTTATAAAGCTCCATGCATTAAACTCAATAGCCTTCTCAAATGAGGAGGCTATTGTATAAACCTATCAAATATGAAAGGTGCGTCATTGGTTTTAGGAATACCTATGATAATCATCGATGTATTTCTTCTTTAAGCCGCATCTTTAATGTACCTTCTACTTTAAAAACGTCAGGATAATAAATGCGCACCTTTATAGCACTTGAACTGCCCCAAACATTTTGTGCTGAGACTGAAACACTTGCAAATCAACTCTCAACTACTGTGCAAGGTAGATTCTTAAAACAAGATACCTATCACCTTACCCTTGCATTTCTTGGAGAAATAGACGAAGCAACCGCCCAAAAAGTTATCGGAATCCTAAACGCAACCTTCGATAAATTCTGTGCAAACTTCCCCAGTTGTCAGAGCGGCATTGCTCTTAATGCAGTTGGTTTAGGAAAATTTGGAAAGTCGAATGATTCCACCTTGTTTTTAGAAATTCAACTCACCGAGGCACTTTCTGCTCTTTCGACCACCCTACGCGAAGAGCTCAAAGCGCAAGGGGTGAATTTCGATCAGAAGAAATTTCGACCCCATATTACCCTTGCACGGAGAGCAAATCTCTCAAAAGGATCACTCAAAAACCTTGTATTTCCTGCACCCGACACTGCTACAAAGCTAACCTTCTTTAAAAGTACTCTCACTCCAAAGGGAGCTTTGTACAAACCACTTTATACCGTTGATTTAAAAATCAAACACTTCCCCAACTCTCGCGGGAATGCATAAATCAGCCTGCCTATCAGATGAGGTCGGCTGCAAATTGACTATAACCAGATGTGAACCGTTAAAAAATTCCAAAAGCCCTGCAGCGGGATAAACCACCAGCGATGTTCCCGCAACTACCATCAAATCAGCACGTGAAATCTCCTTAATAGCAGCTTGAAGTACTTGTTGATTGAGGCCCTCTTCGTACAGCACAACATCAGGACGTACAATGCCACCACACTCAGGGCAGCGCGGGACACCAAGACAATTTTCACCCTTCATTTCGTCAAGAAGCACCCTCTGACGCAAGGCCATAAATTCCTCTAGCGAAAAACGCTTTTTGCACTTAACGCAGTAATTCTCAAGGGAACTTCCATGTAACTCTAGAACTTTGTTACTACCTGCTTTTTGATGAAGCCCATCAACATTTTGCGTAATTACCGAAGAAAGAATACCCTCTTGTTCCAGTTCAGCTAACTTGCGGTGCGCCTGGTTGGGTTTCACTTCCGGAAAGATCATATGATTAAAGTAAAAGTCAAAGAACTGTTCTGGATATTGCATAAAAAATGAATGCGAAACAACTTGCTCAGGTGGAATTTGATAGTCCTGCATAAATAAGCCATCGGAACTTCGAAAATCCGGAATGCCGCTTTCAGTGGAAACCCCGGCCCCACCAAAAAACACCATACCACCTTTCTTGCATTCACGAATCCAGGTGCGAAGTTGTTCTATATCACGTGCAATGCTCATAGTTTGGCTCCCTCGTAAAACTACGATTCAAATGACACACGAACGCGGCAATTATCATTCTTTATTATCTTACTGATAAAACAAGGCACCGCAAAAGCGATGCCTTTAAAAGAGATACAAAATTGACCCGAACAGGTTTATCTTGCAAGAATACTATTGCTATTTCCCAAAGAAGAATTACAGCATATGAGCACGTAGCTCTTCTCCGCTTTGAGCGGAAAGATAAGCAGGCGCAATATCAAAAATAGTCTTGCAGCCGCTCTGTCCTTCTTGATTCATGCGATAAGCAGCACGTGCACAAGCTGCCAAAACACTGCCCGTAAATTCAGGATTAGAGTCAAGCTTTAAAGAAAATTCAATTACATGCTTGTTAGTGCCATCACCCGTTACACCCGTGCGGAAAACAGAACCACCGTGAGGAATACCCTTATGATCGCGGTCTAATTCTTCCTGAGAGATAAAAGTTACCGTAGTATCGTAATCGGCAAAGTAATTAGGCATTTCAACAATTGCCTTTTCAATAGCAGCTAAATCTGTACCCTGCTCTGCCACAACAAAGCATTCGCGCGTATGCTTTTCGCGAGTTGAAAGAGTTGGATTTTCGCCTGCACGAACTGCTTCAAGAGCAGCCTCAACAGGAACCGTATACTGGCGAGCATCTACTACGCCAGGAATTCGACGAATTGCATCAGAGTGTCCCTGGGAAACACCACGGCCCCAGAACGTATAATCATTTCCATCAGGCAAAATGCAGGTGCTATACAAACGTGCTACCGAGAACATACCCGGATCCCAGCCAACCGAAATAATACCGACCTTGCCGCTTTCTTTAGCTGCCGCATCTACCGCTGCAAAATGCGAAGGGATGTTTGCATGCGTATCAAAAGAATCGACAACATTGAACAATTTAGCAGCTTCAGGTGTTTGCTGAGGCAAATCAGTTGCACTACCGCCACACAAAACAAGTACGTCAACATCTTCAGTATGTTGCACTAAATCAGAAGCAGAATATACTGGCACACCTTCCGTAAGGGGAGATAAAGAAGCGGGATCACGACGGGTAAACAATGCAACCAGTTCCATATCTTCATTTTTTTGAACGGCTAATTCGACACCTTTTCCAAGGTTGCCATAGCCTAAAATACCAATGCGGATTGACACCGTATCCTCCTCATACTATTTCATTCACTCAACAAGTTTTAAGTTTACTTCCTATTTGTTTCCAGTAGGGAAACAAATACCGCATAAAGTAAGATCTAATAAGGTTTTCTCGGATAATAGGTAGATCCTCAAAACTATTTGTGGCCTTTCATTAGACCACAGCAATAAACATCAACAACAAAGGAATAATCACAAACGAAGAAATAGTAGATAAGATTGTTCCTTTCGCAGGTAAAACAGCATCTTTTCCATAACTTGCGCAAAACATAGAACACATTGACCCGACAGGCAACGCAAACATCACTACAAAAATGCCCAAAAGATCCGGATCAGAAATGAACATCCTCAAAACAAGGTATGAAAGTGCCGGTGCAATAAGTTGACGAAGCAGTATAAACGGATAAAGACGCCATTCACTAACTACTTCACGCAGGCTTTCTTGAGAAATAATCACACCAACTAGCATCATAGCTAAAGGCGCAGTTAATCCACCGATCGTAGAAAGTGATTCTTGTAAGATTGAAGGAAGCTGGACCTGCGAAAAAACCAAAATTAAAGCTAAAACAGCGGCAATAATAAGGGGGCTTAAAACGGCACGAAGCACTTGAGTCACTCTGTTACCTTTTGAGGCATTAGCCAGATTATTGCTTTTTGGTTGCTCTTCCTTATCGGAAACTAATATTCCTACTCCAATACTGTAAATAAGTGTGCTCGTCGCCATGATAAATACACTGCATAACAATGCAGCACTTTCACCATACAGAGCGCTTGCAACGGGTATACCCACAAAACTCGTATTAGTTAACACACTCATAAAACAATACACAGAGCGCTGCGATTTCGGAACACGAAAAATTGCAATGAATAAGTAGGCAATTGCAAGCCATAAGAAAAACTCTCCTGCACCGAATGCCAGCATCATGGGAAGTTGCGGTCCTAGTAGTGCCACATCAACATTTCCTGCTGAAGCAATAATCATGCAAGGAAGGGTGATATTAAGAAGCAGATCAGTGATTTTGGTTTTAGTGTGCGCATCTAAATAGCCAAGCTTGGCAGCCAAAAAGCCCACCGCAGTTATAATCAATAATATGGTCATTTGAAAAATCGCGTGACTAGCTTGGTCCATTACAACCTCTTACTTCACAAAAATTCATTCTCTATAAAGGAGTTTAAAAAATACGCGCTAAGCATTACAAATGCCTATACTTAATAAATATTTATTCAATAGGTGCATACATAAAACGCTTTTAAGGAGCCCCATGAAAATTACGCATGCTACTGTTTTGTACTTTACTGGTACTAATACCACTAAACGCTATGCGGAAACGTTTGCTGAAGCACTCCCCTATGAAACTGAAATTCAACCCATCCGCTTAGATAATCCCATAACCAAACATTTTGCCTCCAATGAACTTCTTGTTCTTGCAGGACCAGTATTTGGTGGCTATCTCCCACCATTTGTATGGGAACAACTTGAAACCGTAAGCGGCAACAACTCTCCAGCTGTATTACTTGCGGTTTATGGCGCACGTGATTACGACAACACTTTGTTAGAAATGGAAACCAACCTTGCCGCAAAAGGATTTGTAAGTATTGGTGCAGCCGCCTTAGTAGCTCGACACTCCATAGCTACCTATATTGCAACCGATAGACCAAACGAACAAGACCTTGAAGAAATAAGTGCCTTTGCAAAAACCATTGCAGCACGTCTGACGGATATGCCCTCTATTGAAGCAGCGCCAAAGTTTAGCTATAAAGGCGTTTTAGACGGAAAGCGCCCACACAATCCTGCACCTGAAGTAAATGAAAAATGTACCGAATGCGGAATATGCGCCATGGAATGTCCTGTAGGTGCAATTCCAGAAGAAGCACCTAATACCACCAACAGCGAAACATGTATTGCATGTCTACGATGCGTGGAAATGTGTCCTTTTGAGGCGCGCTGCACTCCTGAGGCTGTTCTAGAAAAAGCAAAGGGCTTCCTGAGCAAAACTGCAAACCCAGAAAAGCCCAATGAGTTTTTCTAAAAACTAGTGAACACAGAAGTGTTTTTAGCACTCTTCTAAAAACACTTCTGGGCCTTCGCCAAACAACAGTTCATTCAATCGATTCAGAAGCACGAAATACAACACAGTCTTAGTAGATTCAATCATAGAAGTAAACGGCTGAGCCTCTTCAGAAGCAAGAGCAACAAGTAATGCTACAACTGGATACAACGAAGCGGTTTCTATTTGGTAGTCAGAGACAGACTTTTCTGGAGCTACATTCAAGCAGTAGGCATCAAGAATTGCCTGATAGTTTTTGCACCAAGATTTGTTTTCGGCAAATTTGAAAATATCTTTCTTTGCGCACCTAAGAGCAGGTTCTACCTCACTCATTACCTTTCCCAAATACAGAGAAGATTCATCAAAGTCAAAATCATCCTGTGGCGCTTCAATAGGAGTAAATCCATATTCTGAAATAATTTGTACAGCTTTATCTGAAAATGCAAAACGATATGCACTAAGATGCGCTAGCTCAATTGAACCAGGAAATGAAGTAACCGGATGAAGCTTCTGCTCCGGGAAACCAAAATGTGTAACAAGTAACTCTACCACTTTGTCGAAATCTTCCGGATACCAGTTACTGCCGTAATATTCTTCGTCATCAATCGTCAAAGACCACTGATTTTCACCATAAAGAGAATTATCCCAGCGATGATACCAAGACAGAACTCCGAGCTTTTCTACCTCAGCAAAAAATGATGCAACCTCGTCATTCGAAACATTGAGGGATTTTTCTGCACTTGGAGTATGAAAAGACTCGATTTCCAGCAAGTAGTCATCTTCTTGCTTTGTAAGTGAAAACGAATCCCAAATAGGGTCTTGCTGCTCAATAGCAAGTTTAAACGTAGTAAACATAAGCCCCTCCTGCATATTCGGCGCATGTTGTGTAAACCTAATCCCCAAAAGAGTATACCGAATAGGTGACCTTTTTGCTGAGTTCATGAGTTTGCACTTTTTTCATGATTGATGGTATTCTGTGCACTGTTGCAGACATTTAATGTGTTCCTCCAAAAACCATTAAAGCTTGCAGCAAATTATCATTCACCCCGCAAAGGCCCATATGCCAAGCCTTTGTTCAAGTTAGGAGATTGATCAGTGAAGTTCTAACGTCAATACCAAAGTACCTTTGGTTTTATTTCTTGTTGCATGTTTGCCCATAAGGCTTTCTGTCACAAGTCCACAAAACTATCACCTATCTTCTGGTGACTTTCTTTCTAAGGTACCCCCCCTGACGTTAATAAAAGGAGACTTCACATGACTCAGTCATCCATTCTTACTCTTTCCCAAGTTTCATACACTTTTCCTGGCGCTTCAGCACCTACCATAGACCATGCCAGTGTTTCCTTTCCTAAAGGATGGACAGGCATTATAGGAAATAACGGTTGTGGTAAAACCACCTTAGCTCGTCTAGCATGTGGACTTCTAACGCCTGATTCTGGACAAGTATCACCTCGCCTTTCCTATGCCTATTGCGAACAGGATGCTGGAGTTCAGCCCGAACTACTCTTCGATTTCTCCTGTGACTACAACAAAGAAGCACAGAAATTGCGTTCGCTTTTCAATATTGATGATGAAATGCTGTGGCGTTTTTCTGAACTAAGTGCAGGTGAACAGAAAAAGATTCAAATTGCCGTTGCCCTCTGGACAAACCCAGAACTTCTTATACTAGACGAGCCGACTAACCATGTAGATGCCGCCTGTCGAAACGAAATATCTCATGTTCTGAGCACCTACAAAGGAACTGGACTTCTTATTTCTCATGATCGCACTCTCTTAGACAATCTCGTAACCCATTGTCTGTGTTTCGAAAACCGCAAGATTATTATGCGGCCTGGAATCTATTCAGAAGTAAAACGCCAATCACAGCTTGAAATTATGAGCGCAACACGCGAAAAAGAAGCACAGAAAACACGGATTCAAAAACTGCAGACTGAATATACACAACGCTCACATAAAGCAGCGCAAACTGCAAAAAGAAGAAGTGCTAAAAATCTTGACAAGCACGATCGAGATGGACGAGCAAAAATTAAACTCGCAATTTATACGGGACAAGACGGTAAGGCAGGAGCACTTGCAGCGTCTATGGATGCTCGTTTAAAGAAGGAACAAGAAAAATTAGCAGCACTTCACATTGAAAAAGAATATCAAAGCACTCTTTGGGTCGAAAGCAAGCCTTCGCCCCGAAAAACCCTTCTCTATCTTCCTGCACACCAGATACTTACCGCTCAAGGAAGGCAGTTAACTATACCTACCATCTCGCTTGAAAACACTACACACCTGGGAATTCAGGGGCAAAACGGTATTGGTAAAACAACTCTGGTTAAGCAAATCGTTTCTCAGATCACCCAAGAACAAGATAGAACTCCTCTGCAATTGCTCTATTTGCCTCAAGAGTTATCAAAAGAAAAGCGCGAGCAAATCTTAACTACTATTCGCTCTTTATCTAAACAAGAGAAAGGGAAACTACTCTCAATAGTCGCTCAACTTAATTCAGACCCCAAACGCATACTTGATGGCAATGAAACAAGCCCTGGCGAAGCACGTAAACTGTTTTTGGCGCTTGGTATACTGCAAGCACCTGAGTTAATAATCATGGATGAACCTACCAATCACCTTGATATTCACTCAATAGAAGCACTTGAGCAAGCACTTGCAAACTTTCCTGGTGCATTATTGCTAATAAGCCATGATGAAACCTTTATGGAAGCGACAACAAATGAAATTATTGCCCTTACCTAGATACTTCAATTCATGAAACTTTTCACAACCATGAAAGACATACCCTCTACAACCACAAGCATTTACTAGGAGCTTTTATGAACTTCAAACAAGCACATCTTTCTGATTTGCCAGAATTTAAAGTCGGGCACGCTCAAAACCTCGATGCGGCTACAGGATGCACGGTCGTACTATCAGTTGAAGGTTCCACCTGTAGTGTTGATGTTAGAGGTGGAGGTCCTGCAACACGCGAAACTGACTTGTTAAAACCAGAAAACATGGTTGAAGCTATTCATGCAGTAGTACTAAGCGGCGGAAGTGCTTTTGGTTTAGAAGCTGCAACCGGCGTCATGCAAGAACTCGCTAACCGCAAAGTGGGGTTTGAGCTATGCGGGCTACGAGTACCTATTGTGGTAGGCGCTTGTTTGTTTGATCTGCCCTACGGAAAACCTGAACACCCCACTGCAAAAATGGGGGCAGAAGCTTGTTGTAGTGCCTTGGACAATTCTTGTAAATCCAAGCAGGCCATGGAAGGGAATGTGGGAGCTGGCTGCGGAGCTACCGTCGGAAAAATGCTTGATCCTCAACAAGCAACCAAATCAGGACTTGGCATTTATGGACTACGAGCATCGATCAATGAAGAAGAGGAGGTAGTGGTAGTCGCAATAGTTGCGGTTAATGCACTCGGCACTGTATGCACCCCAGAAGGTACCCCGCTTGCTGGACATGTAGACGAGAATGGGGCTTTAATGGATCCTCTCGATCCAGTTTTACTATCAATGACTTCTTCTAAAGACGAATCAACTCCTAGTGGCGAGAAAGAAGAGAGCATCTCTTCAGATAGTTCTCGCAACACGCAAAATTTCACAACTACATCGCCGTGCACAAATACCACCATTGGCGTAGTGCTTACCAACGCAAAATTAACTAAAGCTCAATGTCAAAAAGTTTCTTCTATCACTCACGATGCCTATGCTCGTGTCATCAAACCCGTCCACACCTCTGCCGACGGCGATACGATTTTTACCATGGCATCTGGAAAACAAGAAGCAAACTTTGATCTCGTTGCTATTATGGCAACAGAAGCGATGCAGCACGCAATCTTACGAGCAGTTACCCTCGCCACTCCCGCATGTGGACTTACCGCTGCAAGCAAAATAAATCCAGAACTTTGCAGAGAAATACTATCTTCAATGAACTAAACCAATCCCGAAAACGGGGCACCATTAATCAAAACGGCTTCTTATAAAGTCTACTTACAGCCAATAGCTAATCACTAATAGAGCGAGGCTCCTTGAAGCTGCTGCTTCTTTACTAATTCACCAAGCATCCAACCTACTACATTGACATCAAAATGATCAAAGATAGGAGGAAATGCTGGGTTCTCCAACGAAGTAAATTTTTCTAAATCTTCGGAAGTCAGCTCAAAATCAAACACATCGAAATTTTCTTCCATACGCTGCTTATGAACCGTCTTTGGGATCACTACCACACCTTTTTGCATTAAGGCACGCAATACTACCTGTCCTGGCTTTTTACCGTATTTCTCGCCAATCTCAGAAAGAATTGGATTTGTGAAAATATTGTTTTTACCTTCCGCAAAAGGAGCCCAAGCCTCATGGACTACTCCAAGTTTATCCATATTGGCATGCGCCTCATCTTGCTGACGGAACGGATGGGTTTCTACTTGATTAACTGCCGGAGTAACTTCAGCCAGCATGCAAACATCGATCAAACGCTCAGGGTAGAAATTCGATAAACCAATAGCCCGAATCTTTCCCTGCTTATAGGCTTCCTCCATCGCGCGGTAAGCCCCTGGATAATCCCCCATCGCTTGATGGAGAAGCATCAGGTCAACATAATCAGTTCCGAGCTTCTTTAACGTTTCATCAATAGACGCACGTGCTCTTTCATAATTCATGTTGGAAACCCAAATTTTACTGGTAATAAAAATCTCTTCACGAGGAATGCCACTTTTTGCTACCGCGGCACCCACCCCTTCTTCATTTCCATACGCTTGCGCAGTATCAATTAGACGATAGCCAACCTCAAGAGCCTCTTTAACACAGCGCTCGGTTTCCTCGGGAGGTGTTTGGAAAACACCATAGCCCAGCATGGGCATTTTTACTCCATTATTGAGTGTTACGTATTCCATAACCGTATTCCCTCTTTCGATTAATTGATTACGCTTGCTTGCTGTAGTCGTTATGGTTAAGCACGAAAGCTGGTGCTTCTTCCGAAACTACGTAATAGGCTTTTTGAGGCAAGCTGTTAATTGCTGCCATTTCTTCATCGGTCAATTCAAAATCAAATATGTCTAGATTGTCTGCCATATGCTGCGAGTTAAGCGTTTTAGGGAAGATAACGTTTCCTTCCTGCAAGTGCCAACGCATAATAATCTGAGCGTTTGTTTTGCCGTACTTCTTTGCCAACTTAGCAAACACAGGCTCATTAAGCAGATTTGCATCACCATGTCCTAAGGGATACCAACCCTCAAAAGTAATGTTTTGCGCTTTGAGCTGTTCTTTTAATTCATGCTGATTCCAGTAAGGATTGATTTCAACTTGAAGAACTACAGGCTTAATCGTTGCAACATCTAAAATTTCTTGAATCTTGTGCATAGGAAAATTCGAAAGACCAATAGACTTTACCTTGCCTTCCTGCACAGCTTCCTCCATAGCCTTCCAGCCAGAAACGTATTCACCATACGGTTGGTGAAAAAGCATTAAGTCGAGATAATCCAACTGCATACGTTCAAGCGTTGCGTCAATATCTTTCTTGCACTGTTCGTATTCATAGCTTTGTGGGAACAGCTTCGAAGTAATAAAGAAATCTTCTCGTGCTATGCCAGATTCCTTTACAACTTTACCTACCGCAACTTCATTGAAGTACGCATTTGCCGTGTCAATATGACGATACCCTGCCTCAATAGCTTCAGGGAGATGCTGCTCAACCTCTGCAGATGACATCATAAAGACACCATAGCCAATTACAGGAATATCCAAACCGTTATTCATAGTGAAATTGATCATAATAGCCTCTTTTCTTTAACGTTTTTCTAAGACTATTTTTCCAGGCAGAGACTATAAAGTACAATGCAATATAAGATATCTCTTATGCACAATGGTTATAAAAGGGAAAACGTATGAATTTTGAACAGCTACATCAATTCCTCTGTGTCGCGCAGCTTGGAACCGTAAGCGCAGCGTCTGAACAGCTCCATATTTCTCAGCCAGCGTTAAGTCGATCACTTGCACGATTAGAGCAAGAATTAGGTACTCAGCTTTTCGATCGCAATGGACGAGCAATCTCTCTTAACCAAGCAGGAGCAACTGCCTTGGAATATGTTCGTAGTATTCTTCACGAGGAACGCCTAATGCGCATTGCGCTTAATGATTTGGCACACAGAGCAACCGCGCTCCATGTAGGCACTGTTGCACCCACACCCCTCTGGCGCCTAACCGCATTGGCGGTCGAACGATTCCCTGAACAACTTCTTTCTTCCCATAGCACCAAGCAAGAAGATGTAGAACGCGGGGTGATGGATCAATTATTCGATCTCGGTATTTCTTATAAACCAATTACGTATCCCGCAATGCGTTGTTGCCACTTGATGGACGAACATCTTTCCGTTTCTATCCCTAATTCACATCCCTTTGCTAAGAAAACTTCTCTTAGCATTTCCGAATTGGATGGGGAAACGTTTTTGCTGTATGAAAACATAGGATTTTGGCGAGATTTGGTCGATAAAACTCTTCCTCATTCAAACCTTATTATTCAGGAGGATTATTCCGTATTTCAACAACTAACCCAATCAAGCTCTGCTCTTTGTTTTGTTACTGATGCTGCCTATTTATCGAGAGAAATAGAAGGCCGCACCATTGTTCCTCTTACCGAAAAAGAAGCATGCGCCCATTTCTATCTCATCGTAAATGCCGAAGCATCCAATCAAGCTTCAGCATTATTTGATTGGGTTGAATCGCTCTCAAAAACAGGTATTTCGCAATAATCAACTTACGATTTATTCTGCGATCGAGCCTAAAGAATACGTGCACGTCTTACCATCCGACGTTCGTATACTTCAAACCCTGGAGCGTAGAGTTCATCTATCAGCTCAAACCCTAGATGCTCATACATATGCTGCAATCTATCTGCGTAACACTCCAGATAACAATTGAGACCATGATCGTCAGCAAAAGCAAAGAGAGGGTCTAGAAGCTTACGCAAAGCGCCTGTTCCACGCGCTGAAGGATCAACCGCCCACGCATAAAAATAAATATGGTCATTACCCTTCTCTAAATGTCGAGCCCAATCAAATTGCGAAATGGGCTCCATTTTGCGGGCTTGCTCATCAAGGAGCTCTAGCTCTTCGTCCGTAGCAACTTCAGTTAAATGTTTACCCGTTTGCTCTTCAAGCTCAGAATGAGTGATGCCCTTAAGCTCACTAAACCTATAAGCACCTGTTGCTGCCGTTAGATCTGGCAATGCATACACCCCTTCAAACGGTGCATGCACTTCTAAATCATCAAGAAAAACCGCATGCATCAGTTCTTCTTTTCGCTGCTTTGTTGTTTCCAATGCATCTAACGCAGAAAGCCAAGTGATAAACCAGTTTTCTTCTAAAAATGAAGTGCCCATCATGACGGCAACATCCCGTAGAAGCTGTTCTTGATTCGGCCTGATCGTAACTAAACCTGGAATATTCATACTTGCCACCCTTTTTACTAAAAAACTTAGATCAAAGAAAGACTATACTGCACTTCTTAATAAGCTACCAATTTGGCTACACTTTTCATGTTTTCGACGATTATCTTCTACCAAGCCTAACAAAATGACACCAATATAGTCACCTTATCGCAAACCAAAAAAGCTCGGAGTATAAATAAACAAAAAGCAACGATTTTAGGAGGTCATACTAATATGGACTTCAAGAATATCGTAGTAGCAGGCGGAGGAGTTCTCGGAAGTCAAATTGCTCTTCAATCCGCCTACAAAGGATTTGATGTTACTATTTGGCTGAGAAGCGAGGCTTCTATCGAGCGTGCCATGCCAAAACTTCAGCGATTCCGTGATATCTATATTACTACCCTAGAAGCAATGAAAACCAATCCTGCTGCTTATGCTCGGGGACTCGCCGATTCACCTCAAATTCCCGCAGAAAAACTCGATCAACTCAAAGAACAGGCACTTCGTGCATTTGAGAGCTTAAAACTAACCACAAGCTATAAAGAAGCATTCTCTCATGCCGATTTAGTGATCGAAGCAATTGCTGAAGATCCTCAGCAGAAAATTGATTTCTATACGCAAGCTGCCCGTTTTCTTCCTGAACATGCAATTATTTGCACCAATTCATCTACTATGCTTCCCAGCATGTTTTCGTCATACACCGGTAGACCAGAAAAATACTTAGCACTCCACTTTGCTAACGAAATTTGGCGTAACAATACCGCCGAAGTAATGGGTCATGCAGGTACTGAACAAAAGTATTACGATCAAGTTGTTGAATTCGCTAAAGCGATTGGTATGGTTCCTCTCTGTCTTAAGAAAGAACAACCAGGTTACATCCTCAATAGCATGTTAGTCCCCTTCCTTTCCTCAGCACAAATGCTTGCCGCAACAGGAGTAGCTGATATTGAGACCATCGATCAAACCTGGCGACTGGGAACGGGAGCTCCCCTTGGACCATTCCAAATTTTAGACATCGTCGGACTGACAACGGCATACAACATCATTGCAATGGATCCCGAAGCAAAAGACCCCGAATCAGTAAAAGGCAAAATTGCTACAATGCTAAAGTCTTATATCGATGAAGGTAAATTGGGCGTCAATGCAGGCGAAGGATTCTATTCATATCGATAGGAAACTCTATTCAGAAGATCCTATTCGTACCGATAGCTCAAAACGAACTTACTTGATTTATTTTGATCAAAGCCACTAAACAAAAATTGCGTCGCAGAAAACCTGCGGCGCAATTTTTTTAAACTCAAAAGGTAGATGATAGCTAAACAACACCAAGCGCTTATTTATGCACGTGCCAGACCATCAACAGACAGCACAACGCCCGTCACATAGCTAGCAAGATCAGAAGCTAAGAATAAATATGCATTTGCAATATCTTCCGGTTCGCCCATACGTCCAAGCGGAATCGTAGCAATAAGAGGTTTAATCATTTCTTCAGGTAATGCGTCTACCATATCGGTATGGGTAATGCCCGGTGCAACCGCATTAACGCGAATGTTATCAGGAGCCAATTCGCGACCTAAAGACTTAGTGAGACCATTGATTGCAAATTTTGACGTAGGATACGCGCATCCAGAAGGCTGACCATAAATACTTACCATAGAGGAAGTATTGATAATGACCCCGCCCCCTTGTTCCTTCATGATCGGAGCAACGGCACGACAGCATAAAAATGCCGCATTCACATTGAGTTCCATGGTTTTCTTGAAAGCATCAGGATCATATTCATAGATTGATTCACGTGCTGAAACGCCCGCATTGTTGCCCAAAATGTCAATGGAGCCAAAAGCTTCTTTAACTTTGTTAAATTCAGCAGTAATAGAATCAAAATCAGAAAGATCAGGAGTAATACCCATTACAGGATAGTCAGGATTTTCCTCACGAAGTTTTGCCAGTGCCTTATCGACGGTCTCTTGGCGCGACCCACATAAAGCAACCTTTGCCCCATTCTCAAGATAGGTTTTTACAATGGCAAAACCGATTCCACGTGTACCGCCAGTAACAATTGCGGTTTTTCCTTCGAGTAGGTTCAAATTCATAGAAACCCCTTTCAACAAAAAGTTGAGCTTTCTACGAGTCTAGACTAACCTCCATACACTTCTTTGATAAGTGAACTTATACTAGGCGAATGCAACAAATTCAAACCCGAAAGACCAAATAATCTCAATGAAACAAATCGACCCTATAAAACAAAACTACAAATTATCGCAACGTTTTTATAGTTTCTCTTTAGCAAACTATCCTGAAACAAAACCCTATAACAAGTTTTTACGAATCTTTTTCGCACTGTTTCTTTCTCTTTGCGTGCTTCCCTTTTCAGGATGCACTGAGCATCGAGACTACGGCCAATACGACTCCTCTACCACCCAAACATCCAGTCAAGCACTGAGCGATTCAAATCCTGATACCTCAGACGCCAGTGACGAAACAATTTCTGTTGACGCAGATGGTGAAGTAAAGCTCTCAGAGATTCCCGACTATTCAGGTGAACCCTATGTCGAAGTCAACGATAATGAGCCCACCTTTACTGAACAATACAAAGAATCTTCTTCATTTGAAACATATGCTCCGCGCGATTATGAGGGACGATGCGGAACAGCATTCGCTCTCGTAAGCCATGACACCATGCCTACTGAAGAAAGAGAAAACATTAGTGAAGTAAAGCCTACGGGCTGGCAAAGTGTTACCTATGACATCGTAGAAGGTGGCAGTCTTTATAACCGTTGTCATCTTATTGGGTTTCAGCTTACGGGAGAAAACTCTAACTGGGAAAATCTCATCACAGGAACTCGCTATTTAAATACCGAAGGAATGCTCCCTTTTGAAAACCAAATTGATGACTATATCGACGAGACTGACAATCATGTTCTTTACCGTGTAACTCCCATTTACAAAGAGGACGAATTACTAGCGCGTGGAGTTCAAATGGAAGCTCTCTCGATTGAGGACGAAGGTGCAGGAATCAGCTTCAATGTTTATTGCTACAACGTACAACCAGGTATAGAAATAGATTATCAAACTGGAAACAACTGGGAGAGCAACACCACCTCAACCAATACCGATACCGCTGCACAAACTGAAACTACTTATATTCTTAATACCAACTCAAAACGATTTCATTACCCAAGCTGTAACTCAGTTGAATCTATGTCAAGCCATAACAGAAAAGATTTCAAAGGATCTCGTGAAACACTCATCTCTGAGGGATATCAACCTTGTGGACAATGCAATCCCTAAACTTTTCTCATAAACCGTTTTATGCAGTTTTAGCATTACTACCCATGTTTAGAATGCATAACAATAATCCCAGTTCGTCCTTATAGTTTCGCTACAATAAAAGTAAGCTAAATAAAAAGGGAGGTATCTTATGGCAGAATTAATTACCCCTGGATCTGGCGGAAACCACTATATTCCCTACGAAGAACGCACTGGCAAAGAATCGGTAGTTTACTTTACGCGCGATCTTTCAGCTGAAGGATTAAAGAAGATCTTCGAACGAGTAAACAGTCCTTTAACAGGAAAAGTTGCTATTAAACTGCATACCGGCGAGCAACATGGACCGAATATTATTCCACGTCCTTGGGTTAAAGACCTAATCAACACCGATCTACCTGACGCAACCATTATCGAAACGAACACCTACTATGAAGGAGATCGCTATACAACTGAGCAACATCGCGAAACCCTCAAGGTTAACGGTTGGGATTTTTGTCCAGTAGATATCATGGACGAAGACGGCATAGTAAACCTTCCCGTTAAAAACGGAAAATGGTTCACCTATATGGCAATGGGTAAAACCATCGTCGATTACGATTCGCTTTTAGTTCTCACCCACTTTAAAGGCCATGCTAAAGGTGGATTCGGAGGATCCGCAAAGAATATCGGAATTGGATGTGCTGATGGTCGTGTTGGAAAAGCAATGATACATACCACACCCAGCTCTGATGATATGTGGGATATTTCTAACGAAGAATTCATGGAACGCATGATGGAATCAGCAAAGGCTGTTGTGGATCATTTTGGTGACAATATTACCTTCGTAAATGTGATGCGCAATATGTCTGTCTCATGCGACTGCGAAGGCACCGCTGCAGAGCCCGTCGTAACACCGAACGTGGGCATCTTAGCCTCAACTGACATCTGCGCGATTGATACCGCTTGCGTAGACTTGGTTTACTCTATGAAGGAAGATGATCGTAAGGCCTTAGTAGAACGCATGGAAAGTCGTCATGGATTGAGACAGCTTTCCTATATGAACGAACTTGGCATGGGTAATGTGCGCTATAAATTGATTGATATCGACAACGGCGACACCATTATTTCAGCTAAAGAAGCAGTTGCTAACGTAGTGCCTTTCGAGGGCTAAGCTTATTAGCTTTACTCTCAACAAAGCGAAGCATTATTTAAGGGGATATTGATATTAATCAATATCCCCTTTCTATAACCCTAAAAGGAATTTAGAGAAAACTATGTATCGTTACTGAATAGTTGCATGAATTTCCTGCAACGATCGAACACCAGAACCTTCATTCTCCTTAGATTCTTTAACTCCCATTGCAGTTACATATGCAGCCGCAAGAGTGGTCATATAAGGAACATGATTCTTAATAGCAGATTTTCGAATATAGCTATCGTCTTCATGGCTTTCAGTGCTTGAAGCTGGAGTATTAACTACGATTGCGATTTCTCCGTTAGCAAGAGCATCAAGAATATTAGGACGTCCTTCTCCAAGCTTGTTAATATGCTCTGCCTTAATGCCAGCCTCATTCAAAAGTTCGCAAGTGCCCTTCGTTGCAACAACTGCAAACCCTGCATCAACAAATGCCTGAGCAACCTTTGCTGCTTCGTCCTTATCTCGATCACTGACGCTCATCAAAACGGTACCTTCAGAAGGAATAGCAGTCTGCGTTGCCTCCTGAGCTTTCAGGAAAGCTTCACCCACGGTGCTTGCCAGTCCAAGTACTTCGCCCGTAGATCGCATCTCCGGTCCCAAAACAGGGTCAACTTCAGGGAACATATTGAAGGGGAATACTGCTTCTTTCACGCCAAAATGCGAGAAAGTCCTCTCGTGTAAATCTGCAACAGGAGAAGGACGGCCAGTAAATTCGCTCGTAATAACATCAGTGGCCACTTGCACCATTTGAATATTGCAAACCTTTGAAACCAAAGGAACCGTACGAGAAGCACGAGGATTTGCTTCCAGAACATATACCGTACCGTTTTCGATTGCATACTGGATATTCATTAGGCCACAAACATGCATTGCTTCTGCAATTTTACGCGTGTAGTCCTTAATGGTCTCAAGGTGTTGAGCATCGATATTAACCGAGGGAAGAATGCAAGCAGAGTCACCCGAATGGATACCTGCTAATTCAATATGCTCCATAACTGCAGGAACAAACGCATGCATTCCATCGCAAATTGCATCCGCCTCGCACTCAAGAGCATGCTGTAAGAAGCGATCGATAAGGATAGGCCTATCAGGTGTTACTCCAATTGCTGCTGCCATGTAATTCGACAGAGCATCATCGTCATACACCACTTCCATGCCACGACCGCCCAGCACGTAGCTTGGACGAACCATAACAGGATAACCAATCTTATGAGCAGTATCGAGGGCTTCATCTACGGTTACTGCCATACCCGCTTCTGGCATAGGAATACCAAGTTTGTCCATAACCTCGCGGAAACGATCACGATCTTCTGCAAGATCAATAATCTCTGGACTGGTTCCTATGATCTTTACTCCCGCACGCTCAAGTTGACTTGCCAAGTTCAAAGGCGTCTGACCACCAAATTGAGCAATAACTCCTAAAGGCTTTTCTTTCTCGTAAATGCTCAAAACATCTTCAGCAGTGAGAGGCTCAAAATATAGTTTGTCTGAAGTATCGTAATCGGTAGAAACCGTTTCAGGATTACAGTTGACAATAATCGTTTCAAAGCCCAGCTTTTTAAGAGCAAGAGCGGCATGAACACAGCAGTAGTCAAATTCAATGCCCTGCCCAATACGATTTGGACCGCCACCTAAGATCATTATTTTGCGATTCTCTGATGCGGTGGAATGATCGGGAGCATTGTAAGTTGAATAATAATATGCGCTATCTTGCGTACCGCTTACATGAACCCCTTCCCAAGCTTCAGTTACTCCAAGGCTCAGACGATAGGCACGAACATCATCTTCAGGAATAGCAAGAAGTTGACCCAGATATCGATCTGAAAAGCCATCCTTTTTCGCCGTAATAAACTGATCTTTTGGTAGCTGATCACCAGAATGCTCGGAAGCATAAGCAAGGATTTCCTGCTCTTCGTCTACCAATTCCTTCATCTCTTGAATGAAGTGAACCTTGATCTTAGTAAGCTCATGCAACTGTTCAACGGTTGTGCCTTTTCTAAGCGCCTCGTACATAATGAACTGACGTTCCGAAGTAGGCTCTTGAAGCATTTGGATAAGATCGTCCAACGATTTTTCATGGAAATCCTTTACAAACCCTAAACCATAACGATCTTTTTCAAGGGAGCGAACAGCCTTTTGAAATGCTTCTTTGTAAGTTTTTCCAATAGACATCACCTCGCCCACTGCACGCATCTGGGTACCGAGCTTATCTTCTACACCCTTGAACTTTTCGAAAGCCCAACGAGCAAACTTCAGTACCACATAGTCGCCACCGGGAACATATTTATCGAGTGTGCCATGCTTCCCACAAGGAATTTCATCAAGCGTTAATCCTGTTGCCAGCATTGCAGAAACAAAAGCAATCGGGAAACCAGTTGCTTTTGACGCAAGCGCAGAGGAACGACTCGTGCGTGGGTTTATCTCAATGATAATATCTCGATCAGTCTTTGGATCATGGGCCCACTGAACATTGCAGCCACCAATTACCTCGACTTTATCGACAATTTTATAGCTTTTCTCCTGCAGACGATCGATGGTTTCCTGCGCAATAGTTTGCATAGGAGCAGCACAGAAAGAATCGCCCGTATGGACACCCATTGGATCGATATTTTCAATCGTACAAACCGTAATCATTTGGCCCTTCGCATCGCGAACAACCTCAAATTCCAGCTCTTCCCAACCGAGTACGCTTTCTTCAACCAAGACCTCAGTAACAGGAGAAGCTGCCAAACCACGTGCTACAACCGTACGTAATTCATCGACGTTATATACAAGACCGCCGCCTGTACCACCCATGGTATAAGCAGGACGTAAAACACAGGGATAACCAAGGCGAGAAGCAATTTCTACCGCTTCCTCTACTGTATGGGAAACCTCAGAGCGAGCCATTTCGATACCGAGCTCAGCCATAGTATCTTTGAAAGCCTGACGATCTTCACCGCGCTCAATGGCATCAACCTGAACACCTATAACCTTGACGCCATACTTATCTAACACACCAAGCTTCGATAGCTCAGCACAAAGATTGAGTGCAGACTGACCACCAAGGTTTGGCAACAAAGCATCAGGACGTTCTTTGGCAATAATTGCCTCAATCCGCTTAGCGTTAAGAGGCTCAATATAGGTAACATCAGCAGTACCAGGATCGGTCATAATTGTAGCTGGGTTGGAATTTACCAGAACAATTTCGTATCCCAACTGTCGCAGCGCTTTACATGCCTGAGTACCCGAATAATCAAATTCGCATGCCTGTCCAATGATAATAGGACCAGAACCAATAATAAGAATCTTATGAACGTCGGTTCGCTTACCCATGCGACGTCCTTCCTGATCGAAATACGAACAATACACTAATGAACTATTTTACTCGTTCAATAGCATTGATTGGACTTTATCTTTGGGTTTGTATGATTTAGTTTTTGCTCAATACCGAATCGTAAAACAACAGGAAAAAAGACTTAGCACTTATTTTCTTCTAAACGCAGATGCAGATATGAAATGAGAGGCTCAAGATATTCTCGTTTAGTACCATCAAAACCTCTTTGCATTTCCTTTAGCGCTACAAGATCGCGATCCTTTGAATTTTTATCTTTTTTCATCATATGAAAATATATTTTCATTGCTACCTTGTCGAAAGCGCCCAGTTTATCAAAACGAAAACCGCCCTGTGCATAAAAGTGAACGAGATTGGGA
>ERZ1034976.1117-NODE-1117-length-21896-cov-36.610412_pt1 | contig 21896 bp, 11 predicted proteins | sample MGYA00520623_ERZ1034976 | MGnify/ENA primary metagenome ERZ1034976 (study PRJEB33766, sample SAMN09781774) | gut metagenome | biome: gut microbiome | host: Homo sapiens | place: Madagascar | study: EMG produced TPA metagenomics assembly of the PRJNA485056 data... | reverse complement strand
AAACTAAGGCAATACCGCATAATTCTAAGTGCCGATACGGCGAGCGAGGTGCGGCAGATGCCAAGCCAAAAGCGCAGATAATACTGGATGTCTTATCGAGCATTTTGGCAACGCAGATGCCGTGCCGCAGCCGCCGTATCGGTGCTTAAGCCGTCAGGCGGGAATTGTGCGGTGTTGCCCTAAGGTGTATCTGACACCCTAGGGTAAGCCCGCACTTTGCAAAAGATTCACCGTAACTTTACATCGGTATGGTTGCAGCCCACAGCCAAATGGCCTATACTGAAATTAAGAACCAACAGGAAAGTGTGGACCACTATGACCTACCATGACATCAAACACAATGCCGAAGTAAACGAGCTGCTGAAAAAGGGCAACCAGAATTTGGGGCTTTTGGGCTTTACCGACCATTCCCAGGCGCACTGCATCCATGTGGCGGAAACCGCTGCGCACATCCTGAAAAAGTTTGACTACAGCGCCCATGATATTGAGCTTGCCAAAATTGCCGGGTACATGCACGATATCGGCAACGCCATCAACCGCATCCACCACGCGGAATACGGCGGCCTGCTGGCCAACGAGATTTTGAAGCAGTATGATTTGAGCGTTGCGGACCGCATTACCATTGTTTCGGCCATTTCCAACCATGACGAATCCACCGGCGGCGCGGTGGACCCCATTTCGGCTGCGCTGATTATTGGCGACAAAACTGATGTGCGCCGCAGCCGCGTGCGGGAAAAGCCCAAAGCCAGCTTTGACATCCACGACCGGGTCAACTATGCCGTAACGGACCAGACATTAAAGATCAACACCGAAAAAAAGGTCATCTCGCTGAATCTGCAGATCGACACGGACATCTGCTCGATGTACGAATATTTCGAAATTTTCCTGAACCGCATGCTGATGTGCCGCGGCGCCGCTGACCTGCTGGGCGCCACCTTTAAGCTGACGGCCAACGGGGCGAAAGTGTTGTAAAATTATAATCCTGTATCAAAAAGCTCAGGCTGTTCCCTGTTGGGGGCAGCCTGAGTTTTTATACCATGGAAAACCATTCCGCCGTTTTACAGATTCAGCATATACGTTTCCATTTGCATCGTCCTTACCGCCGCTCTTCATGATTCTGCCGGAACAAACGGCAATTCAATGTTTTCCTCGTCCACGGGCGGGGTTGGCGTTTCGCTGGGGGGCGGGGTTTCCGTCGGTTCTTCCGTATTGTCCGCCGGTTCGCCGTCACCATTTTCTGTGGGCGCGGCACTGGCGGTGGGCTGACCGGCGGCGTTCAGCACTGGTGTTTTTTTCGTTGCGGGCTTCTGGGTCGGCTTGGGGGCAGTTGTCTGCTGCGGGACAGTAGTTGCCGTGGGCTGCGGTTCAGCCGTCGCGGCGGGCTGCGGCGTGGGCTCTGCCGGGACGGCGTCATTCGTTTCCGCCTGCCGGGTCGGCTCCGGGGTTGGCTGGGTACCTGCCTGCGGCCGGTGCAGTGCAAAGGCAGCGGCAAGCACCACGGCAGCCACCACAACGGCCAGGACTATTTTTTTCTTCATTGCTGTTTTCCTTTTTATATTGGGGGCGTTGCGGCATCAGCCTGCCACGCTGTAACGCTGTGCGGCGGTGGTCAGGTCATCCAGCGCGCGGAGCAGGTTCAGCAGCGGCAGTTGGCTTTCATCCACCGCTGCCAGCGCGCGGACCATATCGCCATAGCTGAACACCCCATAGCGCAGGGTGCACAGGTCCGCCCCGTTTTGCCGCATGGCAACCACCGGCATGGCATCCGCGCGGCGGAACGCAATGGCCGGTGTAACGACATAATATACCTCTTTTCCGTCAAAGCGGGTGTTGGTATCCACGGGCTGCAATTCGGTTTCGGGCTCACCCGCGTTCCAGGCAAAAGTAAAAGTGCATTCCGCGCCGTCCGGCACCATAAAATAGTGGCGGATCTGGATAACGGGCTCCAGCAGCAGGCTGCTGCCGTAATAATCATCGGTCTGGGTGCCGCTGCTTTCAAACTGGTAGCTGCCCCAGTTGGCCGTGGAGTTTGGCTCCGCGGTGCCGGCTAACGCATCGGTCCGGTAGCCAAAGTACAGCTGCGCTTTGCCGCCATACATCAGCAGGGTGCTGGCCAGCTCCTTTGCCTGTTGGGGATAATCGTGTTCCAGCAGGTAGTTCAGGTAATCCTTTACGGTGTAAGTATAAACCGGGCCATATTTACCGTTTACCACCATCCGGGCTTCAATATCATCCGTCAGCTGTTTGGCGGCCACCTGGCAAGGGAAAGCGGTGCAGCTTTTGCCGTTTACTTCCACCTGCTTTGCATCTGCCACTGCCACCTGTGTTACGGTGGAATCCGGCAGGGTAAACTGCATGGCGGCATCCTGCGGGGTATCTTCCGGCAGGGTAACGTAAAAATAAATTGTGACTGTCTCCCCCAGGCTCAGGCTGTAGCCTTCCAGATGCTCGCCGGTCTGGGCGGTTTCCGGGGTGGCGGGATCCTGCGGCGGCGGAGTTGGCACGGCAGGGTCAGGCCGGCCGGTTTCGGGGGTGCTCTGCGGCGGATCCGCCCAGGGGATATCCTCATCCGTTTCGCTCACCTGCGTCTGGATGCTGGCCGTATTTTCCTCTGCCAGCGCGGCGGCAGGCAGCGCGGCACACAGCACCACCGCCGCCAGCAAAGCCAGCAGGCGCTGGGGCCAGCTTTTTTGTTTTGTATGGTTCAAACTCAAGGTGTTTCCTTCCTGTTTTTTGTTTTATCTTCTCTTTTTTATCCCGCTAAAGGCATCATCCCTGGTTTTTGGCCAGCAGCGCTGCTCCAATCACCCCGGCGCGGTAGCCGAGGGTGCAGGTGGTAATGCGGGTGTGCTTTTGGGCGTAAGCATTGCCAAAAACCATTGGTCCCACCGCGGCGCGCAGGGGAGCCAGCAGGTTCTCCCCCTGGTTGGCCACCCCGCCGGACAGACCGATCACTTCCGGGAAGAAGATGTTGATCATGTTGGCAACGCCCACCGCAAGGTAATGAATGTACTGTTCCACCACGGCTTTGCCTGCGGCATCGCCCTGGGCGGCGGCATCAAAGGCGGTGCGGCCATTTACCCCGCTGCTTTGGGCGGCTATGCCATGCAGGGCGCTTTCGGGGTGGGCTGCCATGGCTTCTTTGGTCATGCGGATCAGGGCGGTGGCACTGGCCAGGCTTTCCAGGCAGCCGGGGCGGCCACAGGTGCAGCGCGGGGCAGCCGGGGTGTCCAGAATGACCATGTGCCCCGGCTCCGCTGCCGCGCCGGTGTAACCGGTCAGCAGTTTGCCGCCCAGCACCACACCGCCGCCCACGCCGGTACCCAGCGTGATGATCACCGCGCTTTCGGCCCCTTTGGCGCAGCCCGCCAGTGCTTCGCCCAAAGCGGCGGCGTTGGCATCATTGGCAAGAGCAACCGGCAGGCCGGTTCTGGCGCGCAGATAATCCCCCATGGCAAAATCATGCCAGCCCAGATTGTTGGAGTAGCGCACGAGGCCGCCATCCACCGTGCCGGGGCAGCCAACGCCAATGCCCGCTACCTGCTGGCCCTGTGCCAGCTGATTGCAGAGGGCTGCAATATCATCGCACACGGCCTCGGCCGGGCGCGGCAGTTTGGTTGGGGTGCTCGCTTCCTTTATAATAGCACCGTCTGCATCCACAAGCGCAGCTTTGATATTGGTTCCCCCAAGGTCCACACCCAGATAATACATGATTGCAGCCTCCTGTACATAACATTTTTTTCAGTGTAGCAGATTGCCCGCCCCGGCGCAAGAACCTGTAGACAAAAAAGCATCCAAAAGTAAACCCGGCACTACCCACTGCTCTTTTGTCGGGTCGTGCCGGTTGGATTTTATTTTTTATTAGCGGCTGCTCATCCGTTCAGTTTGGCGTACTCTTCGTCGGTAACGGGCTCGCACCATTCGTTGCTGCAATCTTCGCCGGGAACTTCCACAGCAATGTGGCTGCACCAGCTGTCGGCCTTGGCACCGTGCCAGTGCTTGACGTTGGCCGGGATGGTGATCACGGTGCCGGGGGTCAGGCTGACGGCAGGTTTGCCCTCTTCCTGGTACCAGCCTTCGCCTGCGGTACAAACCAGCAGCTGGCCGCCGCCCTTGGCCGCGTGGTGGATATGCCAGTTGTTGCGGCAGCCGGGCTCAAAGGTAACGTTGGCCAAAAACAGGCCGGTTTTGGGGTCGGTCAGCGGGTTCAGGAACGACTGGCCAATGAAAAGCTTGGCATAAGCGGTGTTTGCGGCACCGGTGCCAAAAACATTCTGCTGCTCAAATTCATGTTTATCCATGCACTTCATACTTGTTGCCTCCTGTTTTTCTGTGTCCCTGCCCTGTTGTGCTTGACGCTGCGGCGCTGGGATACTATGTGACCGCTATATTTTTTCAAAACCCCTTATCGAAAAAACTGCCCGCACAACGGCTTATCATACCGTGTACGGGCAGTTGATTTATAATTTTCTACTTTTCTCTCAGGTCTGGGTCGATAAGCGCAACCCCACCTGGTACCCCAGCAGGGTGCGGGTTTCCACCGGCTGATGGCGGATGAGGGAAAGCAGCTGCTGTGCGGTACGGCGGCCCAGCTGTTCGGCATCAAAAGAGACCGCCGTGATCTGTGTCGTACACTCCTGCAGCGCTTCGTCGTCATACAGGGAGGCAAGACGGATATCCTGCGGCACGCGCAGGTTCAGCTGCCTCAGGGTGCTCAAAGCCAGCAGGGCAACCTGGTCATCCATGCACAGGATGCAGTCCGCCCCACGCTGTACCGCGAGCTCCACAGCGCTGGTGCGTAGATCGTCGCTTTCCAGCTCCAAAAACAGCAGGCTCTCATCAATCTTGCAGCAGGCGCGGTCATGCGCCTGCTTATAGCCTTCCAGGCGGGACTGGTTGACGGTGTACAGCATGGATCCGCCCAGCAAAGCAATGCGGCGCAGGCCCTTCATCAGCAGCAGGCTGACCAGCTCGCGGCAGCCGCCCACCTGATCATGGTCCACCGAGATGACATCCTGGTCAGCCGGGCGGCCAATGGCAACAAAGGGGATGCCGCTTTTTTTCAGCATGGGGATCAGCGGATCACGCTCCAGCGTGCGGGCCAGAATCACGCCATCGATCTTGCGGTTGACCAGCAGACGCTGCATCGGGCTTGTTTCCTGCTCGCCCACCATCGTCATCAGCACATCATAATCATTGCGGGCGGCAATATCGTACACGGCGCTGACGGTTTTGCGCAAAAATGGTGCGGCAAGGTTGCCGAACTGGCGCGAGAACACCAGTGAGATATTATAAGACTGCTGGGTTACCAACCCGCGTGCCAGCATATTGGGCACATAGTTTTTCTCTTTGGCGTACTGGACCACGCGGGCGCGGGTCGCTTCGCTGACACGGCCATTGCCCGAAAGGGCACGGGATACCGTGGTCTTGGACACACCAAGGTCTTCAGCCATCTGGCTGATGTCAATTTTTTTTTCTCCTTCTGTCTGTTTACGGCGCGGCATGGGTTTACTCCTGTTAACGTTTGCTTCTATAAGATCTTCTTTCTGTCCTTGCCGGTTTTCTACCCCACGGGCAGTTCCCAGGGTACTGTTCCAGAAACCAGTCCCCCACCCCGGCCATTCCCTACTTGGTTAATGGACTTAACATATTATACCACATTTTCCTGGATCATGGTAGCCCCCTGTGCAAAGAAAGCAAAGAACACGCTACCCCAGTACGGGGTCATTATATCATTCCTGGCTCTGTTTTTCAACCGATTTCTGGCTCTGTTTCCGTTTTCCAGTGTGTTTTATAACCTGGTAAAGTTTTCTCATTTTGTCCGTATCCTGCTCAGTCATCGTACCTGCACCAAATTGGGCGGCTTGGGCCAATGCCAGCAGAGCTTCGGCATCCTGGGGTTCAAGGGCGGGGACACAACTTTGCAAAAATGCGGCAAACTCCGGCGCATCGGATGGTGTATCCGGCGGCAGGCCGCGACGCACCAAAAGGCGGTAGATGCTGCCAAACACGGCCAGCACCCGCGCGTTGCAGCTGCCCCGGCCATACCCCATGGCATGGCGGCGGGCCAGCACCAGCAGCACCGCAGCAGCCAACAGGCAACCCCCCAGCAACGCCGCCAAAACCAGCCTGCTGCGGGGCACGATGGTGGCTGCGGGTTCGTTTGCGCTGCTCTCCCCTGCTGCGGGGGCGGTGTCTTGACCTTGAGTTTCTGGCAGCGGGTCGGTGCGCAGGTCGGCCTGTTGGGCACTGACCAGCACGCCGGGGGTCATCTCCATGGGGGTCCAGCCCTGGCCGGAAATGTACACCTCCGCCCAGGCGTGGGCGTTATCGTCCTGCAAAATGGCGTGCCAGCTGCCGTCCTCCTGTTGGGTAAACAGGCTTTGCGGCGCGGCATAGCCCACCACATAGCGCGCAGGCAGCCCGAACATGCGGAACATAACCACCGCCGCCGAGGCAAACTGCACACTGTACCCCTGTTTGGATTCCGTTAAAAAGTAACGGATGGGGTCGGCCCCCTCCGGCGGCTGGGGAGCGCTGGCGTTATACTGGTAGTTGGTGTTCAGGTAGGCGCGGATGTAATCGCCAATGTCCGCAGCTTCGGTCATCTTCTGGTCCTTTTTGGCTTCATCGCACAGGGTTTGCAGCTCGTCATAGCCGTCCGGCACGGCGGTGTAGCGGCTGGCGGCGTAAGCGGCATAGGATGCTTCCATCCGGTCCAGCACGCTGGGGTCGGCATCGGCGCGGGCTTCCAGCTGGGTTTGGGCGGTATCCCGCGGGTAATACAGGAACACATCGTCCTGCGCGGTCTGGCCCGCGGCGGCGCCATCGCCCTGGATGGTGTAATAATCACCCCAGTAGGCGTTGTACGGTGCATAGGTGTACTGGGTATCGGCGTGGATGCGCTCCACCGTCAGCGTCTGGGGCTGGGCGGTGCCGTCATAGGCGGTGCGCAAAAACGGCAGGCTGGCAATGGTCAGCCGGGCGTTATCCTCGGTTTTCCAGTTCATGGCGGCGCTGTCAAAGGCATCAGCATCAGGGGCCTGCCAGGTGGTGCCGTCATAACTGCCGCCGATAAATCCCCGCAGGTATACGGTTTCTTCGGGTTTGTCGCTGGCGGTCAGAGCCAGATCCGTCACTCCGCTGACCTGGATACCCCCGCCCTGGCTCAAGGCACCATCCGCCACACCACCGGCAGCGGCTTCTACCTGAATGTTCAGCCTGCCGCCGCTGACCCGCGGCAGCCAGGTAATGGCGGTGCTCAGCGCGGCGGATTCCACCCGCTGGGCCGCGGGCTGCAGCCAGCCAAGGGGAACCCCCAGCGCCGGGCGCAGCAGCCACCAACAGGGCAGCGCCAGCGCAAGGCAAAGCCCGCCCGCCGCCAGCGCGGCAGACTTTTGGATGTTATAATGGCGGCAAAGGTTCTGGCGGTAGTTTTCGGTATCGCGCCTGCCCCACAGGGCCCGCCGCTGCACCGAGCAGGAAGCCGCCCACGCCCCCATCCAACCGGCCAACAGCAGCAGGCAGGCGGGCACAGCCGGCGCGGCCCCGGCCAGCGCCAGCAGCACAACAACGGGCAGCAGCATTAGATCCAGCAGCAGGGCATCCGCACGGCGCAGGGCCGCAGCGGCCAGCGCCCCGGTAACGGGCAGGGCGGCCAGCAGCAAAAACAGCCCCAGCTGCGCCGCACTGCCGCCCTGGGCCACCGGCAGCGCACTGCCAAGGCGGGCGTTCAGGCTTTGGGCAATGTTCCCGGCGCACTGCTGCGCCCCGGCCAAAAAGTTCCGCTGGCAGATGAACAACACCACAAGGTACACAATCACCCCCGCCAGCAGCCCCCAGCGGCGCAGGGCTTGCGGCGCACGCAGGAACAGCGCCCACCCGGCGCAGAAAGCGGCTGCCGCGGGCCACACCCACAGCGGCACCGCAATGCCGAACCCGGTGGAAAGCACCAGCAGCAAACCAAAGGTGAGCGCCAGCAGCAGCGCGGCATCCGCCGCCAGCCACAACGCGGGGTGCGCTGCGGGGCGCTGGGTGCTCACCAGCACACGGTCCACAAACTTCAGCCCGCTGCCGGGGTCGGCAGTGCCGCGCCGGCTCAGGGCAGTACGTTCTTTTTTGCGCTTGGGCGGGTTTTTGCGGTGCTTCGCCGCCTGTTGGGGAAAATCCCCCCATTCCTCCGCTCCGTCCAGGTCCCCACCGGGGGTCAGGGCAGCGCGCAGGGCGGTCAGCGGTTCGCGCACTATCAGGCGGTCCAGCTTGGCGCTCAGCTTCCAGTGTACCTGCTTGAGGGTATCCCCGTCCCGGTACTCCCGCAGCTCATAGCTGCCGCCCAGGGCGGCGCGGGTGTCGGCTTCGTCGCCGTCCTCATCGGGGGCGGTTTCCGCTTTGGCTTTGCCGGCCGCGGCAGCGGGCAGCACACAGATGCTCCGGCTTTGCGCGGCAGCCGGGCATGCCGCGGTGAACACCCCCAGGTGATCCCGCTGGGTGATGCCCCGCACCGCAATGCTCCACACGCCGCTTTTGCCTGCGTTTAAGGTAATGCGCTGTTCGGCGCTCTCTCTGCCGCCCAGTATGGCGGCGCAGCGCAGGGTGATCTGCCCCCCGCCCCATTCATCGGCGGCGTTCAGCAGCACCACAAGCGCAGGGATGGGCAGCCGGCTGCGGTTGCGCAGCCGAACCGTCAGGGTAAAATCTTCGCCCTGTATCACGGGTTTGTCCGGCACCAGCAGCTCTGCCGTTACCTGCCTGCGCAGATAGGCGGCGTCCAGCCGCAGCAGCACCAGAAGCACCAGCGCAAACGCTAACAGGAACACCGCCAGCGGTGCCTGGGTGATGAGCGCCGCGGCCAGCAGCACCAAAAGCACCAGCGCCCGGCCCAGCTTACCTGCCATGGCGGTCAGCCTTTTCGGGGCGGGGGCGCGGCACGGTGCGCAGCAGGTCCTGCATTACGCTGTCCACCGTTTCGCCGCCTGCGCGGGCCTGGTCGTTCAGCACCAGGCGGTGGCGGGCAACCGCATCAAACACAGCGGTCACATCCTGCGGGGCAACAAAATCCCGCCCCGCCAGGTACGCCGCCGCGCGCGTCATGCTGGCCAGCGCCAGGGTGGCACGGGGGCTTAACCCCACGGCCAGGCGCGGGTCCTTGCGGCTGGCCTGAGCCAGCGCCACAATGTAGCGGTACATCAGCTCATGCACAAATACCGTGCTGACCTCCTGCTGCATGGCAAGCAGATCCGCCTGACCGGCAACGGGGCGCACACGGTCCAGCAGGCGGCCTTTGCTCTGCCCGGCCAAAATTGCCAGCTCCGCTTCCTCATCGGGGTAGCCCATTACGGCGCAGACCATGAAACGGTCCAGCTGAGACTGCGGCAGCATCTGCGTGCCGGCGGCGCCGATGGGGTTCTCGGTTGCAATTACGGTAAAGGGTGCGGGCACCGGGCGGGTGGCGCCGTCCACCGTCACCGTGCCTTCTTCCATCACTTCCAACAAAGCCGACTGCGTGCGGGAGGAGGTACGGTTGATCTCATCGCCCAAAAACAGGTTGCACATCACCGCACCGGCGTGGTACACAAACTTGCCGGTCTCTTTCTGGTAAACCGAAAACCCCACCAAATCGGACGGCAGAACATCCGGCGTAAACTGCACGCGGCTTTCTTTCAGGTCCAGCGCGCGGGCAAAGGCCAGCGCCAGCGTGGTTTTGCCCACGCCGGGAATATCCTCAATCAGCACATGGCCGCCCGCCAGCATGGCCATCCAGATGGTGTTTACCGTTTGCTGTTTGCCCTGCACGGCCTTGTTTACTTCGGCCGTAACGGCGGCGGCCTGCTGTGTGTACTGCATGGTTAATCCTCCCGGTGTTTTTTCCATATCACCATAATGCCAACGGCTGCGGCAATAACCACCAGCCCGGCCCACAGTGCGTTGTTTTCCAGCCAGATCATGGTATTGGAGATCGCGCTCCCCTCGGATTCCGCGCTGCCCTCCCCCGGCAATGGGGTCAGGGCCTGGGGGGCCACTTCGGCAATGGAGCTGCCGCCGGCATCCTCCACGGTCACCTGGCGCGGCGTTTCGTCCCAGGTAGCGGCGCTTTCCTGCAAATCCTCCTCTTTGGTGGTGTCCGCAGCGGCGGTGTCGTGCTCCGCAATTACCAGGTAGCGCTGGCTGTTGCGGGTGTAGGGGTGGCAGGTGGAAAGGGTCAGCAGGTCCCGCCCCGGCTGGATCAGCACGGCGTTGATATCGCTGGGATCAATAATTTTCAGCTCGCTCACGCGGTAAATCAGCGTTTCCCACGGGGTGGTCAGCTGGATCTTGTCCCCCACCTGGATCTGCTGCACGTTGCGCAGCATTTCCGCGCCATAATAGCCGCGGTGGGCGGCAATCACGGTGTTGGTGTTTTCGCCGCCCAGCGGCATCGAGGTCTGGCCCAGCAGCGCCGCGCCTTTGGCCAGGTTTTCGCGGCTGGCGCCCAGGTAAACGGGCAGCTCCAGGTTCAGGCGCGGGATCCACAGCACAGCCAGCACATCATCGTCATAGCCATAGGCAGCAAGGTCCAGCGGGGCTTCCTCATAGGCGAACGGGTCGGTCAGGCCGCTTTGGCCCCCGGCGTAAATTTCCGCGTTGTAGTCCTGCATCGCGGCGTACAGTTCAGGGTAGGCGCGTTCCGGCTCCGGGGGTTCGGCTGTGGTTTCCTCCGCCGCGGGGGCGGTGGGCTGGGCTTCGGCGCGGGCCGCAAACTGCGCAGCGGTTTTGGCGTTGCGGGCGCTGGTCCACCACTGGGCAGCGGTGGGCTGTATCAACAGCGCCAGCCCCAGCAAAATGGCCAGCCAGGCCAAAATTTTAGCAATCAGCCGTCCCATTTAGTCATCCTCCTCGCGCTTTTTGCAGCGGTGCAGCAGCAAAAGCAGCAGCAGCGCTTCGCCGCCGATCACAATGCTGCCCGTTACCGCGATCCACGGCCAGGCATCCACCACGCGCTTGACCACCGTTCCGGTGCGCAGCGCCTGATACTGCACGGCCTGCGGGGTGTTGGCTTCTTCCTCTCCATTATAAGGGATGCGGGTGCCGCGCACAAGCATGCGGTGGGTGTTGATGGCATACGGCGTGCAGGTAACAAGGGTGCAGTAATCCTGCCCCGCGGTGATGTCCAGATCCTCGGTGTGCTCCGGTTCCACCACTTTGATTTGATCCACCTGGTACGCCAGCGTTTCATCCAGAATATGCAGGTAGAAACAGTCGCCCTCTTCCAGCTTGTCCAGGTCGGTGAACAGCACGGCTTCGGGCAGGCCGCGGTGGCCGGTCAGCACGCTGTGGGTGCTTTCGCCGCCAAGGGGGTAGCTGGAGCCTTCCAGATGGCCGACGCCCTTTTGCAGCACATCATCGCTGGTGCCTTCGTAAATGGGCAGGTTGACGTCAATTTTCGGGATGGTGATATACCCCAGGCTTTCGCCCACATCCACAAGGTCCACATAGCTGGTGCCGGTATCCTCCGCTTCGCCTGCGGCATCGCGCTCCACAGCGCTGTCCAGCTGCTGGTTATAGCGGCGGGCGGCCTCCTTGGCGGCGTCCAGTTTTTCGGTATCCATGCTTTTTACGGTATCATCGTAATTTTGGATCGCTTCGCTGGCGTGGCGCTGCGCCACCGCGTTGCTGATAACCGGGTACGATGCCACCCCAATGCCGGACAGGATCATCAAGGCCGCAAAGCCGACTTTTAGTTTTGTTGTGGTATCCATAGCGTCACCGCGAACCTTTCCGTGAGAGGGTTGAAGTTGGGAGTTAGGAGGGAGGAGTTAGGAGTTGAGGGAATTAGAAATTAGCAATGAGGAATTAGGAATTGAATGAATAATAAAAAAGAATAATGTCATTGGACCGCGGCGCGTTTGCACATCGCCGCGCGGTAGGGCGGCCAGCCCCCTGGCCGCCGGATGACGGGGTTTGCCGCAAATCCCATTATGGCATATACAACGCGGCCCCGGAACGGTCACTGCGCCCGCAGGCGCGTTTCGGAGGCCAACCGCCGAAGGCGGCTCTTAGGCCGGAGATAGACCGTTCCCTACAGAGCGTTTTATAATGGGCAGCAAACATAAAAACAATCTGTAGGGCGGGGTGCCCTCACCCCGCCGCGGAGAAACCCTGCCCCGCGCCGCAAACGTTGCAAATCATTTGTAGGGGCCGATGCTCGCCATCGGCCCGTTTGACGGGGTTTGCCCTATTTATTTTTAGGTCCTGCACGGGGAACCACCCCTCACCGGCTTTCGCCGGAGCTCCCCTCCAGGGGAGCCACCGCAAACATAAGGTGAGATATTGGCTCCCTTTGAGGGGTGACTCCCCGCGGGGCGGGGAGATGTCGCGGAGCGACAGAGGGGACAGGGCGCTGTTTGCGCTGGACGCGGAGCGGCCTGAGGGGTGGTTCCTCGCCGCAAACCTGACGCCCGTGGGGTGGTTCCACACGCAGGGCCTAAAAATCAACCGAACAACGGCCATGTACACCCAAAAAAATTTATTTCCCAATAACCCACCATAGGGGGAGGGCCAAATCCGGCCCTCCCCCTGTGTATGATGGATTATCCCTCTATACCCTATTGGTGAATTGTAAAATTGTTTTGCCTTGCGGCGGGCGCATCAGGCGCGGTTCTTCTTTTTCAGGCTCAGCAGCACGCCAACACCGGCCACAACCAGCAGCACGCCAATGCCGCTGAACAGCAGGGTGCCGAAACCACCGGTGGTGGGCAGGTTGAAGCCCTTGCGGTTGATGATGGTAATTGGTGCATACGTATATTCGTTCTCGCCATTCTTGAAAGTAGTGGTCTTTACGTCACGCTTAATCAATTTGCCATCGCTAGAAAATTTATCGTTAACTTTCCAACTAGTAACATAATCCACAGTCAAACTGGCATCAACAGGGCCGGAAAGCAAGTTATAGCCCTTATTTGTCATGGTTTCTACCAATTTGTACTCGCCATCGGGCAAACCATTGACAGTTGCGCAACCAGCATCTGCACCCTCACCCGCGGTCGTAAGTGTGGTTACCTTAAACCACTTCGGCTCATTCTCAGCTTCTGTTGCATTCAACCCCAGTGCCTTGGCATCTGCCGCAGTCAGGAACTTGCATTCGTTTCCACCAAAGATAACAGTATCGGTCGTATCCTCTTTCAGTTTGTCAGTCTTTTCATCGTACTTCTTATAAAGGTCAAATGTTACACCATTCAGCAGTTTTTCAGTATTTCCATCCTGACCCTTTTTCAGGATACCAGTTTTGAAGGTATAAACAACAGCCTTATCATGGATTTCATAGGGAGTATCAGTATCGCCCTCTTGAATATCCGTCTTGCGGGAGTAATCAAGGTGAGCTTCGTTCACATTGCCAACAGTGGTAGTGTCTGCATCCTTCTGCAAAGTTGCAGTGTAAGAAATCGTGATGGTCTTACCGGCAGCTGCATTCAGTTTTTCCTGGCTCGTTCCTGCTTTAAAATCAATCGTAATTTCGGATGTATCGCCATTAGAGGTATTTGTCAACTTGTAATCATCATTCGCAACAAAGCCTACATCTTGACCATCTACACTTTTACTGCTAATGGTAACACTGTCAATGTTATGCATAAGCTGATTCTTGTTCATTGTATCAACAACTTTAAAGGTTTTCAGCTTTGCTACATTCTCAGGTACATAAATGGTCAGAGTATATTCAACGGTATCACCAACAGCATAGTCGGTATCATTGCCTGCGTCACTACCCTTGGTAATATCACGCTGTTTCACATCTTTCTCCAAATCCGGCTTATGGTTATAAACCGTCATGGTATTGTCACTGCTAATTACAAAATCGCTGTTCGCGGTGGCGCCTGCCGGCGTTACAAGCTTACCTTGATCATTAATTTCAAACTCATATGCCACATTGTTGTTGATAATATAGCCGCTTTCTTTGCCATCTGCATAGCCAATTTCCACAAAGCGATATTTACCCTTGAGCAAATTCTGAACGGTGATTTCGCCACTGCCATTTGTTGTAAACTCGCATTTGCCATTTACAGTATAATCATCGTATTTATCCGTGCTCGTCGAATTCTCATTGTAGCGCTGCAACTTAAAGATAACATCCGGCAAATTTTTGATTTCATTCTCTTTACCGTCTGTTTTACCTTTCTTTATCAGCGTAATGTCACCTTTCGCGGAGCTGTTCTTCGGGTAAACGACAACATCATAGAGCCATTCCTTAAGCTGGCCGTCCGTTGCTTGCTTACCAACCTGTACTCTCGTCATAGGAATAGAAACAAGGAACGGATCCACGGGCTTTACAACGGAATCCGGCGTCGTTGTTTCGATAACCAGGTACATGCCAACGTCCAGGTCTGCAAACTGAACATAACCATTTTTATCCGTTTTTCTTTCCGTTTTGCCGTCTTTACCTGTAACAGCTTTGTCAGCGATACCGTCTTTCAGATTTGCTGCGGTTTTATTGTCAGTATCCTTAAAAAAGCTATCCGCTGTAACAGCAGCATCATTACTAGTAGCTTCATAATATGTTACCAGCTCATCTGCCGTTTTAACCTGATAAATAGTAAAACCTGCATCTTTAAGCGGCGTAGCCTCATTCGGCACAGTCTGCTGCTCACCAGTCCCAGCTACAGAACCTGTCAGGTCTGTGCTATGGAGATACTTGTAAATAGTAATAGAGCCTTTTTTTGTTTTATCAATCGTACTTACGCTGGTTTTGATTGTAGGTGTTTGGGCATTGCCTTCGCCCTCATCTGCCATTGCTGGCATGGCGCACAGGCTGAGGGCCAGGGCGGCGCTCAACAGGCCTGTGAGAAAACGTTTTGCTTTTTTCATTTCAGTACCTCTTCTCTTAAAAAAAGTCATCATCGGATGGGCGGCGGGGCCGCCCGGCTTAGGGGTTCTACATCAGCACGGCGTGCAGTGCGGGGCGCTGCAGCGGGGAAACGCTGCCGCGCCGCCCGCACTGTGCCGTGAAGAAAAAAGGGAGGGAAAACCGGGCCGCTTGCCCACTTGGCTTAAGGTGCATCTGAAACCAAAGGAAATAACGGATATTTCGCAGCCACAAGCAGGATGTAAGGCAAAGAGCCGCCGGAATCCTTTCCGGATCCCAAGGCTTTTTAAGCCTTAACGCAACATCCGGCTGCGCTTATAGAAACAGGCGATATTTTCAACTTTTCAGTTACACCCCGGCTTATGGCTGCGCCCTGCCGTAAACGGGCGCGCACTGGCGGGCAGGCCCTGTATCCTGGGGGTGCTGGGGTTCCGGGGGATGGTTAATGTCGCCGGCCCCCTTTCCTGTTGTAGCGGAATGTGAATATCAACAGCCCTGCCACCGCCAGCGGCAAGCCGATCAGCAGCCACAGGCTTGGCGCGTCTGCACCCGTGTGGGGCAGCTCAGGCGTTTTACGGTTCAGAACGGTAAGGTTCATGGTGTAGGTATTATTGGCGCCCTTATTGAACGTCTTATCTTCTTTCTTAACTTCCACATCATCAATATAACACTTGCCGTCTTGGGTAAATTTGATCACAATTGGCTGTGCCAACAGGTTGTACCCCGGATGTGCCTTGGTTTCCGTCAGGCGGTATGTACCGGGTTCCAGATTTTTGAACGGGTTCGGGGTTATCTTGCCGTCCGTTCCGGTTGTACCGGTAATGGAACCTGTGTTTGTGCTATTGAATTGGTAGTCTTTATCTACTACCCACTGCGTTTTTCCTTCGGTTGTTGTTTCGACCAGCTTTTCCAGCTTGAACTCAACATCACTCAAGGGCACGTCATTTTTATTTTCGTCTTTTTCCGCGTCCTTCTTGATGATATCCAGTACAAACTTCGGGTTCTGCAGCGTGTTGGTCAGCTCAATCTTGCCGCTGCCGCCGGTGATGGTTCCACCGTTTACTTTGGCTGGCGTTGTAGTTGCGCCGGTTTCGCTGTTCGTTTCGCTGTTTGCTGTGGCTGTATTGCCTGTTGAGCTGCCCGCGCTGTCCTTTTCGCTGTTTGGTGTTGCTTCAGCCTTTACCGTTACACCATACGTATTGCCGTCAATCGTAATGGTTCCGTCTTTCGCTGCCGGGGCAAATTTGCCAGCCTCATCCACCGTACCTTCCACAATGCGGTACACATAATTGGTTTGGTTACTATCCGCATTGATTTGGTACTGATCCAAACCGCTAAAGGTAAACTGCCAGTGGCTCTCACCGCGGTTAATGGTAACATAGTCTAGGCTGTCTGCGGTCGGGTAGTTTACCGGTTTCCAATCTGCATCGCTTTGGTCGTTTTTCAGGCGGCGCTGGAGCTGGATGTGGATTTGTTTCGGCTGGTTCGCAGTGCTAAGATCGTCCGTACCATTTGCATCTTTCCAGAGCTTATCGAACTCAATGTTGATCAGTGTGCGCTTGGTGTTGGTAAAGATTGCGGTAATTGGGTAGGTGTTTGGCTTCTTAATCACGCCTTCCACCATGGTGTTGCCGATCATTTGGGCGGAATCGCAATCTTTCGGAACAGTTACGCTTTGCAGCCTGGAACCATCTAGCGGTGTAACTTCCTCGATGGTATAGCGGGTGCCAACGGGGATGCCGGTGATGGTCACGGTGTGGTCTGGGTATTTTTCCGCATTGTTCATGTCGATCTCAACATACCTTATGATGTCATCTTCTTCCAGAGCAGCACCGCCAACATCACTAAAGGTAACTTTGAACTTGTAGGTTCCGTCCAAGGTTTCGCCGTCTGCGGCCTTCTTTTGGATTGTCAGCCCGCCGGTTTTGACGGTGTTGACGTATTTTACCTTTAGCTTTGTCAGCGTGGATTTTGTTTCGTCCGGGTCCTTATAGGAGCGGAAGACGATGGTGTTGTCGGGAGTGGGCTTTTTGCTCTCCGTGTAGCCCTTATTATTTACTTTTCCATCATTGACATAAACTTCCGTTCGGCCATCATCGGGGCCTTCTTGGGCGGGGGAGTGCTTGCTATCCAGCTGCCTGTCCTCTCCGAGTATTACGTGTGATGCACTACCCGTACTCGTCGGATTCGTCGAAGTAACCGCCTGCCCGTTCTCGTACACCGTCCATGTGGTGTCGTACAGGCTTTGGTTCAGTTCCTCTTTGAGCGAAATGTAGCTGCCGCGGCGGAACTGGTCGCTGAAGGTAACGATTTCTCCATCTTCCATAACAAAGCGTCCGTCGGCGTCCACCAACTGGGTGTCGCTGTCCTTGGTGGAGGTGTACTGTGCGTTTTCGGCGTTTTCCAGCTGACCGGTTGTGGCGGATTTGTAATCCGGGATTTCCTTCTGATCGGTTGTAAAGCCGGACATCGTACTTGGCACCGCTTTGGGAATGAAGGTAAAGTTCCTGAAATAGATGTGGCGGCTATAGTTATCGCCCACGCGGATGGTTTTGACGTTGTCGTTAAAATTGCCCTGCTCTTTCATCTTGTGCAGGTCCAGCTTTACGGTGACCCATTCGCCTGTCTTCATTTCGACCGAGCCATACGTTGCGCCGTTAATGCCTGTTGTGCCAAGGCTGCCTTTTTGGCCGGGGGATTTTGGAGGCTCCAGCAGGTCTTGATTATCCAGCAGTTCCAGATACAGGTTGTTGAGGGAAAGTTCACCACCATCTTCTTGGGAAACGTAAACCTGGAACGTAAGGAAGCGCATGTCTTTGATATCGATGGTTTGATTCAGCGTCAGGATGCCATAACGTTTATAACGATATTTACTGACGGGTTCCGTATCCGGATAGCGTGCGTACCAGTGAAGGACCTGTTCGGGATTCGTCCCGGAATCTGGCCCGGAATCCCGCTTGGGGTTATCAACCAACTCGAAAATGTAGTCACCTTTGTTTGATTCGGTTTGTTTGGTTGCGGGTTCAAACGTGTTACCACCTTTCTCAGTCAAATCCACCTTTTGGGACTGAGTTCCGCTTTCATCCGGGCCAGCGGCATCTTTTGTTCCATAATGGGTTGCCTGGTTCTTGATGGTGAAGTTGAAGATTTTCTTGTCTGTAAAGCATTTTTGGAACTCCGGATCAACGTTTTTCAGAACGACCTGTTTTTGAACCTGCAGCTCGTTATTATCCGGGAAGTTGAACGCCACCGCCATGTTGGACTCCCACATACCGCGTTCCATGTAGTACATGGTAAGGGTGTGGGTGCCGGGCTTCAACGTTGTTGTTTCCTTGCTCTTGTACTTAAAGGTGATTTTGTTACCCAGATACGTTACGGTTTTTTCTGCGCCAGAATCATAAACCGTGTTGTTGCTTGCCTTGATGTCGCTGACATACGAGGTGTAGTTGTTTCCGTTGGTGTCCGCGCCAAACTCCAGCAGGCCAGAAGCTTTACCGTGGTCACCGCCAACATCCAGTGCAAGCTTACCGTCAATGTAGACCCAGACGTCATCATCGCCGGAGAAGAAGAACTTGATGGGGACGCTGTTGCCTTTATTATCTTTTACTGTACCATCGCTTGTCAGGGTAAACTGGAATTGCAGCTTAGCACCAAAGCCATAGTTATAAGTAGAAGCCTGTTTTTCACTCGCCCCGCTGTTGAAGGGGAAGAAGCCGTAGGTATAAACCGGCTCTCCTTTCTCGTTTTTAACCGTCTCTCCTTTCTCGTTTTTTACCTCTACAGGCGTAGAATCAGACTTCAGGTTTTTGGACTTGGATTCCAGTGCATTTTGCTTCTGTAGGAAGTAACCCCCATTATCTGGATCGTTTTTCAGATACAGTGTCGTTTTGTCACTATCGAAGTACCAGTACTTGACGCCTTTTTCGTTGGCATTGGTAGCGTCCGATTCTTTAAAGACTTCATCTTGTGTAAAGGGGAAAGAAACCTCTTTGTAGACATTGCCAAGTTTTGCCTTTTTGGAGTTTTCTCCTTGCAGGAATTCTTCGTTGAAGAACGGCATAGCAAGATTGGTGCCGTTCATTATAGGCTCGCCGTTTTTTAATTCAGGGCCAGCCAAGCCTTGGAAGGTTTCGTCGTACAGCTTTTCTTGATTTTGCCCTAAACCCTTGCCGTTTCTATCGCTTGTCGAGTTGTTGACGGCCATAAACAGGTTTTTATCTTTCTTATAGCCGTACAAATTCAGCGTATCGGCAATCTCACTAAAGCGAATTCCCCATTCGTTGCCGTCCGCACCCACTGCATCAGGCTGGAACTGGCCTGTGTACATAGGATAAGGAACAGTAGTACCACTGTTGCTGTAGTAATCGCTCAGCGCCTGATCAAATTCACGGAAGGTTACCCAGTTGCGGTGACTAGCTTTATTATCATTATCTTTGTAATTATCACGGTTCTTGCCGTTCAGTTCATAATCTGTATAATAGTCATACAGCGTACTGGTAACATACTTTGTGTCTGGTTCTTCCGTAAATTCAGCGGTGTCATCAATATCTACTACTTTAGTCTTTTTCCCCTTTTCGGCATCACGCGGGGTGGTGTCTTTTGGAGCCCAGTAGCCGCCACGCGTTCCCTTGCTATATACTGCATCGTCATTCGTATCCGCATAGAAGCACGGTTCCGTATAATTTTCAGGGATGGTTTCCCAGTTTGTACTGTCGCCGCAGGTTGCAAGGCTACTATTGTCACTCAACGGATACGAAGCGAATACGATTTGGGTATAGCCATCCGGCACATCTGCTACATAGTAATCTGTGTCCTTAATCCGGCTCATTGTGCCGTATTTGTTTTCTTGGCCATTTCCTTTTAAGCCGTAGTAAACCGTACTTTGATTGGCTTTGGGGATTGAATAGTCGCCGCCAGTATCATCTTTTCCTGTTGTTGGCAGCTTTGAGAAAGTAGCATCGTAATAGATACAGAAAGAGTTTTCTATACCCCATCTTTCGTTGCCTGCGCCAGTATAGATAAAGCAGTTACTTGTATCACTGTATTTAAAGGATTTTTCATCATCACCACTAACATCTTCACCATAGAAGTTATAGATTTTGCTGGATTTTGGGGAACCGCCCTCATTCCATGTAAACTGAACATAAGAGCAAAGCTCGTTAGGAATTTTAAAGGTTGCTGTGGAATTAGGAGCAATAATACCAGAATCCGACCCATCACTATTTAAGGATATTGGGTCACCGACCTGGTTAAGCTTTCCTTCATTATTCGGTTCAGGTTCATAAAACCAGGCTTGGACGTTCGTTAGTGTTTTACTGGTTTTATTTTCAAAGGCCATCTCTTTGCCAGCGAAATCATCATGGCGAACCGTAACCGTATAGGTAGACCACTTCTCGTCCTCTGCTTCAGGATCATAGTAGTTGCCGCCGATATAATTATTCGGATCTGTTGAATCGAACGTCCTCCACCACGTACGTGGATTTGCATCTACATCAGCAATTACCACTTTATCTACAAACCCATTCTCGTTATATTCGTGAAATTCTAGTCCATTCAATCCTCCCCATCGATAGTGTTTGGTCTTATTCAGGAACGCAGAATAAATTTTTCTTCCGTCCTCCGTTTTGTCAGCTTCCTGCATATCAAGCGTATACGGCCGCTCTTTATCGCTGTTTGAATCTACTGCACAAATTTTAACGCTTGTATAATCACTCCAGCTCTTAGGCACTGCAAAATAGAGCGTGTAAGTATCCGGCACTCCCCCCTCACTAACTGCCTGCACGTTATCCACACTTCTTGCGGCGTACATCTTCTGCGGCTGTTCGGTCGGTTCCGGGGTGGCGGTGGGGGTCACGGTCGGCACAGGGGTGGCCGTTGCAGTGGCTGTCGGCTCCGGGGTCAGGGCGGGTTCTGCCGTGGGCTCCGGCGCTTCGGTCGTGGCGTTCTGCTCCGGCCCGGCGCTTTGTTCCGGTTCCGGGGCGGCGGCTTCCGGCACCGGGGTGGCGGCGTTCTGCTCTGGCAGAGCGGTATCCGCCCCGGAGGCCGTTTCCGGCTCCTCCTCCAGCAGCTCTACTTTGTCAGGTGCGTCGGGCAGAAGGTCCACCTCGGCGTATACAGGCAGGGCCATTGCCATAACCAGGCAAGCGGTGATAAGCAGCGCTGTCAGCCGGCGCGCCCAACCTGTTGTGTTGTTTCCTTTTCTATTCAATCTGCTCACCCGCCTTTCGCGCTGGCTTGATGGAAGCACATTGTTCCACAGGGGATCCCTGTGGAACAGTAAAAGAAGCCAGCTTCTTTTACTTGCGCAACCGTTGCCATGTTGTTTTCAAAAAAATTACGCATCGAGTCTTCTCATTGCGCATTTACTTTTCAGTATTAAAGTATAGCACTCTTACCCCAGAAAGACAATACAATCCACGCAAATTCCTGTTTTTCGGCACTTTTACTGATTGCGTTTTTCTCCAATTATACAATTTGTTCAAGGCCTTTGTATAATTTATTCCTGATTTTCTTTTTGGCAGCGGTCCCTTTTATATACTTTGACCGCGCGTTTATGATCCTCTGCGCACACAGAGCGCAACTTTGCCGCAAAATTCGCCTTTTTTGTTGCATTTCCCTGTTTTTGCGCAATTATTTGTTTCGCATGCGCCTGTTTGCGGCGGGGCCTGGCGGCTGGGTGGGCACCTTGTGGGAGGGATGGCAGGTTTGCGGCGCACGGTTCCCGTTTTTTTGCGGCGCGATGGGTACACCGCGCCCCTGCAAACGGTTTGCGGTGTTTGCGGCGGCGGGTGTGTGTTTGGTGGATTGCACGCCCGCCAACGGGACGCCGTTCTCCCTTTACAGCGGGGTGCGGGTTTGCTGCAGATATGCCATTCGCTTTTTTGTTCCCCCTGCCCCACCCCTGATTCCCGGTTCCCCCTTGCCGATCTCTATTTGCGCCAGCTCCTGAGGTGCATCTGAGAGCAACGAAAATAGCGGATCTTTCGCAAGCACAAAATCCGGCTGCGTTTACTGAGGCAACACCGCACAATTCCCGCCTTGCGGCTTAAGCACCGCTCCGGCAGCT
>ERZ1034976.1106-NODE-1106-length-22038-cov-3.681436_pt1 | contig 22038 bp, 16 predicted proteins | sample MGYA00520623_ERZ1034976 | MGnify/ENA primary metagenome ERZ1034976 (study PRJEB33766, sample SAMN09781774) | gut metagenome | biome: gut microbiome | host: Homo sapiens | place: Madagascar | study: EMG produced TPA metagenomics assembly of the PRJNA485056 data... | reverse complement strand
GGCTTAATATATTGGATCAAACGCAGCAAGAAGCCCGAAAGAGAATAGAAGAACAGAAGCGTTCCAACGCAAACCAACGCCGTTGCCGCACCAAAAGTCGGATTAACTGCAATGCCATTTTCGGAAAGCAGATAATACGAAATACCAGTAATGACGCAGGACACAATGAATAAACAAAACGACAGGGGAATACTGCGCAACTTTAAGTCGTCATTTTTACGCTCAGACTGAATTAGATCTATGAGCTTTGCTTTCATTACGTAGCCCACGTTAAAAAACAAAGCTAGAGCAAAAATTACCAAGAAGACAACAATGGTCTTTATCATTGCATCCTGAGCAACAAAAAAGGTAAAGCCCGGAATATCAACTACGAACATGAATGCCGTGATATAGAGAAGCGCCTGAGAAATCAGCAAGCCAAGAGCAAGACCGCACGCCATCGATACCAGTCCTACTATTAAAGTTTCCACAAGCGTTAAGCGCAACAAAGCACTTTTTGGCATTCCCAAAAGCAAGTAGATAGCAAATTCCTTATTGCGACGCTTTATGAGATAACGACTGGCATACACCACCAAAAAAGCCAAAATAACGCAGATGAATACCGAAACCCCGTCGATCAAAATTCCCAGAAGTTCGATCATATTACCCTGCGATTTATCAAAAGCTAAAACCGCATCTTGAGCCGTAATGGAATTAAAGGCATAAAATACCGCAACACCAATAAGTAAGGTGAAGAAATAAATGGCGAAATCTTTATAGGATCGTCGAACATTTGCGATTGATAATTTAGCAAGCATCTTCTTCACCTTCTTCAAGCTGAGAAGTTGCTGCAATAATACGAGCTAAGAAGGTCTTTCGGTCGTTGCCGCCACGACTCATCTGGCCCCACAACCTGCCGTCACGAATAAACACGATGCGATCGCTATGGCTCGCAACGCTCGAATCATGCGTAACCATCAAAATAGTTGCGCCGAGACCATGAAGAAATTCCAACGCATCAAGAAGATCTCGTGCTGATTTGGTATCCAGGGCTCCCGTTGGTTCGTCGGCTAAAATCAGATGAGGCTTGGTGATGAAAGCTCGAGCTGCTGCAGCACGTTGCTTCTGCCCTCCCGAAACTTCATATGGATACCGATCAAGCGTCTGCTCAATGGAAAGTTGTCGTGCAAGCGACTCAACTTGCTCGTTTATCGTGCGTGCCGGTACGCGAGAAATCGTAAGGGCAAGTGCAATATTTTCGCGAATTGTAAGGGTATCGAGCAAATTGGAATCTTGGAAAACAAAGCCCAGTTCTTCTCTGCGGAATCGAGCCAGCTCTTTCGAAGAAAGACCAACTACGTCCCTCCCACCAATAATGATATGACCATTAGTGGGACTATCTATTGTGGCCAAGCAATTCAGAAGTGTGGACTTCCCCGATCCCGAGGGGCCCATTATTGCAACAAATTCTCCTTGCTCTACCGTGAAGTTCACATGATCTAGGGCTCGTGTCATATTTTCGGTATGACCATGCCTGCCCATCTTTCCGCCATAGCACTTTGAAACATCGCGCACTTCCACGATTGTTCGCATTCCTGCATTTCCCACCATCGGAATTCCTTTCTTTAGAACGCCAGCGCCCTAAGCAATTCAAAAATCGACGTTACGTATTTCCGTCTAAAAGGCGTTGCGTATTTCCGTCTAAAGAAAGCCTAAAAAGTAGTCCTTACTAGCTTCTGGCAGGTACCTAACATTTACCTGACTTTTGGGAAATGCCCTCGCAGCACGATAAAGTTGCGCATACAATGCAACCATGGCAAAAGATTCTCTACATACTAAAACTATTCTTCTGGTTGATGATGAGCCCGAATTGCTTCATCTTCTCGAAACAGTGCTTCGTGCCGACGGTTTTGAACGCATTGTTACCGCAAGCGATGTCACCAGCGGGCTCGCCGCCTACGAGCAGCACCATCCTGATCTTGCAATCCTTGATGTTATGTTGCCCGACGGAGATGGATTTACCCTCTGTACCTATTTGCGTTCTCTTTCGTCAGGAAAACCTTTGCCAGTCATTTTCCTCACCGCTAAAGATGAAACAGCTGACCGCCTCACAGGTCTCCGATCAGGCGCAGATGATTACCTAACAAAACCTTTTTCGGCGCAGGAATTAATCCTTCGAATTTATGCAGTTTTACGTCGGTGTTACCCCAATGACGAACCAGTTCTGCGCTTAGCGCATTGCACTATTGACCTTGACAATGTTGAAGTGCACAAGGAAGGCTGCGATCCAACCTTCCTTACCGCAAAAGAAAGTGAGCTTTTACGCATTCTTGCCAACAATGCCAACCGCATTGTTACAACCGATCATCTTTGTGAAGAATGCTGGGGCTCCTCGTTTGGATACGAACAAAGTCTCATGACGCACATCCGCCGCATTCGAGAGAAGATAGAGCTCAATCCCTCAAAACCCGAATCGCTTATCACCATGAAAGGGCTGGGCTATAAGCTCCTTGTCGAAAAGAGTGCTTAAATGGCAACCGGAAAGAACAAACCACAGTCAGGATTTTTTATCTTAAAACACATCGGACTATTCGCAGGAATGGCACTGCTCATCCTTGTGATCGATGTATTTCTCTCTATTGCAATCGCCCTTTTTGAAGGGCAGATTTCTTATGCCGATGGTCCCGATTCTGCAAATTCCGAAGCGCGCATCGATATCGCTGAAGTTGCCCATAGCCTTGTTCAAGATGAACAGGGAAATTGGGTACTCGATAATCAAGACCTATTAAATCAAATAAATGCGCGAGGTTGTTGGACGGTGCTTCTTGATCAAAACGGAACGGTTGTCTGGTCGCATAACACTCCGCAAGATTTTCCAACTTCATTTACCCAAAATGAAATTGCCGTTATCTCGCACGATCGCGCCTACGGGAGTTCCTCTACTTTTATTTGGACCAAAGACCCCAATCTCGTAATAATGGGATACCCTGGAAATCAATATCTTACCTGGGGAATCACCCTCTCTGAACAAGCGTTTATACGCATTCCTTTCTACCTTTTGCTTGTCTTCACCATCGACCTGCTTCTCATCTTTCTGCTGTATGTATTCTCACAGCGCTCATTGCTTAAAAGCACAGGGCCTATGCTTGACGCTTTGGACAACCTAGCACAAGGGAAACCCGCCAAGGTGCGTTTCTCGGGCATGCTTCGCGTGGTAGGCAATCGCATCAACGCCGTTTCGGATACTCTTCTTCGCAAAGAAACTGCCCGTAAAAATTGGGTTGCAGGCGTTTCCCATGATGTTCGTACCCCTCTTGCCATTGCGATGGGTCACGCAGAACAGCTCGAGCACAACCCTTCTCTTTCCGAAGACGCTCGAGAGTCAGCGGCTATAATTACCCGTCAAGGAATTCGTATTCGCGACTTAATTGAGGACCTCAATATTGCCACCCAGCTCGAATACGACATGCAACCTCTTAAGATTGATACTATCGTTGTGGCAAAAACGCTTCGCAGCGTAGTGGTGGATTACCTTAATCAGGGCATAGATGATCATGCAGAATTTGATTTAGATATTGCCGAAACCGCCACTCAAGCCCTTATAAAAGGAGACGAACGCCTTTTAAAGCGGGCGCTTCGCAACGCTATTGACAATTCCCTCAAACATAACCCTGATCATTGCCATATTACTATCTCGCTCAATGTCAATGATAAAGGCGTGGCGCTTTGCGTGGCAGATGATGGACGCGGAATGAATACCGAACAATTACTTGGGCTGGCAGCTATGCTTGAACGAGATTATCTCGGCGTTGGTTCCCTGACTTCTTATACTGACACCAGTATCACCTTCTCGAAAGCAAATTCTTTTATGCCTCCCCAGCAAATCGAAGGTGGTCCCGATCTTCCGCCTCACAACACCGCGCACGCCTACCAAGCTGGGGCGCCTACCATTTCGGCCCAGAAACCTCCTTTGGGAAGTGAACCTCCTCTGCCTGCAAAAAAACGACCACCTCGTCCTCCCGCAGCAGCCTTAGAAGAACATAGCTCCAATACAGCAGCCTCCAGGTTCGCGACCACGGCAGCGTCCGAGTTTACGGGCCGCACAACCCCCGAGTTTACGGGCCGCACAACCCCCGAGTTTACGGGCGGCGGATTCCAATCTGGACCTGGTTTGCAATCAAGCCATGACCGCGGTCTTTATCCTGAACCTGGTTTGCAGAATTCGCTCATTAATAACCAGAATGGCTCGCTCGTCAATAACGCCCCCATTCCTCATGGTGGCTCAATTGGCAAACACGGCTTAGGGCTTCCTCTTATTGCACGAATCGTATTAGTACATGAAGGAACCTTGACAATTGCGAGCGCAGAAGGGGCTGGATTTAGTATTATTATGACCTTCCCTGTTGTAATTACTTCCTTGGAAGATCAGCAATAATTTTTTAAAAGGATCTGGTTGACACCTCATGACAAGCTCAACGAGAAATAGTTCAGTTCGCAAAGCCGCTCGTAAAACTGCACGCGAAACAACTCACAAAGCCTCTCATGAAACTGCGCACAAAGCCACCCACAAAACAACTCGCGAAACCACGCATGAAACCGCTCTCAGAGCTTCTTCTCATTCGCCAAAAAGCACCTCTGCTTTCTGTCCCGTGCAGAAGAAATGCGGCGGTTGCCAACTACTTCAGATCCCTTACGAGAAACAGCTCGAACAAAAACAGGAAGAAATGTTTCGCTTGTTTAAGCCGTTCTCAAATCCTCATACGATATTTAGTCCAATTTCTGGGATGGATGAACCGTTTTATTATCGCAATAAGGTAACCTCCCCTTACGTTCCTGGCAAAAAGCTTTCTTCCCATTCTCGGGACGACAAAAGAGCAGACGCACGGCAAGCAAACAAAAGGGGTTCACTTCGAAAAAACTCCAATCGAACACAAGGCAAAGGCGGACATCCTGATCGCGAAATACTTTATGGCATGTATGCAGCAGGAACTCATCGCGTAATTCCCACCGATACCTGCCTTTTGGAAAACAAGACTGCAAAACGCATAATTCTTGCCATCAAACACATAATGCAGCGTTACCACATGGAACCCTATAACGAAGATACCGGAAAGGGATTTATGCGCCACGCCATTGTGCGCGTCGGCCATTCTTCAAACGAAATTTTAGTGACGGTAGTAACCAACGAAAGCGCTTTTCCTGGCTCGCGCAATTTCTGTCGAGAACTCGTCAAACGCGTCCCCGATATTACCACCATCGTACAGAACGTAAATACCCGACAAACCAACGTCATCCTAGGTCAGGAAGAAAAAACGCTGTATGGTCCTGGTTTTATCTTGGACAAACTTTGCGGACTCAGTTTCCGCATTTCATCGCATTCGTTTTATCAAGTTAATTCCACCCAAACGGAAGTCCTCTACCGCTATGCCATTCAGATGGCGCAGCTCACAGGAACAGAAACGGTGCTTGATGCCTATTGCGGCACGGGAACTATCGGCCTTGTTGCAGCAAAAGGTCTTCCCGAAACTCCCGAAGCCCATGCGGCTCAGGTTATCGGAGTGGATAATATCGAATCTGCCATTACGGATGCTTATAACAACGCGCGCCACAATGGTATCGAAAACGCCACTTTCGAAACAGCCGACGCTGGCGACTTCATGAAAAAGCAAGCTAAAGCAGGTAATCGAATAGACGTTCTTTTAATGGATCCCCCTCGAGCTGGCGCAAGTAAGGACTTTTTAAAGGCAACCTGCCTGCTCGCACCAAAACGTATTGTTTACATCTCCTGCAATCCCAAAACACAGCAAAGAGATGTGGAATACCTGATCAAAGAAGGATATTATCTCAATCGTGTTCAGCCGGTAGATATGTTTCCTCATACCAACCATACTGAAAATATTTGCCTCTTGGAGCGTCAGCCTCAATAAAGGTCTCTCAGTTACCCCTGACCGCTCTGACGTTCAGCCCTTACTCGAAGCGAAATTCGCTTTACTATTTAACCCTTGACCCCAAATTGTGTAATTCGCAGAGAGTCTAAATTTACCCAAAAGTCTATCTTGCAAGGCATCCTGATATTCGCCTCAAAAATTGAGCTTCTCATAAATTAAGCTTCGCCTCATAAACTAAGCGTTGTTTGCCCAGGGAGTGCCTGCTTCAGAAGAAAGCTTTTCTGTACGCTCTGCTTGATTTCATCGTCTTCATTCGCCCATCCCAACAATAAAGGCGAATGAGGATCATGCAACTTATAGTTTTCTGCCGCCTTACGAGGATCCTTATTGGCATAACAGTACTTACACCCATTAGGGCATGTTTCGTAAGCTCCTATATCTCTGGTTTCTATGCAGTGGCATCCATGCCGCATCCCTTTATGTTTGAGATTTTTAAAGGCAACTCCATTGGCATGCCCCAGCACTTCCAACGTCATGCAACCCGCTGTCTGGATACCATAGCGGGTAAAGTCTTCGTCAGTACCGCAAATCTGAAGAGTGATCTGATGCTTTTTTGCGATGGATCCTAGCAATTGAGCCAACTGTTCAATTTCTTCCCTTGTCAAAGGAATAATTTCTGCCATATTTAGCTCAACCTTTTTATACATTTCCACAAAGCTAAAAACACAGCGATCCACATAGGGAGCAAGCTCAGATGCCATATATTCAAATGTTTCACGATGATAGTCAATCGTGTACTTTTTTGTCAGAAGAACTGGGTCATAACGCCAGGTAAGCCTTTGTTTTCCCACTATGCCGGAAAGACTTTTTAAGGTGTTAATACTTTCTTGTATCGAAGGAACTCCTGGTTCAAGATCTACCCCATATGCAGTAATGGTATAGAAGAAATACGTATTGAATCTATCGGTGATCTCATGCAAACGAGGAAGAATCGGCTTATAGTTTTTTGAACAAAACACCACACAATCAACCGTGTCAGGATCAAGCTCATAACGGCTTATCTTTTTCGGAAAAAGGGGATTGCGCGAAAGAGCATATCCCTCGGAAAAGCGATTCAATAACCACTCGGTATAGTATTGAACCGTGTCTGTTCTTCCACCGGTATTGATTATCATATGCACTCCAATAATTCCCTTGACATTTCTGTTTGGTGCTCCTATATTAGAATTATTCTAATTTAAGTTAGGATAGACGATGAGAGAAAACGCCCGACAGATTTTAGAAATCATCAACAATTCGGATGAACACCTAACCGCCGAGCAAGTGTATCTTCGCCTTAAGGAAAATAACTCAAAGGCGGTACTTGCAACGGTATACAACAATCTTGCCAGTTTGTACCAAAAAGGTTTAATCCGTAAAGTTGCGGTTGCCGGTTTTCCTGATCGTTATGACAAAATGGAAGTGCGCCATGATCATCTCGTATGTAAACAATGCGGTTCTCTTACCGATATCATGCTAGAAGATCTGACAGCAAAGCTCGAACAAGAAACAGGCATCCATGTGCTGTCGTACGACTTGAACATTGACTATCTTTGTCCAACGTGCGCTGCAGAACTTGAAGAGGGAAAAGACAAGGAAGCTGGCATCTAACAACTGTAAGTGCAGCTCGTAGATGCTCTTCATAAAAAGGGGACGACCAGACCAAAAAACGCCCCTTAACGAAAGGAGCCCAGAAATGGCAAACAAGTACGAGGGAACTCAGACCGAGAAAAATCTTGAAACCGCTTTTGCGGGCGAATCTCAGGCTCGCAACAAGTACACCTATTTTGCTTCTGTTGCAAAAAAAGAGGGATTTGAGCAGATTTCAGCCCTGTTCCAGAAAACTGCCGACAATGAAAAAGAGCATGCAAAACTGTGGTTCAAGGAACTCGGTGGCATCGGTGACACCGCAGCTAACCTAGAAGCTGCTGCAGAAGGTGAAAACTACGAGTGGACCGATATGTATGACGGTTTCGCAAAGACTGCTGACGAAGAAGGCTTCCCTGAGCTCGCTGCAAAATTCCGCATGGTTGCAGAAATCGAAAAGCATCATGAAGAGCGTTATCGCGCCCTGTTGAAGAATGTTGAAACTGCTCAGGTATTCGAAAAGTCCGAAGTAAAGGTATGGGAATGCCGTAACTGTGGCCACATCGTTGTTGGCACTAAGGCTCCTGGCGTTTGCCCTGTCTGCCTGCATCCTCAGAGCTTCTTCGAAGTACACGCAGAAAACTACTAAGCCATCCCAACATTAAAGCTATAAAGTTACTGCCCGTGCCGTATGGCAATTCGGCAGTACTCAAGAGCTTTTAACCAAAAGGACATGCGCTAGCCCGGCGCATAAGGTGCAAAAGCGGCTGGATAATTCCAGCCGCTTTTTCTTTCACTACATTATTCGCTCATTCGAGCAGTAAATAAATATCTTAAAAAGCTCTCTCCGATTCGCTCAATGGCGTCACCAATGGTTTGCCCTCTGCATCTACCAACACGCACACCCCACAACCACTTGTCATATTTGAGGAAAGCAATAAATAATTTACTCCCGTTTCGGTATCCACGATTACCTTACGGATATTCGTAACGCCCTGAGAATACACTTCGACAAATCGCTCTTTAGCCATTGTTTTCTCCTTACCTATTGAATTGTTGAACTTAATGAAGAAACGTTTCTTTGAACCAAACCTGCAATAAATTACAAGGGTCCTTGTCTACAAATCGAAATTGCTAAACCTGATGCTTTTATCTAAATAACCTTTGGCTAATATCTTTAGAAGAGGATGCGCTCCAGGATACTAATTGCGCCCCAACCACAACAAAAACCAATCACAAGCGCAAACAAAAGACGTACTGCAAACTTTGCCCACCAGTGTCTTCCGGCATTTTGGTTACGCTCATTCATTACATCGAAGTCTTCTCCATTCATGAACGCTTCGACTGCCCGATAGGTATACAACTTGTTATCACGTTTGATTTGTTCTGCCTTCGCAGCACAAATCATCGCAGGGATCCATAACATAATCCCCGGAATAATTATCACTGCAAGATCTAAATCCATAAGAGCGGTAACCAAAACCCAAACAACCGTAGCAGCTCCAAACACCGCCATCGCAATGCCGAGTGAATTGAGCTTCTTTGCCTCTGCACTTAATACCTGTTTCATTTCTTCCACATCTCCTTTAATAAGCGAATCAACACTTACGTCGAAGAGATTGCTTAAGAGCAGCAGGCTTTGCACATCAGGATAGGTCCGATCAGTTTCCCAGTTCGAAATAGTTTGACGCGAAACGAAAATTGCCTCCGCTAATTCTTCCTGCGACATACCTAAACGAGCGCGATGCTCTTTGATATGCGTTGCTAGTTCCATGCAATCCCTTTCTGGTAGGAAATGTCTCAGATCGTGGATTACTCTACCACCTAATAGTTTTGACATGAAAGCTTTTCGGGGATTTTGTGCTTGTCAAAAGTCTTTGACAATTATTTGACCTGGTGTTTTGAAGTGTTCTCAGTCAGAGATTCCTTTCTTGAATCCCTCTCTATATAATAACCAATGGTATTTACACAATATAATTTTGTCACGAACCATAACTATTAAGGTAGCCAGTAAGGAGAGCTCATGCTTTCTGGTAACAACGATAAAAACTCAAAAGAGATTCCTTCTATTGTTCTAAACGGAATCAAAAACATCCCAGAGAATTACTCCTTACCAAAACTACATGGAAGTGAGTGCTTCAAGGCGACCCTTATTCGCCTTGCTATTCCTGGCGTATTCATTGCTATTTGTCTGCTTATAATAACCACCGCTCCCGCACAATCAGATTCTACTGTTTTACAAGGCTGGATTGCATTTGCGATAGTTTTCGCCATTTGGTGGGTAGCTCACTGGTATTTCGCCAAGTGGAAAAACGCCAACAAGCAGAATAACCCCACACCTTACCCCCGCGCATTTATCACGCTTGGCAAAGGCATATCTACACTCATCCTGTTCTATCTCTTCACCATATTCCTAGAGCTTCTTTCCCTAACCGATACCGCCGATATCTCAAACCCCATTACCTTGATCTTAGGATTGAGCTGGGATATTACGTGGAGATCGGGCATGCCACTTGCTATTCTCTTTATGGTAATAGCGCGTGCCTGTAGCAATGGCTATAAGAATTGGTGCGCAAGCGAACGTGAAGCTTTTGGCAAGCGCATTCAGAAAGAAATCTTGACTCCTGTTGAAGCGCTAGAAGAACAGGTCGGTCTTGTTTGGTGGCTTGATGAAATTATTCGTGTGCTAGTTGCACTCGCTAACGCCCTAGGAGCGGTAGGCATTCTTGTCGCATTGCTCATGCACTCCCCCATCACGTTGGTATTAGCAACCAGCGGTCTTTTCAGCCCAGAAAAAATCTCATATATCAGCTTTACTGTTCCATGGTTTAGTGAATTCATGACAGCAATTGGTCAACTGAGCGCCGCAGGAATGTGGGTATTTGTGCTTACTGCTGGCATCGTCCGCATTGTATGGCGTAAATTCTTAGACTGGTCTGCTCTTAACACTGCCGAAGAAATCCAAGCTATCGAAGAACGAAAAAGGGATGGCGAAGAGGAGCCACAATTCGAGTGCATCGTTAATGGCGAAAAAGCTCCAGGTACAGAAGTACCAAATGTCGGTGTCTACCTTCAAGGTTCCATTATCAGAATCGGAAGAATTACAGGCTGGATTTCACTTGTTTTGGGATGCTGTTCTATCTTGATGTCCTTACTAAATCCTGCATTAAACGGATTCTTTGCAAACATCTTCCAAATTATTGGCGTGATACTTTCGGCTAGTGCGTTGCCTATTTTTGCGCTCATCTTATTCGTAGTGCTTGTGATTATTAATGCATGTGAATTGCGCTGGTATGAAGGCACAAATAAGACCCACAAGTCCATTCACAGCTTCATGAAAACAGCTAGATACGTAGGGTACGCAATATGCTTGCTGTGCGTTGGCTATGCACTAGTAATGGCCCAGCTTAACAACAACATTATCGGTTTGATTACTCAGAACGTCGCTGAAGGCGTGAATAAAGCTACTGTTTGGACGCTTGTAACGCAGTTGATAGTGGAATCGGCACTCTACCTGGTTATTATTGCAGTATTGTTATATGCCGCTTATCGATTCATCGACAACGAATTCATTCTCCCAAACACCAGCTACAACGGTGGCTACTCTGGCGGTTATAGCGGAGGCTATTCGAGCGGATCATTTGGCGGCTCTTCTGGGGGCAATGGTGGCTCGAGTTATTCTGGTAGCCCATGGGGAAATCCCTATTCAACAACATATGTCGGCGGCAAAGCATATCACCAGCAGAATAATAGCTGGGGCGGCTCCACCATTTATGATGGATGGGGTTCAAAAGTAGGATCAACCCGTCAAGGCGTATTCGGAAATACCAAAGTTGAATATGGTGGACAAAAATACGAAGTGCGCGATGGTATCTTTGGCGACAAAATTGTCACTGACGAAAACGGAAAAGAAGTCGGTCGCATTACCGAAGGTTTATTCGGAAACAACACTTTCAAGAAGAGCTAATGCGAGTTAGCAGCTAAAGCGTAGATAATATACGCAATGCTTACGTGTTTAGCCATAGATCAAGAGTACGTTTCTACTTATCCTCTACTACCCCATTGTAAAGGTATATACTGCAAGCCCAATAACAACTATCGCTAGCACAATTCCAATAATGATATTTGAACGTGACATATAAATAACCTCACGTTTCTAAACAACTTAGCAAGAAATTCAATAAAACTCACATTGCTGGTAAAAACAGCGAGCGGAAACACCTTGAATGCAGATAGGGTGAAGGCAAAGCGTAGCGTACTTTGTTACGCGAGCTTTGCCTGGAGCCCTAGCTGTGCCAAGGTGTTTCCGCACAGCGTCATACCGTTTCTTACGAGAATTACAACGTTAGCTATAACGTCGTAATACGTACGAACTTGCGCTTGCCTACCTGAACAACAGCATCCTTCAGCATTTCTGGAGCAACGTTGTAAGTTTTTGCAGGAATAGCTTCGCCATTTACCTTAACGCCACCCTGGTCAATCATACGACGAGCATCACCAGTAGAATTGGTTAATCCTGCATCGGAAATCAACTTTGCCAGATAAACTAAACCTTCATCATTTGGTGTCAGATCAGCAGCAAATTCCGCCACATCGTCAGGAATTTCATGCTTCTTAAACTGCTTGTCAAACGCAGCTTCTGCTTCCTGAGCCGCAGCTGCATCATAGTACGCAGCCACAATGTTTTGAGCTAAATCACGCTTGCAACGATTAGGATGAATTTCATCCGCCGCAAGACCCGCTTCAATCTTGTCAATCTCAGCAACAGGCACTGTAGAAGCCAAACGATAGTATTTCACCATCAATTCATCTGGAATAGACATGACCTTACCAAACATATTATTTGGCTCGTCTGTCAAACCGATGTAGTTGCCGTAGCTCTTAGACATCTTCTTAACCCCATCAGTGCCTTCGAGCAATGGCAACGTTAAGCACACCTGAGGCTCCATGCCCATCTTTTCCATCAATTCACGGCCAGCAAGCAAGTTGAAGAGCTGATCGGTACCACCAAGCTCAACATCAGCTTTAATCACTACCGAGTCATAAGCTTGCATGATGGGATACAAAAATTCGTGCAAGGCAATAGATTGATTGTTGGTATAGCGATTATGGAAATCATCGCGTTCCAAGATGCGAGCGACCGTAAAATTCGAAGCAATTTTGAGCAACTGCTCTAAATCCATACTCAAAATCCACTCGGAGTTATACCGAAGAGTTGTTTTTTCGGGATCGAGAATTTTAAAAGCCTGATCAACATAGGTTTGAGCATTTTCTTTAATCTGTTCGCGCGTAAGCTGAGGACGCGTAGTATTGCGACCAGAAGGATCGCCAATCAGCGCGGTGCCATCGCCAATAATCAACGTTACCTGGTGGCCTAAATCCTGGAATGCACGCAGTTTACGCAAAGGAACTGCGTGACCTAAGTGGATATCTGGAGCGGTAGGGTCCACGCCAAGCTTTACATTTAAAGGCTTACCGCGCTTAAGCTTTTCCATAAGCGCTGCTTCGGGCACAATTTCTGCCGTGCCAGACTGAATAATATGAAATTGTTCTTCGGGTGAAATCATAATTCCTCTTCTCAAGTAATACGCAGAAATTCTATCACAGCTTTTAAGTTGCCCGTTTGTCTAGGTGTACGCTTCCGCATACACCGGATAAGCCGTTCTCATATGTCGCGCTCGTTTCATAGCGGCAAGTCAGTCTTTCTTCCCTGGTCGCTTAAGATACTCCGCGGAACAAATGACCCGAAGTAGCCCCTTCAGCTTTTGAAACTTTGTCACCGCTCTTTAGGGCAATATCACGCGCTCTTACTGCTCGCTGAACTTTCTTTGTTGTTTCAGAAACATTCATCAACGTAGTATCAACCATAAAGGCAGAAACGCCCGCTTGAATAAGTTCGGGTGCCAAATGCGCTATGTCAAGTGAAACGGCATTGTAGAGATGACTACGTCCCGTTACGTCAGTAATGACCGTCATTTCATAGCCCTTGCGATCCTTCAGGTGATGGGGGCTTTTGCGGCGTGCACACGTTGCACATTTCTGGTTACAGGGTCCTTGACTCATGAGCAAACAATGCTCTGTTACCATAAGTTCAGTAGAGCCCATGATGGTGACACCTAAAGGTACCGGCGAAACTTCGCCAAGTTCCTCAATCTGAACAAGCGACAATTCTGGAGAAAGCCAAATGCGTTGCGCACCTAAATCTGACATTGCTTGCAGATCAAGCCTATTAGTTACCGGGATGTGCGGACCTATCTCAGGAAGAGCACCCAACTCCCGTGCATGAATCAGCTGTCCAAAGTTTTCTACCACTACGGGCTTATCTGGTTTAACACGATTCCAGATATCGAAGCCTCCTCGCAAGTCTTCATCAAACATATGAGAGACCGTAGGCAAAACAGGAATACACTGTTTCGGATAACCTGCCTGCTCGGCGGTTCCCGAAAGTTGACCTGCAATCACTGCTTCTCCACGACGATAATTATGCGCAGGAACATAGATGAAATCTGCGCCAGCACGTTTTGCAGCACGCGCACAAGCTGGATTAGTCGCAATTACGCCCACCTTGCAGTTTCCCTTGCGCAAAGGCTTTGTAAACGCTCTTTGCGAAGTACGTTCTAGAGTTCGTTTGTGATAAGAAGCCAAAAGTTCTTCTTCCAATGCTTCCGCTGCGTGAGCACGCAGCTTATGAAGCATCGAGAAACCCATTCCAATTCCCTCGCCAAGATCGATATCAAGCCCTGTTAGCACAAACGGCGTAGTACCCATTCGATCGATATGGTCGTAGACTTCTTCCTTTGTAATTGCTTTAGTACGTGCAGCTTCGACAATCGGACCCTCAACAGAAACACTAACTGGCATCTGGCGAATTGTATCTTGAGATACAAAGGTAAGCTTGGCAGGCTCTCCTTGATGAAGCTCCACCTTTCCTTCGACAGGAACTGCGGGCAAACGATCGTCATCAACAAAAGCAGCCTCTGCATTTCGCACTCGAAATACGCGATCACCTTTGCCTACCGCTCGTTCAACACTGAGCGTTACCTTCCCCGAACGAGACGATTCTTTAGTGTTCTCAAAACCATCAATCGTATGAACGAAATGACCTCGATTGGTCCAAAATTCGATAGCATCGCCCACATGAAGTTCTGTTTCGGCATCAAGCGTTACCTTGCCCTCTTTAGCGCGTACCACTCGCCCCACAAACACACCACGATTATTGGGGCGTCCATAGCTCATAATTTCGTTTCCACGCTGGCCCTCTAAATAAGCCGTAGTAAAGCCACGTGAAAATGCTTCAGAAAGTATCTGATGTTCAGCATCGGTCGCACGAGGATTAAATGGGTCGCCGCTAAGTTCCACGCTTCCGCAATCAAGTTCAGCACGCCTGGCTTCCGAAATCCATACAAGCGCTCGGTCTAAAACTTGACGATAAACCCCCACTACACTCTTTACGTATTCAGGGGATTTCATACGACCTTCAATCTTGAGTGAAGTTGCACCTGCTTCAATCAATTCAGGAAGCACATCGATCGTGCAGAGATCTTTAGGAGATAGTAAATGCTCTCCTGGCGCATCGAGTGTTTTGCGCAATGCTACGTTATGCAAGGTGTAAGGCAAGCGACATGCCTGCGCACAACGCCCACGATTAGCAGAGCGACCTCCCACCATCGATGACATAAAGCACTGTCCTGAATAGCAAATGCACAAAGCTCCATGGGCAAACACTTCAACTTCCATGCCCAAATCTCGTGCCACCTGCGAAAGCTGCGCTATCTCTTCGAAAGAAAGTTCGCGCGCAAGCGTAACGCGTGAGGCGCCCAACGCTGCTGCCGCTTGAATACCGTCTTCAGTATGGGTATTCATTTGGGTTGAAACGTGTACTTCACAATCGGGAAGAATGCGACGAAGCTCTAATGCAATGCCGATATCTTGAACAATAAAGGCATCTACTCCGCAACGATACGCTTGCCGCGCAAGTTCAAGCGCATCTTCCACCTCGGAAGGCAGAACTATAGTATTCAAGGTAAGGTATATTTTTACTCCACGAAGATGAGCATAATCGCAAGCCTGTGCCAAATCATCAAACGTAAAGTTATCGGCTCCACGGCGTGCATTAAAATGCCCTGCCCCTAGGTAAACAGCATCCGCACCTGCCTGAACAGCGGCATGCAAACATGCCATATTTCCTGCAGGGGCAAGAAGCTCAACCGTAGCTTTCGTCGATTCGGAAAGTTCTTTCACTGATATGTCCTCTATCGAATTTTTCTATGATCCTTCAGCTATTGTAAAGACCATATCCCTTTGTATTTCTGTGATTATCTTTGAACAAACTATTAATTAATGATTCCCTTTTAACACGAAAACGACCATCCAGATGATGGCCGCTTATTAAATCGTGTTTTAAAGAGTCATTTTAGGCAGATTGGGCCTTGCTATCTGCATCCTGAAATGCGGCAATTCCTGCATCGTAGTGCGATTGAATCTCTGCGAGTCGAGAGTCATAGGTGCTGTAGTCAAAAGAACCACTAGCAGGAGCCTTCACATCCTCATATAGCTGTACATAAGCCGCAAGTGCGGTCTGCATTTCTGTAGCGCCCGTTACATAAGACTTATGAATATCGGTCATAGCTTCTGGTGGCGTAAGCGCATTAAGATCCTCAACACACTTATTAACCGCCTCTAGTTGAGTATCAAGAGAAACTACTTCGCCATCTTTAACCGCAGTGGCAAATTCTTCCATATTGGTATTAAGCGTATCCATAATGGTATTTACCGAAGACATATATTGACGATTTTGCGTTTGTGCGTCTTGTTCGGCATTGCTAGCAGAACAGCCTACCAACGCAGTAAGACATGCCACGCAAAGCATTGCGGCCAAAATAATACGTGCTTTCGTTTTCATATAATCCTTTCGAACGTCAAAAAAACGCTTGAACAAAGTGTTTAGGTTGCCAGACAAGGCTGTCTGTTCAACAAATAAAGCTTGCAGAATACAAGCTCTGCCATCCAAAAGTTCTAAAGACCTTTTCAGGGCTTTTAAAATCTATGAGACAGTATCCCATATCTTACAGGAACAACAGAGCTTGTAGGCACATTGTTGGAAAACACCCACAATGCAAACAAGCATTACCAAATTACTCACATAAAAAGATAATTTCAGGTCTACCTTTGTCTCCCGAACTTTTAAGCACTTTATACCCTCAACTAAGTTAAAGACCTAACAAAGAAAGGGTTGCTGCCGAACTGCAGCAACCCTCAACCGCTTTAAACCTATGCAACTCTTCTAACATAGTAGGACTGAGACTCTATTGGTGGATTTGGTTCTTCAGGATCTGGATCTTCAGGTTCTGTAGGCGTGTCGCCACCGCCGCCGGTCTCGCCACCACCGGTGTTGCCGCCGCCAGTATTGTCACCACCAGTGTTGCCGCCGCCAGTATTGGTTCCATCGCCTGGAGTGGCTCCGCTATCCGACGGAGTATCGGTTGTTGTTTCCTCGTCAGGAGTTTGGACGGTATCGCCTTCATGTTCAGGAGCTTCACCCGTCGCTCCTTCACCATGACCAAAGTCGGTTGTGGTGTATTCAAGCTCTTCGTCACTTGTGGGGAATTGCTCAATGGGCTGACCCTCAAGAATAGTGCTCATAAAATCGCCGAAAACATCATCGCACGCAACATAAGAAGGCATCTGGACTTCTTCACGTCCACCAATCCAAATAGCAACTGACATTTGAGGGGTGATTCCGCAGAACCACTTGTCGCGCCAATTTTCAGAAGTACCCGTCTTACCTGCAGCAGGCTGACCATTCGAAATTGCAGCAGAACGACCAGTGCCGTTAGTGATAACCCCTTCCATAACTTCAGTTGCAGCCTGAGTTAAAGAGGTATCCAATACTTTTTCGCCCGTAGTATCAGCGGTATAGATCGTGTTTCCAGAAGCATCTGTAATGCTTTGAATGCAAACAGCCTCGCGTTTTGTACCGCCATTTGCAATAGTTGCATAGGCCTGCGCCATTTCGCGTACCGTTACTTCCTGGGCACCGAGCGTGATGGAAGGATACGCCTGCAGTTCCTGTTCGATTCCACAGGTATTCGCCATTTCCACTACCTTAGAAGGACCGATTTCGGTACACAACTCCGCAAAACCCGTATTCGAAGACACTGCAAACGCACTTGCTATAGAACGTGTGCCGTAGTTCGAACCGCCATAGTTCTCAACTTCCCAGCCATCAATGTTGACATGGGATGTACAGTTCAAGTTTGTTTGAGGTGAAACGCCATCGTTTAAGGCCGCCAGTAAGGTAAAGGTCTTGAACGACGAACCAGGCTGACGCTTTGCCTGCGTTGCAAGGTTGTATTCGTCCGTATCGTAATCACGACCACCAACCATCGCTTTAATGAAGCCTGTATCAGGGTCGACCGCCACCATAGCAAGCTCTAAATTATCCGACAAGCCTGAAAGCTTAGCATCCGCAGCCTGCTCAGCAGCATTTTGGGTATTTACATCCAAGGTGGTAATAACGGTCAAACCACCCTTGAACACTTCATCGCTTGAATAGTCTTCCAGCAGGGTATCGCGCACATAGCTCGTGAAATATTTATACTGATACAGGCCGTCATTTGAATCGCTCATAGTTACATTGAGCGAAATAGGCTCCGCCTGTGCAGCATCATGTTCTTCTTGAGTAATAACCCCGTTTGTCAGCATACGGTCAAGAACCAAATTGCGACGCTCGAGACAATTGTCAGGGTTATCGATTGGATTGTTGTAGGTAGGCGCTTGAGGAATTCCAATAAGCGTTGCTGCTTCTGCGATAGTCAAATCCTTAGCATTCTTAGAAAAATACAACTCTGCAGCAGCCTGAATACCATACGCACCTTGACCGTAGTTGATCGTATTCAAATACATCTGAAGAATTTCTTCTTTTGAATACATCTGTTCGAGCTGAATTGCGATATACGCCTCGCGAACTTTACGCTTCAAGGTAGACTCTTGCATTTCATCCGAAAGAATAGTGTTTCGTACGAACTGCTGCGTAATTGTCGAAGCACCTTCATGGCCAGTGCCCGTTACATTTACCCACACCGCACGAAGAATGCCCCACAGGTCAACACCATTGTGTTCATAGAAGCGTTCGTCCTCAGTAGCAACCGTACCCTGAGTTACATAATCGCCCATCTCGGACAGTTCAATTGGATCGCGGTTTTCCAAATACAATTCCGCAAGCAACGTCGTACCGTCACTTGCATACACCTTGGTTTTTTCCGCAACATTATATGCAGACGCATCAGTGTAATCTGGCAAATCTTGCAACCATACAAAGCAGACGCCAAGGGTTCCCAAACACCCAATGCCTAAAATTGCCGCGATTACTATACCAACGATTCCCAAGCGGAATCCGGCACGCTCTTTGCGAGCCGCATGCCGAGACCTTCTTGCTCGTGAAACCATACTACCTCCAAACTACAGTTCAGAGTATTTTAACACGCTCCCTCGGTTCTACTCCAAACTACCCAACGCACAGAGGTGGTTTCCACTTAGGGAACAAACGAACTTCACTTCTTCACCAATATTTTTGCCCGATCCTGAGAGCGCACTCAAAATCGGGCAAAATTCATTCCAAAGGAAAATTAATCTAACAAACGATAAGAAACTGTTGGTTTTGAAACACTGTCTTGTAATTACTTCAAAAGCGCTTCATCGTTGGCAAGTTTTTGCGCTCCAAGTTCGATCTGCTCTGCAACCACTGAATTACCTGTTCCCCCATAGGTTGTGCGAGCAGCGACGATCGATTCCAAATCAAGCGCTCCCGTAATGTCCGCTTCGAACAAATCGGATGCCGATTTAAAATCTTCTAAGGTTAAATCATCAAGATCGCATCCGCGCTTGTCGCAAAGCAGAACCAAATGTCCTACGATTTCGTGAGCCTTTCTGAATGGCAAGCCCTTCTTTGCAAGATAGTCCGCAACGTCAGTTGCCGCCAAATAACCCTTCTTAGACTGTGCACGCATTGCATCAGCATTGATTTTCATAGTTGAAATCATGCCTTCCATGCAAACCAAACAATCATGCAGGGTCTTGCAGGCATCCATAACGCCTTCTTTGTCTTCTTGCAAGTCTTTGTTGTAAGCCAAAGGCAAGCTTTTCATGGTGGTAAGCAATGCCATCAAGTCACCTACTACACGGCCCGATTTTCCGCGAATCAGCTCGGCAAAGTCGGGATTTTTCTTCTGGGGCATAATCGAAGAGCCAGTAGAGTATTCGTCGGCTAGCGTGATGAACCCAAATTCGGAAGTGGACCAAAGAATTATTTCTTCAGAAAGACGAGAAAGATGAATCATCGCCACTGAGCAAGCGTAATCAAGGTCAAGCAAAAAGTCACGATCGGACACTGCATCCAAAGAATTTGGAATCATAGTAGCAAAGCCCAACTCCTCGGTAGTTTTGGCGCGATCGAGAGGATAGGTAGTACCTGCCAAAGCAGCAGATCCAAGTGGGTTTGCATTTGCCGCATCGTAAGCTTGCTTAAGACGAGCAAAATCACGCGAAAACATCCAAAAATACGCCATAAAGTGGTGCGAAAGCAAAACAGGCTGGGCATGCTGCATGTGAGTGTATCCTGGCAAGATGGTGCCCATATTATCCTTGGCAGCCTTAATAAGCGCTTGACGCAAAGAGTTTACATCGTGCATCAAATCTTCTGCGAGCATTTTTGCATAAAGACGAGTGTCGGTAATGACCTGGTCATTACGAGAACGGCCCGTATGAAGACGAGCACCTGCATCTCCGATGTTTTGAGTAAGCACTTTCTCGATCGACATATGAATATCTTCGTCATTAATATCGAAAACGAAATTTCCTTCTTCGATGGTTTTTTCGATATCGGAAAGACCTGCCACGATAGCATCGGCATCTTCTTGAGAAATAACACCCTGCGCTGCCAGCATGCGTGCATGAGCGCGCGAGCCCGCAATATCTTGATGATACATTGCCTTATCAACAGGCAACGATGCACCAAATTCTTGAGTGAACTCACTTACTCCTTTTTCAAAACGTCCTGACCATAGCGCCATATGAAAACTACCTTTCGTTCTCGATTATTCCTGTGTTGCTGATCAAAAAAAGACCTACGCCAAATAGTTTACTTAGCGTTCTCGCGTGGATACCAAAAGCAAAATACCGCCAATTAAGTTAAGGAAAATGAGCGTGCAAACACCAAATGCCGTCGTATTGGGTTTAGTTCTCTTGTAGATGCCCCAACAATGAACCGTCATAGGAATCATCCAAGCAAGCGGAATAATTGCCCAGCATACTGAAACCGTAGAAATAACAGCAAGAATAAAGGCAATGAGACGCAAGGTGTCATCAGTGGACGCATTCTGAGCTTGAGGGTAACCCTGCCCTGGCTGCTGCGGAGCCTGTCCATAGCCTTGTGCCTGACCATATCCCTGAGGTTGGGGCTGTGGCTGCGGTTGTGGTTGGAACTGAGATTGGGATTGAGAAAATCCCTGATTTGTTTGCTGCGTTTGCGGTGCAGCCTGTGGTTGAGCTGGCTGTTGGGGCTGAGCGGTCGCCTGTGGTTGGGCGGTCGCCTGTGACTGAGCGGCAGTCTGTGGTTGAACAGGCTGCTGCTGTGGAGCAACCGCATCAGCATAATTGTCAGTCCACTGATTGCCATCCCACCAGCGAAGTTTTGTTTGATCGCCTGAAGGATCGGGATACCACCCAGCAATTGGATTTGCCATTAAGAAACACTCCTTTTACCGCTTGCTCTCACACCGCAAGCATTTTATCGGCAGCTTTTTAGATTTCTGTAAAGCCTTTTCATTTTAGTAGTAACGATTTTTCACTATAACTAATGTATTATACCGACACTTTTACGATTTCGAATATCACACTGCGTTATCAATCGGAACCTAAGTAGACTGGAACCTAAGTAGAGTCGAACTATAAAAATTATGCGGCAGTCAAAAGACCGCCGCATAAGCTCACTCAATATAATCGAAAAAGTACTTATGACTAATGGCTCTCAAAATGTTTTCGAAAGCCCTGTTCACGGTACTTAGTTTTCTTCGCCGTCGGTTACACCCTGTTCGCGACGATTCTTTGCCCAAACACGGGTGGACAGACCATACAGGTCAATGAAGCCCTTAGCAGACTGGTGATTGAAAGTATCTGCTGCGTCATAGGTTGCCAGACCGTAATCATACAAGGAGAAGTCACTCTTGCGACCCGTTACCGTACAGGTGCCCTTGTAGAACTTCAGGCGAACCAAACCGGTTACGCACTGCTGGGTGGTCTGCAAGAATGCATCCATTGCATGCTTCAATGGACTGAACCACTGACCGTTGTATACCAACGTTGCCCAGTCATGCTCGATGTGCAACTTGTAGCGCAGAACCTCACGCTCAAGGCACATATCTTCAAGACCACGATGAGCCTCGATCAGAGCAAGCGCACCTGGAGCTTCATAGCACTCGCGGCTCTTTACGCCGATCATACGATTCTCGATCATGTCGATGCGACCAAAACCATTTGCACCAGCAAT
>ERZ1034976.1105-NODE-1105-length-22042-cov-47.009005_pt1 | contig 22042 bp, 20 predicted proteins | sample MGYA00520623_ERZ1034976 | MGnify/ENA primary metagenome ERZ1034976 (study PRJEB33766, sample SAMN09781774) | gut metagenome | biome: gut microbiome | host: Homo sapiens | place: Madagascar | study: EMG produced TPA metagenomics assembly of the PRJNA485056 data... | reverse complement strand
TATCGACTTGCAAAGATTTATGCTTATCCCCACTAAATTTCCACTGAGCCCAAAGAATCACATAGCATACAACAAAAAAATGCGCTACAGACATCAGCCTATAGCGCACATTATTTATATATATATTACTCATTCACTACCACCTTGCGACAACCATCTTCGCCTACCGTGATATTCACCTTTACGGCATCAGTAGGCAGAAGTTCTTCTATCAGCTCTGGCCACTCGATGAAGCATAGGGCACCACTATAGATATAGTCTTCGTAGCCCATATCGTATACCTCATCGAGCTTCTTTATGCGATAGAAGTCGAAGTGATATATTAGTTCGTCGGTAGTCGCCGAACGATATTCATTAACGATGGCGAAGGTTGGCGATGTGATAACATCTTCTACGCCAAGTTCCTCACAAACAGCTTTGATGAATGTTGTCTTGCCTGCTCCCATAGAGCCATAGAAGGCAAAAACTGTGGCATCGCCGATGTTGGCAACAAATTCTTTAGCTGCAGCACGGATGCCATCCAATGATTCAATTTTTATTTCCATTGCTATTTCTTGTTTTATGGTGGCTATCGTGGGTAGCCACCTTTTGTTGTTTTATCTTTTCTTTGGAGTAAGAGTTACCAACGGCACGAGCATCTCCTCCATCGAGACGCCACCATGCTGGAATGTATCTTTATAGTAAGACACATAGTAGTTGTAGTTGTTAGGATATGCAAAGAACGAGTCGCCTGTGGCAAACACATACGAGGTGCTGATGTTTGGTGCTGGCAGTTGTGCCTTCAAAGGATCTTTGATAACAAACAAGTCCTTGGCATTATAATTCAAGTTCTTGCCCAACTTATATCTGAGGTTGGTATTGGTGTTGCGGTCGCCAACAATCTTCACAGGCTTCGATGTTCTGATGCTACCATGGTCGGTAGTAACGATCACCTTATAGTCGGTCTGCGAAAGGCGGCGCAAGATGTCAGCCATGATACTATGTCTGAACCAGCTAACGGTGATGCTACGATATGCTGACTCGTTGTTGGCAAGTTCGCGCACCATCTTCGACTCCGTGCGAGCATGCGAGAGCATATCTATGAAGTTTACTACTACAACATTCAAATCATTTCCCGAAAGCGAATTCATCTGCTGCAGGAATTTGTCACCTGCCACAGAGTCGTTGATTTTATGATACGAGAAACTGTCGTGGCGACGATAGCGCTCTATCTGTGTTTTTATCAGCGGACCCTCGTTGAGGTTCTTGCCTTCTTCCTCGTCTTCGTCTACCCACAAGTCGGGAAACATCTCCGCAATCATGTTAGGCATCAAACCGCTAAATATAGCGTTGCGAGCATACTGAGTGGCAGTAGGAAGAATGGTGTAATATAGTTGCTCGTCGATATCAAACATGTCGCCAATCTCGGAAGCGAGCATACGCCATTGGTCGTAGCGGAAGTTGTCGATAACTATTAAAAACACCTTTTCGCCATCATCGATAGTTGGGAACACCTTCTTCTTGAATATCTCGGTACTGAGCATAGGATGCTCCTTTGGCTGCGTAGCCACCCAGTCGAGATAGTTGTTCCTGATATACTTTGCAAAACCGACATTTGCTTCCTCCTTCTGCATATTCAGCATCTCGGTCATACCGCTATCGGCAGAACTAAGCTCCAGCTCCCAATGCACAAGTCGTTTATACACCTCTATCCAGTCGTCGGCAGTTTTGCATTGTTCTATCTGCTGCGCTATATCCATATAGTTTTGCTGATATCCCGACTGCGTAACCTCGGTAACAATCTCCTTGCGATGAATATTCTTCTTTAGCGTAAGCAATATCTGACTTGGGTTTACGGGTTTTATCAGATAGTCGGCTATCTTAGAGCCAATAGCCTGGTCCATGATATCCTCCTCCTCGCTCTTCGTAACCATCACCACAGGAGTTTCAGGCGATATTATCTTTATCTTCTGCAGAGTTTCAAGACCAGTAAGTCCAGGCATCATCTCGTCGAGCATGATGATGTCGAAGCTACGCTGTCGGCATTGCTCAATGGCATCAGCGCCATTTGTCACAGTAACCACTTCGTAGCCTTTCTTCTGAAGAAATATTATATGGGCCTTGAGATGTTCTATCTCGTCGTCAACCCAAAGTATAAGTCCATTTTGCATAATATCCTTTCTTCATTTAAATTCTTCACTCTTCCCTCTTCACTCTTCACTTAAAATCCGTCCAAGTCGAAATACTCATCTTCGAGCTCGTATTTCTCTTGTTTCTTGGCTTCCTTTTTGTTTTGCTGAGGTTGTGGAGTATCTTCGAAATATATTTCGTCGTCTGTAGCCTTGTTGCTATCGTCGTCGATGATTATAATCTCGTCGTCATTATTCTCGTTGTTGCCAGCATTCTGATTCTTCTCAGGCTCAAGCGGAATAACAGTATCGTCTACATTATTATTCTCCACCTTCTTCTCAGGCTCAAGAGGAATAATAGTGTCGTCTACATTATTATTCTCCACCTTCTTCTCAGGCTCAAGAGGAATTATTTCCTCATTAGCCTCAGCCTTTTTCTTCACCTCTTCCTCCACAGGCAACAGCAATTCGCCATCGGTATTGCTACTGTTTTCATTACCTGCCTTAGCTTCTGCAGGTGCCGAAGTTTCGCGCTCGGCATCCTCCTTTGGAGCCACATGTATAGGCTCGGTAAGCAGAGGTTGAGAGCTTATCTTAAGCGGAGCAAAATTCTTATCATAGAAGTCCTGATAGTCGGCATAGCTGAAGTTGGTGCCGAGCAGAGGTAGATTCTTATCGCTTATCACTATCGCCTTGCATCCCGACAACAGCTGTTGCAAACCAGCTTGCTCCGACAATCCGCGTGCATACTGCAACGCCTCGTCGTAGTTTCTGAATCCTCTAACCACCATACGGCGCAAGCCATTAGCATCCTCGATAGCGAGGTCGAAGTTGCGCACCACATAATGGGTGAAGTTTACCTTCGCCATCTGGTATAGCAGTTTATTCTCGTCGACAGAATCAGGCACATAAGCAAGCATAAACACAAACTCCGTATTGCGCTCAGCATCGAAAGTCTTAGCATTTATCGAATCGCTATCAGCAAGCACCGACGTACGTCGAGTCCACACATCGCCAAGGTCGAAGCGTGCGCCATGCAGAGGTTTGCCTGCATTCACTCCGTTCACTATCATGCCCGCCATTTCAGCCAACTTGCTTTGTGGGAATTTCTCTACCACAGCCTTCATATCGTCCACACAGCCCTTGCTGTCGCCATCGTTGAGCTTTGCCAATCCACCTATAAACAAGAATTTATCTCTATTCTCGCCTAATGGGAATCGGGTGGCAGAAATCTGTGCATTAGCCTTAGCCTCCGAGAGTCTATCAGCCTTGAAAGCCTCGTAGGTGGCAGCATATAGCGAGTCTTCGATATGCACACCAAACTGCGCATTCTCTTTGAAGTAAGGGTCGGTGAGCAATATCGTCCATTGGTTCTCAGGATATTCCGCCTTTAGTTTCTCCACATATCCTGCAGCCACATCGTGCTGTCCTAAGCGCGAATAGAGCAAGAAGAGATGATAATACATATCAGCCTTTTGCTCAAAGTCGGGATATTGAGTTTCGAGGCGTGTGAACTGTTTCTTCGACAAGTCAAGATTATCGAGCTTATCTTTGAATATCACACCCGAATTATACAATCCATCCATAATGGTGAGATTGCTCGTTGCCACCTGGTCTTCGGTAAATGGTATCTGCGCAAGATAATACTCACGCTTATGCGGGTCGTTTTGCGCACTATCCTTGAGCTGCTCCAAAGAGTCTTGCGCCTGCTCAGCCTTTGCTATAGAGTCTTTCTGCTCTTCGGTAAGCTCCATGTCGGCATCGCCATTAAGGTTGCCCACCACAGTTTTGTTCACACGCTGCCAGTTGTCGGTATTCTCGCGCTTTCCCCAAAGTTTTTCGAAAGCCTGCTTACCCTGCTGCACAGCCATAGCATTATAGAAATACCACACAGCATTCTGACGGTTGTTTTGCTGAGTTTGCGCAGTATTATTTCTATTGGTATTATTTCTGTTGCCCATAGCGCCATTGCGTTGCATGGTCTGCTGAGCATTCTTTTCGTCTTCCAGTCGTTTTTGCTCTTTCTCCTGTCGTTTCAGTTCTGCTATCACCCTATCGATGGCAGCATTTCTGTCTTTCTCGCTCATCTTTGCCAAAGCCTGCAACGAGTCTTGCAGATGTATGGCGTCGGTATAAGGCACCAGCTCGTCAAGCACCTTTGAGCGTGCCGACAACTGCTCATAGTCTTTGCGATCTTTATCAAGCAAGCCAATAGCCTCGCCATAGCAGCGCTGAGCATCTGAGAATTTCTCTTGTTGCCAATACAAATCGCCAAGTTTCAGTAGCAGCACACCTTTTTCAATACCGCTACGAGTAGCTTTTTTGTTGCCCTTCTCGTAGTTGCTGATGGCATTCATGGTGTCTTTCTGAGCAAGATAGATATTGCCGATGGCATAATACACCTGGTCGAGATAATCCTTATTCTTATCAGATGCCGCCATGCGCTTTAGCTTGCCCACCATCTTCTTGGCTTGCGAAGCTCCCATCACCTCGGTCATGGCAATACGGGCATTAAACTCCAGCTCGTAAGGCGGATTCTTCCTTACCACACTCTTGAAAGCCTTATATGCCTCAGCATTCTTGCCTGTGGCAGCATATAATTGTCCGAGCAGGAAACAGAGGCGTGCCTTCTGCTTCTTTCTCATCTCATGGTCTATGGATTTCTTTAGGTATGGTATTGCCTTATCGTAGTCGCCAGTATGAATATAATAGTCGGCATAGGTGAAATCCCACTCTTTCTGCGCACGCCAATGTATGGAGTCGCGTTGCATATTGCGAATCACGTCTTCGGCATCGTAGAGCCAATCTTGCTCTATATAGCTCTTAGCGAGCCACGCTCTTGCTCTGCCATAGATGGCTGGCTGTGTGGCATATAGGCGACACATATACGAGAATGTGGAAGCTGCCTCGTCGAAGGCTCCTTGATAAAACTGCGAACGTCCCATAAGCATCCATGCCTTCCACAAGAATGGGTTATACTCCTTTCGGCTCAACCATTCTATATCGCGCTCGGTTTTTCGTCGGCGCTTGGTCCATTCAGGGCGCTTGGTGATGCTATGTAGTTTTATTGCCTTCTCACATTTCTCTATAGCCTTATCGTAGTTGGCTTTGCCCAGTTCGCGGCTCTTCTTGTTGCCCACGGTATACATCGGAATCATCTCGGTGAAGTTGTCCTTGTTGCCGTTTTCTTTTTCGAGCGAAGCATCGATATATGCCACCGAACCATTATAATATGTATTATACCTTGCATTAAAGGAATGCCACCATCTCGACCGCGAAGTGTTCTTCTCGGTCGAACAGCTTGCCAATAGCGCCACCAGGGCTACTACAGCAATAAGTATATATGATTTCTTAGCTTTCAAACTTTAAACTTAAAAACGCTTTATGCTCCATTTTATTGCCTTGACAATGGCATAAATCACTATGCTGACAAATATTATAGATGCTCCTGAAGGCACATTGCAATAATATGATATGGCTAAGCCAACCAGGCAGTCTACCCACCCTATCAGCATGCTCCAAAAGATGATGCGCTTAAAACTGCTGGTTAGCAGGTTGGCGGTCATCTGCGGAATGGTGAGCAGACTTATAGCGAGCACTATGCCCACCATGCGCAGGGTTGCCACTATGGTCATAGCCACCAAAGCCATCAGACCATATTCCACCAGCAGCACGGGCAGTCCTTGCGATTGTGCAAAGGTGGAGTCGAAGGATATGCTCAATATTTGTCGATAGAACGCCATAAAGATTATTGCGGCAAGCATGGTTACTCCTGCCAATAGCCATAGGTCGTGGCTATCGATGGTGAGGATATTGCCAAAGAGATACGACGAGAGGTCGGGCATGAAGCCTGGCGAAAGGAAACAGCAGATGATACCTACGCTCATGCCTAAGGTCCAAAACATCGCTATCGCTGAGTCTTCTCTTACATTGCCTTTCCTCGACATCCATTCCACTCCCAACGCACTTGCCACCGCAAACGCCATTGCCGACAATATAGGGTTTAGCCCGAAATATACGCCAAGACCTATACCGCCAAATGAGGCATGGGTGATGCCGCCGCTTATGAACACCAAGCGACGCGACACGATATATGTGCCAACGATGGCACACAATATGCTTGCCAGCAAACTACCGAGCAATGCGTTTTGGAAGAATGGATACTGAAGTATTTCCCACATGGCTACCAAATCTTTACATCGTCAGAATGGTTCTGGCTACCAGGATTCTCTGGCAACTCCATATAGTTATGGAATCTTACCGAGAGGGCTTCTTCTACCTTATTCATCACAGGTGCCTCGAAGTCTTCAAACTTCACATATCTAACTGGCAATATAGCATCTTTCTTGCTGCGAATATAATATGGTGTGCCCAACGAGAAGTCGTAGTAGTCTACTCGCCACACTTTTGCTATGGCGCGAAGCAGAGGGTATATGACATTTCGGTTTAGTGTAGCAAGCAGTCTCACCTTGCCCACCACATCGTTAGGGTCTTTGGCTGTGCGAAGCATCTTATAGCAATGTCCAAGGGTGGCACACGACAGCTTATGTGCCCATCGTGGCGATGGCTCCACAGGGAATATGTCTACCCACACTCCATGCTCGCGCCATATCTTGTCGTAGCCATTATGTTCAAACACCTCGCTATTGCAGTCTCTAACCTTGGCATACTGGAAAAAATAGTTCTTGTCTGTGGTGTGCCATTGCAATCGGATGCTGTCGGGCAATTCTGATGGCAGGATTCTCATCAGCTTCTCGAAGTCGGGACGAAACATCTCTATGTCCAAATCGTCGTCCCAAGGTATGAAGCCTTGGTGGCGAATGGCGCCAAGCATGGTGCCTCCCGACAGCCAATATTGCATATTGTGCTTACGGCAGATGGCATCGATAACTTTCAGCAAGTCCAGCATGCGTTGCTGCATCTTGTATGTCACCGAACCATCTGGATTATATTTCTCTTTTAGTTCTTTTGCGTTGAAACTCATAATCTCTTTATATATCTCTTACCTTTCATTAAACATCTCGACCAGCTTGTCGCTCGTGCCGCTAACTATCTTTCGGCAAAACATCTTGCCTGACTCCACAATCCTGTCATAGTCGGTTTCGTCGAGCAACTTTATGGTTGGATTATAGTCGATAAATGTCATTGGTGTTAGTGCAGCCAGGGTGGTATATTTGCCCTCCACGAGCATACACTTATCTTTATATTCTGAATTGAATGCTACGGTCTGCACAAAGGTTTCGGCAGGACAGAACGATGTCGAGAAGTACCTCTTCAGCTCCTTGTTGTTGTCCCATTGCTTCAACACCTCTGTTGCCAGCTCTGGCGTAATAGCCCACCATGCAGCACCTTTATACATATCGTAGCGTTTGCCATTGCACACTACATATAGCGGTTTCTTTATTCCCATGGCGGCAATTATCTTGCGAATGGCAACACGCAGTTTGCTACCCGCTCCACCATTCTTCCATGGGCGAGTGTTCATAAATCGGAATTCCTGATATAGTCTCGTTGCACGATCGTCGGGCATCATGCGTATGCCCATCAATATGTTTCGATGATTAAGGGAGCTAAGATAGTCTGTGATACGCTGCTTGCTCCACACAGGATAGTCCATGCCGCTTATCGTAATCAGATAGTCGGGAGTGCAGGTCAGGGCTTCGCGTATCAGCTCCATCTGATATTCCACCTCGTTGAAGCTTCCCCACACCACGTTGACTCTATGCTTCAAGAAGTGCACACCCTGAGCAGTAGCCAGTTCTTGCTCAAACTGCTGAATGTTGCTCTTGGCATCGATATGTATATATTTCTGCGAACCGTCGGGCAAAGCATCCACAAGCCTGTGTAGCTGCTTGGCGTCGGTATGGGCAGATATCAAAAATGCTATTTTCATAATGTTTAATGTTTAATGTGTAGTGTTTAGTGTTTAACTTTTCTTTTTGCAAACTGCAAACACTCGTCGAGTATCTTCACTCGCGCCATCTTCATCACCGCAAAGTATAGCACCACAGCCATAGGTATTCTCGCAGCAAGGAGCAGCCAGTTGTTGGTTATCGACATCGTAGCCACATAGCATAGCGCCATCACTCCGAAGGCTGCAAGGGCAAATGGCACGGTATCCATGAGCAGATGCAGAAGGCTGTAGCCTGTGAGGCGGCGCACAAAGAAATGCCACACCAATACCCACACCACGTTTATCGAAGTATATGCCACCACCATTGTAGTGATACCGAGTTGCCAAATGGTTATCATTATCAGCATTTCCACGAGTCCAAGACCTATTGTGCACCAGAAGTTGATATCTGAGCGTCCCTTGGTTATCACCATATACGACAAGGCGGTATGCAATGGCATCACGGCTCCTCCTACGCATAGTATCTTTATCAGTTTTGCAGCTGGCAGCCATTTGTCGGTAATGGTGACGGAGATAAACTCTGTAGACACCAAGCCAAAGCCAAGCAACAGGGGAAACGAGAGAAAGGCTGTGAAGCGGATGAGTTTTCTCAGGGCGTTGAGCTGTCTGCCGGGTTCTTCGCGTAGGCTCACCAGCATGGGTTGCGTAACTTGGTAGAGCATGCCTTGCACCAAGCTAAAGAGCTTGAAATTCCATTGATATGCTTGGTTGTAATATCCCGTGGCTGTGGTGGAATAATATTTTCCGAGCAATATGTTGAGCACGTTGTTGTTGACGTGGTTGATGATATTGGTTGCCAACATCTTCACGGAGAATCGAAACATGCGCTTTATGGGCGAAAAGTCGAACTCAAGGGTTGGGCGCCAATCTGAGAACACCCATAGCAGCAGGGAGTTCATGCCGATAAACACTATCGACTGCGAAGCCAACGCCCAATAGCCCATACCGAAGTATGCCATGCTTACGCCAACTATGCTCGACACCAATACTGCCGTCATGCCGGTCTTTGCCATCTCCTTCACCTTCATATTCTTGGTGAGATAAGCGCTTTGGGCTGTTCCCATGCTCGACATCACCACGGTAAGAAAGGCGTAGCGGCAGAGCGAGGTTAGGCGTGGTTCGTTGTAGTACCAGGCTATGAGTGGTGCACAAGCCACCAACAGCAGATACAAGGAGCCACCCATCAGGATGTTGAACCAAAACACGGCATTATAGTCTTTGTGGGTGGGCTGCTTGATATTGATAAGTCCCACGCTAAAACCGCTATTCTGCAAAGCTGTAGCTATGAGCGATATCACCATTATCATGGCTATCAAGCCGTAGTCGTCGGGACAGAGCAGTCGGCCCAAGATAATGCCAAACACCAAGCCTATTATCTGTTGCACCACATTATTCATGCCGCCCCAGAACATTCCCTTGGCTGTTTTTTCTTTTAATGTTTCCATAAAGAAAGAAAAGTGGGTTATTGATGGTCGACCATCATTATCAGCTCGTCCTTTATCTGGTCGGGCACATTAATCTCTCTTAGAATCAGACTGCGATTCCAATCCTTCACCTCTTCGGGTCGCATGGTGTACATCACCTCAGCAAACTCTTCTGCCTCCTCGTCGGTATAGCAGTCAGAAGGGCGATGGCGATAGCGGTCTAATTCTTCGTCGTCGAAATAAACTATTGGCTTGGTGGCTGCTTCCATCATGCACTCCTGCTCGCACTTGGTGTTTTCGCCATTACAGGTGCCGCAGTCGGCAGTTGTCGTCACCACCTCGTCTATATGTCCTTGCTTCGACCTAACGACTGCTATCAGGGCAGCCACTATGCCGAGCGCTATCAGCGCTATTATCAGATAGAGCATATCTCAAAACCAGCTTTCTTTAGGTCGTCCCAGTATGCAGGATACGACTTTGTTACCACTTGCGGATTGTTGATTTCAATCTTTCCGAGCTTTATAGCCAATGGTGCAAAAGCCATAGCCATACGATGGTCTTCGTAGGTATCGATGGCTTCGCCTGTAGGCTCACATCGCTCGCCATCCCATATCAGCTCGCTGTTATTAGCATCTTTCACCACAAAGCCCAACTTTCTGAGTTCTGTCTTCAGCGCCTCTATGCGGTCGGTTTCCTTTATCTTAAGGCTTGCAAGTCCGGTGAAATGGAATGGAATATCCATAGCGCAGCATGCAGCCACATAGGTTTGAGCCAAGTCTGGCGAATTGACGAAGTCGTAGTCGAGGCGAGGCAATGTGCGCATGTGGCGCGACAGGGTTACCGTGGTTGGAGTATTCTCCTTGCGTGTGGCAAAGGCTGTTTTCACTCCCAATATCGAAGAGATGTATCGAGCCACAGAGTCGCCTTGCTTAGAGCCATCCATGAGTCCTTCGAGTCTCAGCTTCGACTCTCTGTCGTCGATGAGCGCCAATATCTCATACCAGTAAGATGAAGCGCTCCAGTCGTTTTCGATATAGAATTCGCGCTCGGTATATGGCTTTGGTCTCACGGTAATGGTGTCTACGTCGGTCCACTCCACGTCGGCTCCATATTCTGTCATCGTCCATAGCGTAAGGTCGATATATGGTCGCGAAACAATCTCGTCCTTCAGGTGGAGCTCGATACCATTTTTCAGGCTCGGACCTATCATGAGCAATGCCGAGATATATTGTGAGCTCACGTTGCCTGGCATCTCCAGTCTACCGCCTTCAAGGGTTTTGCCTTTTATCTTCAAAGGCGGATAGCCCTCTTCGCCCACATATTCGATGTCGGCACCAAGATAGCGCAAGGCATCTACCAATATTCCGATAGGACGATGGCGCATACGCTCTGTGCCTGTTATCACATGTTCGCCCTCTTGAGTGCATAAATATGCGGTCATAAACCTCATGGCTGTGCCTGCAGCCATAATATCTATTTCGTATGGATTGTTGGCAAGCGCACGTGTTATCACGCGTGTGTCGTCGCAATCTGAGAGGTTTTGTGGCAGCTTGTTGCCACCTGCCAACGCACTTATCACCAAAGCCCTGTTGCTGATACTCTTTGATGCTGGCAACACGATGTCGGCATCAATATGCTGTGGGGCTGTAATTATGTATTTCATTATATTTTATATTCTATTTGATTCTTCACTCTTCACTCTTCACTTAATAACGATTGGTTTCAAGTCGAGCTTGCCTTCAGCTTCATAGCCTGCCGCCCTGGTGTTAGCACCATTTTTCTTTGGTCCAGGAATCAGAGGACTGTAGTACATCACGTTTCTGATTCTCGCTTTCTGTTGTGCAGAAATCTTGTAGCCCAGAGTGTAGGAATAGTCCATGATGTTTGCCGACAGATAGTTGTCGCCCTCGCAAGGAGTGCGCAGCAACACATCCTGTAGTCGTGGAGTGGTATGAGATTTCATATAGTATTCTATATATTCCATATACTCCGTGCGGTTATACGAAGGTGTGTCGTCGCAATAGTCGGTATCGTAGCATCCGTCCGAGGTGTCGGTAGTGGTGGTGCCATCGGCATTCTCAACCTTATGCTCCGAGAACGCATGAAAGAGACCTAAATAGTGGCCAAGCTCGTGCGACAGAGTAACCACCACATCGAATGGCGAGATATATGTTGCCTCATGGTTGCTGTTGGCATATCGGTCGCTCTCGTAATATCCTCCGTTGCCATTCTTATTAGCATAGAGGCTGTTTATCGAAACGCAATGCGGATATTTAAGCTGGCGCTTTTGAATATTCTTTGCTTTAGTTGTTTCCAAACCCTCAAGGGCGGTAGAACCAACAATGGTGTAAGGCATGTGGCTGATGCCAAGCACAGTACCTTCGTTCGAATCGCCACCATCGGCAAAGTTGTACATCATCACGTTGATATACTCGTTGGGGTCCCAAAGATACGAGACGTATTTGCCCGAGTTGTCGCCCATAAACTTCAATGGCGATATAGGATATGTGCCATTCCATTTCACGTATTCCACTCCAGGCGTATCGAGCTTATTGCCCTTCTCGTCGTATGTGGCAGCCACAAACTTCACGTTCACATTCTCGCTTTCGCCAAATAGTCCGCCAGAATATATCATGTTCACATAGGTGAGCAACTGCTGAAGCCGTGCCGACGGAATATATTGCGAAGCGTCGTTGGCATCCTTGTAGATGACATGGAATATCACGGGCAACTTATATTCGTAACTCTCGTCGAGCGTAGCCTTTGTGTCGTCCTCGTCTTGGTCTTCCACCTGTTGCTTTCCGCCCTCGTTTATGCCATCGTCGCCACCACACAGCATGCCATCAGCAACCACAACGCATATATGATTGTTTTTATTCTTTTTCTCATTTCACCACCACTTTGCTTGCAGCTACGCTGCATCGGTTTGTATCTGCAAATTTAGTAAAAAAAAAGCAAACCACATAATTAATATAGGAGAGAATAAGGCTAAATAACTTTTTTTATCGAAAACCAAGGTATATATTTGGCAATATCCTGCAATTTGCCTACCTTTGCACTCCCTTTTTAAGAAGGATCGGGATGTAGCGCAGTTGGTAGCGCACACGTCTGGGGGGCGCGAGGTCGCCAGTTCGAGTCTGGTCATCCCGACAAACGTTGATAGGAGATAAGCACTTTATGGTTGTTTATCTCCTTTTTTGTGGTTGATTCAGGAAAAACTGTCGAAAAAGTTAAAAAGTTAAGAAGTTAAGAAGTTAAGAATAAGCAACTTTCTAAAGTTGCTTATGTATTTCTACATTATATATTATATATAATATATAATGTAATGTTATATTACTTTATCTTTTCTCTTTTTCATCTGAGATAAATATCCTTATTCTTAACTTCTTAACTTTTTAACTTTTTGTCTTTCCCTGAATAAGGTTGCCTCTATTTTACCTCTTTAATTTAACATTTCAAATTCCGTACTGATTAAGTTGACTTTCACTTCTGAGGTTCATTGACTATCATTCCTGCTTTCGTTGACGCTTTTCCTGAGAAAGTTGACGTTATCCTTGAGAAAGTTGACTTTTCGACCGGATTAGAGGAGCATTGGCAATAGCAAAGTATAGCCAGGAGGGGCTTTACCTTGGTTTACTATTATGTAACCATTCTCTCGTAATATTGTTTTATTCTCTCGCAGATTAGGCAGATATTTGGAGTCCCCTGTGCTCTACTACTTGCGTTTATTGCGTTTATAAATATTCCTACGGAATTTAAACGGAGGTAACGGATGTTGGTGAGGCAGAGGCTAATCGCACGGAATGTAAACGGAAGGCTGGCGCCAATGAAATCTGCGCGATAACATTCAAGCGAAAACTCAGGGCGTCAGCCTCCGTCTTTGTTCCGTACGTGTAGCCTCCGTTGCATAATGATCCGCAAAATCCGTTTTAGTTCCGTATGATAATTTCTTTCCCCTGAAGCAGAATATGATGCTACCACACAGATGTGCAAATAAACGCAGCAAACAAATTGTTAAAATAACGTGCTCAAAAGTTAAAACTCGGACATAAGCGGACAACGATATATAGAGAGGTTGTAACTTTGCAGCATCACCACAAGCCATTGCCCACACCACACCCCTACACTAAGGAACGCAAACGCCAACAGCCACAAGCTTCGATGCGACTATTCGCAGAAGCTTATGCGGCTAATCGAAAGGCGCCATTCGAATAGTCGCATAAGCAATAAAGGATAACCAAAAATAAAATAGACCTGCCGCAAAAATACAGCAAGAGAGAGCGGATAGACAGAGGCTATTCTGCAGCAGAAACAACGTCGTCCCAGCTGATGCCGAGGAGCCTCATCTGACGAACAAACTCAGGGAGAGTAGTAGTCATAAACTCTTTTTTGCGAGATTTCTTAATCTCTCGTGCTGCACCAGGCGTGACGAAATAGCCCAAGCCACGCTTGTTGTAGATGATGCCATCGCGAGCCAGCTGGTCGTAGGCTTTTACCGCGGTATTGGTATTCACCTGCAGCATCACGGCATATTCCCTAACGCTCGGTATGCGATCGTCGTCGGCATATTTGCCTGCCAAAATCTCGTCGCACAGTCGGTCTGCCATCTGGATATAGATGGCTTTATCGTTGCTAAATATCATACGTTGAGCCATTTATTGTTAATAACTTGCATGCGGGAAAACAGTCGGTAGCTGCCCCAATACATCAATGCTATCACCACCCATGCTATGGCTATGCATAAATATACAAGAGTGAGGGCAGAAGATTCGTTGAGCAAATTGCCAATAGAAGGGAAACTGAGTACTCTAAATATCATTATCACCACAAATCCTATCACCACCTGCGAAGCTAAGGTAAGGAGCCATGCGTTGCGACGGAACAGGGTGCCGCAGAATATCCAGAAGGCATAGTTGAAGGCAAAGAATGTGAGATAGCTCAACGATTCCATGATGCCTACCAAGGTAAAGCCATTAGGGAACAACAACCAGCCTTTTATGATTTCGCCATTGATGTCTTTATAAATAGGAGTAAACAGAGCGGTAACAGATTTGACCACCACACTATAGTCGGGACCCTTGAGCAATATGAACGACAAGAAGAGTTGCATGATGTCGGCAAATGCCAATGCCACAAGAAAACATAGCGGATAGCCTATCATAACATGGAACAAGCGAACCAAAAATTTCTCCAGGTTAGAGGCTGGCAGACTGAAAAACGCTATGCGCTGCTGCTTGGTGGCAACGTTCTTGAACACAAACGAGGCGCCCAAGAAAATGGTGAATAAGTATACTGTCCATGCAAAAACTGAGAGTTTCATGGCGATACCTTTCTTGAACTCTAACATCACATCTTCAGGATAGCCATTCACATCATCAAAATATAATGCGATTATTGTGGCGCAGAACAAGAAGGTAAGGGTTAAAGCAATACCTATAGCAAAACGCATATAGTCTTTTCGCTCGGTCATCATCTCCCACTTCAGCAACTTTACGAAGCGAGTTTTATCAAATGTAGTATTCATAATAATCTGTGTTTTTTAAAGACCTTTGTATATAGCATTAAACAATAGTTCGAGATTTATCTGCGTCTCGTCGTCGCCTTCGCCACGTAGTGCCATCACAGCGTTGCCCTGCAATGTAGGCTCGGCATAGATAACCGTGGAGTCCATCTCTTGCGGAGAACGGAACTCGAATTTATACTTCTCGCTAATCTCGGCAGTAGAAGCGTCCATAAGCATCTTGCTCTCTGAGAGCACGAGGATGTGGTCGAGCAGCGACTCTACATCGTGCACCTGGTGGGTGGAAATGATGATGGTGCGGTCGTCGGTCATGCTGTTTGCCACCACCCTACGGAATTGCGACTTCGACGGAATATCCAAACCGTTTGTTGGCTCGTCCATAAAGAGGAAGCGAGTGTTGGCAGCAAGGGCGAAACTCATAAAGACTTTCTTCTTCTGTCCCATCGACAACTCGTTGAGCTTGTTGAAGTTTGGCAACTCAAAGTCGCGCAAGCAATTGTCTAACACTTCGCGACTAAATGCCTCGTAGAAGGGTGCATTAATCCTCACATATTCATCAAGAGATATCGGAGGCAAATCAAACTCCTCGGGCACGATGAAAATATCGCGGAGCATGTTTGGATTGCGCTCTTTGCTATTAAGCCCCTCTACATACACATCGCCATGATAAGGAGTAAGCAATCCGCTGATGAGGTAGAGCAGGGTCGACTTGCCTGTGCCATTTTTGCCCAGCAAGCCATAAACATTGTTAGCCTTGATGTCAAGACTGAAATCTGTGAAAATGTTGCGCTTAGTACCAGGGTACTTAAAGCTGATGTTCTTTACTTGTATCATATTCTTCTTACATTATGGTTTCTTATGTTATGCTTTTTGCATTTGTAATAGTGTACTACTATATTAGTACACCGCAAAGATATGACATTTACAAATATCAGCCAAGCCTTTAAGTCTAAAACTTTAAATATTAACGCATTATTAACATTTGCACATTAATAAATATATAATTGACTGAAGTTTCGCATGTACGGAAGTTATAGTAGTTAAAGAAGTTATCACTCCCTTCGGTCGTTAGAAGTTATAGCCAATAGCCTTTTCGGTTGTATATTTAGCAATAAAGCATATGGCTTTAACTTCTCTATTGCGCGAAGTGGTATTTTTACCCCATCTCGCACAAAATAGTGAGTCGTTATTTTGCACGAAACTATATTTTAGTATAGTTCCCGCAAAATAACGACTTAAAATATTAGAATAATTATGATAATAATGCAGTTACTTAGCCACCAACGCTTCGCACAACTTGCGCTGCAACACACGGGCATCGAGCACAGACATTTCGCAATCCATGATGGCGAAGGCAAGCTTGTGGCCATCGGTGCCGTCGCAGATGCCTGCGAGCGAACTGATGCCGTAAGGATGAGAGAGGGTGCCTGTCTTAGCCTTTATCTTGCCACGAGTTTTTGGTCCTGTCATTTCGCGCATCAAAGTGCCATCGGTGCCTGAGACAGAAAGGTTGCGCTCAAGAGCCTCACGGATATCGGGGTCGCGATAGCCATAGTCGAGAACGGCAGTAAGCGCACGAGGCGAAAGATGATTGTGGGTACAAAGACCACAACCATCGTGGATGACGAGCGACTTATGGGTCATACCAACTTCATCGTGAAGGAAACGACGAAGGTAGGCAACGCCTGCTGTGGCTGGATGCTGCTTGGGGTCTACCCTATGGCCTATGGTATAGAGCATGGCTGTGGCCTGGGTGTTGGAACTATTCTTCCACATTTTCTTCACCACCTCGTCGATGGCGAGGGTGTCGGAATGCACGGCTGTCATTCCCTTAGGAGTTGGAGCCTGGACTATCTGACTGTCTCTAACGGCAATACCCTGCGAACGGAGAGCCGACTTCAAGGCTGCTATGATGCGAGTGTCGCCCTTGTAGAGCAAACCATATTTAGAAAACGAGAGGTCCCAAGGATACCAATGGGCTTCGCTCTGCACAGGCTGTTTTGCCACAAGGTCAACAATCATCTTGCCACCAATTTTCTTTACTCCCTTTTGGCTTAGAGCCTTGGCAAAGTCGTTTAGGTCTACAGGCTGCAACTGTGGGTTCAGACCGCCACTAAAGGCTACATCGCCATTCAAGCAGCCATCGGCAGCCACCTTGCCACGCATAAACATAGTGGTGTAGTAGATATAGTTGCATCCCATGAGATGCAGACCGGCGATGCCCGAGAGGAGCTTCATACATGATGCCGACGACATAGCCACATCTTCGTTGCACCCATAAACAGGCTTCTGGGCAGTAATATCGTAGACCATAAAGGCAAATTTGCCATTAGGACGAGGACGGAGACTAAATTCCTTGAGTCGCGACTGCAAAGCGGTGTCTACAGGCAGATTGTTAGCTACGGCAATAGTGTCGGCAGCAGTAAGTTTTTTATTCTTATTGCTTCCGCACTCTGTGAATAGGGATATGATAAATACTACTAATACTACAATGCCCAATATAACGGCAGCTGTGAGTATGGATAGTAGCAGGAATTTAGTTTTATTTGGTTTCATGATGCAAAAGTACACATTATCTTTTTATTGTGCAAACGATTGCCACAGAAATACGAATAGCTATAAAAATCTATTACTGCCCGGTAAAACTAATAATGCAGTTATAAACGGGCTGAAAGCCCAATAATCACATAGCCCAGGGCAGCGCCTTGGGTAAACATTATACCCCACATCTCCATTCGACCTGTAAGGACAAAAGCCTAATTATTAAGGTGTTAATCTGCAAGATATGAGATTGAACCCTAAACAGCAAAAGCATCGTCAAAGTTTAAAGAATACTAAAAGATTTTCATTTGCTTGAAAATCCTTTTAAAATGCCTAAATTTGCAATGCCATTAGAAATGATGGCAAGCATAATTAGAAAGCAACATAGCTTTGTTCTATCTGAGAATCTGGACAATTCGCAGTACACAGGAACGACAGCCAAGATTGTTTATCTAAATATGTATACTCATATCCATCCCGCTTCTGTGGGATGGGTATCTCTATACATTCGTTCTCGAAGTTTTAGTTAACTTTGCAACCGAACTATCATCCAAATCTGCATAACATGGATTCATATTCCGGAATTGTCATAGAAGAAAGCAGAAGGTCTGAACAATTTTCAGACTTTACTCCCATACCTTGCAAAGGATTCAACATTCTTTGTAAGGCAAAGCGCTATGGCAGATGGTGGGTTCTCAAGGGACTAAAGGAACAATACCGTCAAGACAAAAACTATAAAGACCTACTACACAAGGAGTTCGATATCCTCATATCCCTGCAGCATCCCAACATCGTATCAGCCTACAGCATGGAAGAAATACCGGAAATGGGAACCTGCATCGTTATGGAATGGATAGACGGTATCACGCTGGAACACTGGAGCGGCAGGAAGATTGAGGGAGAAGGCATCTTCCTCCAGCTGCTTGATGCAGTGCATTACATCCATGCCAAGCAGATAGTACACCGAGACTTAAAACCTTCCAATATCATGATTACCCACAACGGCAGTCATGTAAAACTCATCGACTTTGGACTTTCAGATACCGATGACTTTGCCATCCTCAAACAGCCTGCGGGCACATCGGGCTACATCTCTCCAGAACAGTCCATCTCCAGAAAGGCTGACATCCGCAACGACATTTTCAGCATAGGTTGCATCCTCGAGAAAATACTTCCAGGCAAACCCTATACAGCAATCATCAAGCGTTGCAAGGCTCCCATAGTCCAACGATATGCCAATGTTGACGAGCTCAAAGCTGATTTCATGGCTCACAGAAACAGCCATCCATCCGGTATCAAGCGTATCGCAATCGCAGCCTTGGCTTGTATCATCCTATTGGTTTTCATTAGTTATCCTTTGCAGCAGCAACAGGAAAAGAGCATTAGCATCACCCCGACACATCACGAAGCCAAGAAGGATACAGTCATCCGCCAGCAAGCGGGTGATGCTGCCCCACTCTCCGAAAGCAAACATTCCCAGCAGCCAGCAGCTGCTGAGCCATCTTCTGCATCCCATTTACAAAACGCCGAACTCATATCCAAGGGCAAGAAAGCTATCGACAAGATGTGGAAGGAATCCGGCATAGACACCATCCATTCTGTTGTAAGAAAGAGCGAGGCATTCTATCAGTTTATAGATAAGAGCAATGATTTCATCACGACCACTTATCCGCAGACATTCTCTAAAGACATCGCCGGCAGCAAGAAGACAGATATCATCTATGAACTATCCTCCTATACCGCAGAGAGATATGTGAAACCCACCTTGTCGAGTTTTCAATCTTCCAAATAACGCTCCACGATGATGCCGTCCTTCTTGCCTATGGCATAAGTGACAGGTTCCTCATCTCCATGTTTCCAGGCATGAAGATAAGCCGGTTCATGGTTGATGAAATGATGGCACTCAAAGGTATCATCTTTCGACAATCTGGTATTTTCTGATGCCAGGACCCTAAATCTACCATTTCCCTGATAACTGATGATGCAGGTTCTGTCGGGCAGCCAGGAAAGTTTGAGCATCTGCCCCTCATAAAGATCATCACATGAGATTTCCTTGCCAAGAACCATCTGGCTCTGCTGTTCTCCCGTCCCTTGAGACAATCCAAACTGCTCGAAATCCGTATAGCCGAGAAATTTCGCCAAGACGTCCTTGGTAAACTTGCTTGCAGAAACCCCTTCGCTCACATATCCCCAGAATCGACGAAGCGTAGAGGCACTCACCCTTTGTTGAGTACGCTCCTCTACCTTTTGGCTTAACCATGTGAAATCGCGAGGTACAACCATCTTGCGTCCCACCATCTTTTCTATCATTTCACGTAACATCTGTTCCATATTGCAAAGATAGCGAAACATATCCAACCTATGCACTAAAGCTAAGATTTTTTCGCAAAAAACTATACCATATTAAAAACTTGGAACAGAATGGAACGCAGAATAAGCTGAAAAAGCTACTATTTTTGCAAAAAAATCAGCTCACTATGAACAACTTTAGAAAAGATTTCTTATTTTTGCAGTGCTGTTATAAACAAACAGCAGACATATTAAGGAAACAACCATGCTTGGTTCGTACTGAGAATCTGGACAATTCATTGTACACAAGAACGAAGACAGAAGTTGTTCACCCAACCGTATATTATTGTATCCATTCCGCTTCGGCGGGATGGGTATCAACATATACCCATTGGTGTGAGCTGATTTTCATTCTTTGTGTACAGGTAGTCCAGAACCTTCAGAACAGAATGAAATTGGTTCGCACCTTTTTTTGTGCCTAAGATGAAACGACTAAAAACAAATGATAAACATCATGGAAGGAACTAACATTTATATTTCCGATACCTATGATCAGATAATGCCGAAAGTATTATCCAGCATCAGTACTGTTATCTTCAGAGAGAAGAAATACGAGGAGATTCTATTAAAAACTATCCCCATTTGATACTTGACTCCATTCCATTTCCTATGAGACGTTGATGATAATAATTACTTTTAACAAACTATATTATTAATTCTAAACATTTATTATTATGAAAAAGATTTCAGTTTTATTTACATTCATGCTGACATTCCTATTCTCTGCATGTACTTCTTCTATGTTCGACAAACTGGTAGAAGCATACGAAAGTTCGACCAAAGAACTCGCTTCTGCATCCAGCAACGATGACTGTGACAAAATACATGACGAGCTGATGGAAAAGTTGTACAAGATTTCACAGGAATATCCAGACTGGGAAGAAATCATCCAAAAAGAGGGTGAAGACAGCGAAAGTTTCAAAAAGGTCACCGAGGCATACGAAGCTTGGAACAACACTCTAAAAGAAGCCACCACCGACAACCATTACATGTTTATGACATACTGCAACATTCCTAATGCCATCGAGCAAATAACCGGAAAGGGGACATCTAAGGAAACCAAAGAAAATGAAGACACTTCTGACGACCTATCTTCGTCATCTTCAGATACCGACATCGACGAGATGCTTGACTCATACGAGGAATATGTAAACAAACTCTCTGACTTCTATGCTAAATTAAAAGACTTGGAGGTTGGTTCTGAAGAGTACATGTCTACTCTCGGTGAAGCACAGCAACTGGAAGGTAGCTATCAGGAATTACTCGACAAATGCAAGGATACCAAAGGCGACTTTACAAGCGAGCAATTAGAGCGCTATACCGAAATTACCAAAAAGTTGACCGAGGCTATGAAGTAATATCCGACTATAGGGATATTACTACATTACACATGTCTCATACATATAATATCTTGCATCCACACATATGAAAAAAACTTTATATTTATCCATACTGGCCATAACTATTATGGCCAGCTGTAACTCTAAAGAAAAAGAGGACAAGGCCTTTGCCCGAGTATCAACCTCGAACAACCCACAAGAGATGAGAGCTTATCTCGATAGTTACTTCGAAGAGGCATCTCCCGAGCACCTTGTCAAGATACGTAAGAATTTAAGAGTATGGGTAGAAGATTCAACCGCCTATGCTAACATCTGCAATACAAAAGACCTTGCCACCAAAATTTCTTTAGAGAATGAATACATGGAAAAATTCAAAGATGGCGGCAACCATAAAACAGAGATTAGCAATATGCTCGCCAAGGACAAAAAAGCACAAGAAGAGTTGGAGCTACAAGCTGAAAAGCAAGCCAAATACAAAGAATTAAAAGACAATGTCGTCGACTATATCTTTAATTGGGGTGATGATGAAACAGTTTGTATAGCTTGGGTATTTAGTGCTCCCGATGATAATGGCTGCGGAAAAGGGGTATATATCAACAATTATAGAGGTCTAAAAGAAAAATTCACCTACAAACTTGCCGACAATGGAGACTTGCAAGTCAAAAGCAAGAGTGGCTCCGCCAGCATCACTTTCTTGAATGACGGATTGTATCGCGGAGATGATTATTTTAAGAGAATATACGCTCCTAGTTATTACAAAGACTGTAAGAAATACTTATAAAAGACATAGTATCACTACTGTCCCGTTAAAGTGGACTAATCGCTCTTTGAATTAATTGAAATAC
>ERZ1034976.1099-NODE-1099-length-22096-cov-44.422259_pt1 | contig 22096 bp, 11 predicted proteins | sample MGYA00520623_ERZ1034976 | MGnify/ENA primary metagenome ERZ1034976 (study PRJEB33766, sample SAMN09781774) | gut metagenome | biome: gut microbiome | host: Homo sapiens | place: Madagascar | study: EMG produced TPA metagenomics assembly of the PRJNA485056 data... | reverse complement strand
TAACACGAAATATCTATGTTTTTTAGCATATTTGCTCATAAATTTAGTTAATTGTTGAATTTTTGTCACTTCCAGTTACAATTTTCAAAAAATATTCATTACCTTTGCGGCGACAAGAGAGAAGATTGGTAACTTTTAGATAAAACCCTAACTACCGCCATTCTTCGGTTTATTAACAATTAATATATATAAAGTATGAGAAAAACTTTACTTTTTGCAGCCGCATTGTGCCTCTCGGCTTCTGCAATGGCACAGACTTTCGAAAAACCGCTGTCAGTGTCACCAGGCAACAACATTTACAGTGCTCCCCAAGCAGGTGATGTTTACTGGAAATTTACAGCCGACCAGGACTACATCGCAACAATTAAGAATTATGATTATGGAGAACTCCCTCAATTAGCAATCCTCAAGGAAGGAGAAACCCAACTTACAAGCATCATTGGTACAACAGCATCCAATTGGGAGGACAAGATTTATGCCTTTGAAAAAGGCAAGACCTACTACTTCTGCATAAATGCAACAGGTGCTGGAGATTTGGGATTCGTAATTAATTTAGAAGCTACCAAGAATGTAGGTAAAGGACTTACAGAAGCTGATCCACTGGAAATCAAACTGGGCGAAACTCAGGTTATCGGTAGCCCTGCATACGAAGGAATTGATGCTATCAATGGCTATGCCACCTATAAGGCTGAGAAAGACGGACAGTTGCAGATCAAAACCGAGCAGAGGGCAGACAGGGTCACCATCAATGGTACCGTCATTTCTGCTGTATCAGAAAGCGGAAAGAACGTATTCAAATTCAAGACCGAAAAGGGTCAGGTTTACAACATCTGTTTCCAACTCTCTATCCCAGTTGCCATCATCACATCAGAAGTGGTAGATGTAAAGGAAGGCTCGTACGACATGCCATATGTACTGAAGGAAGGCGAGAACACGATTCCTGCCGAAGCCGGCAAGTATTACTTCAGCTATGCACTTACCAAGAAGGGCTATCTCAAGATTTCCAGCGACGATAAAATTGAGGGGGGCAAGTTGAGCGTTTACAGAAACCAGTTTAACGCTAAATCTGAAACAAACGCTGTGGTTGAATCTGCTGAAGGCTCTTTCGATGTACGCACAGAGATTGCATCTATTAATGGCACCTATTATATTGTAGTCAACAAGACTACAAAAACAGAGAATCCAAGCACCTTCAAGATGCAGATGGAAGACTACCAGGCGGGCGAGACTGCAGATACAGCCATCCCTGTTGCCGTAAACGAAACAGCTACTGCCGTCACATTGCCAGGAGCCAAGGGTAAGTATTTCTATACCTTCACTGTTCCTGCCAACACAAAGAAGCTCCTCACCGTTGAGTCACCTGCAGCTTTGAGCGCGGGCACTTCTGCCTACGTTAACACCTCAGCAGGAACATATGGTGCAACCAATATGGAGTACCAGATTATCAAGAGAGATGTAAACAGCACAAGAGAGCAGAAATACTATCTGGTTGTCACATCCAATGAGTCTGCTCCGCTTACCCTCAACATCAGGTATGCAGATGTAGAAAAGGGTTCGCTGATTACTGAAGCTAAGGACGCTGTACTTGGTAGCAACACCATCGATTTCAATGGTACTGAATATTATACCTACAAGGCAACAAAGAACTGTAAGCTTGCTGTAACTGTAGAAGACGGCGTAACTGTTACCTTCCCAAAGAACACATCAGGTTACGGCTCATACGAAGCTTCCCAGAAGGGCAACACATACAGTATTCAGGCTACTGCCGGCAAGATATACTACATCACTCTCAAGAACGTGAAGCAAGGCTCTACCTTTACTTTGGATGAGGCGAAGTTTGATGCGGGTGAGGTTCGTGAGAACCCAATCGTCATGACAGGCAACACCTATACGTTGGGCGAGAATGCAAGTAATCTCTGGCTGAAATATGATGTAACCGAGACTGGCGTGATAGAATTCTCCTGCGATGCTCCATTCGCATGGACAACCAACATCGGTATTGCCAAGAACGATGGTGAGGCTCCTGTCAGCATGGCAGACAATATTCAGGACGAGTCTACCTTAGACCAGGCTGACCCAGCTCGTCTTAACGTATATCACGCAGTATTCACTGCTAAAAAGGGTGACGCTTTGTATATCCAGGTTAATATAGAAGGTGATGCTACAGGCAATAAGTTGACTCTTACCCAGCGTGCTTCAAAGCCAGGAGAAACCATCGACAACCCTATCGAACTCAAGAAGGGTGAAACTCTGGATGTATCTAAGGCAAGCCTCAACAATCCTATCTGGGTGAAAGCAAGACTCACCAAGGGCAAGAATGAATTCAAGAATGCCGGCAACGGCTATTTCACACCACAGAAGTCATGCCGTCTTTCAGGTGATGGTATTAGCTATGATGGAAGTGCCATTCAGTGGACCGATGATTCATTCATCGAGGATGCAACAGAGGAAAAGGATTTCATCTTCATGGTTTCTTATGCTGAAGGCAGAGCTAAGGTGAAGTTCGTAGATGACAACACCAATGGCATCAGCCACATCGAGCTGGATTCAGACAGCAAGCCAGCCATCTATACCATCAATGGTACCAAGATCAATAGTATCACAGGCAGCGGTGTTTACATCATCAAGTCGAATGGTAAGACCAAGAAGGTTGTTATCAAGAAATAATCTTTCTGATTGATACAATCAGAGAATATATCACAAGAAAAGGGGTGTGTCATAAGTACATGACACACTTTTTTTTTGTTACTATGCAGCCGTTTTTATAAAAGCCATCGCCTTATTTTACATATTTCAGTATCTTCAGGTGTTTTCTACGCTGAAATTCTATGGCATATTATATCGGAGGCTAGATAACGCATAATAGTAAGTTTCATTTGCAAAAAGCTCGATAGTGGTGCCAAAAGTGCCTAAAAAAGCAACTTTTGGCACCACTATCGGCACTTTTCTGGTATTTTCCATAGTTTTTCCATTATTTTACATTACAGATGGCAACCAGGACGGTTCTGAAATTACGTCCCGACGTATCTTGTACTACGTCGCGACGTATCTTTTGCTGCGTCGGGACGTAGCAAATACTACGTCGGGACGTATTTTTCACTGCATCAGAACGCAACTTTTACTGCGTCAGGATGTATCTTTTACTGCATCGGAACGTATTTTTCTTCCCTTTTTCACTAGTAAAATTGCAAAAAACGATAGAAAAAGCCTAATATCGAACCGAAAAAGCAGTGTTTTTGCTAAATATCTTTTTAGTTTTCGCCCAAAAATCCCTCAAAAACACCTATATTTTGCTGGTTTTAGGCAAAATGTGGCAACAGGTGACAATAAGGTGACAACAAAAACACCCCTTATCGTCACCCGTTATTCACTCATAATCAAATAGTTAAGTATAAGTGTGGCAGATGTGGCATTAAGTTAGAGAAAATATACAGGCTCTTCTCAAATTTTAGTACAAAATCAGTGTCCTGATTTTGAAAGAACTTGTTCGAGCAAGGTCTCCCACTAGCTTAAATACATAAATGTACTAAAATTTGAGAAGAGCCAATATACACATGTAATACAACTGAATACTGATATAGCTCAGGCAGCTGACTCAAGTAGCTCAATCAGCTAATTCAAGTAGCTCAGTCAGCTGACGCAGATATCTCGACAAGCCGAAGGATACGTCTCCATTAGCCTACGGAGTCGTATCCGTAACCCGACGGAGTTATATCCTTAACCCAATGCAGTCATATTCTTAACCCCACGCAGCCATATCTGTAGGCAAACGGAAGCACATCATTTATTTACCTCTTCACCTTCATATATTCCGTAGGAGTCATGCCATACTCCTTGGAGAAGCATTTGGAGAAATAACTGCTGTTGGAAAAACCAACGGTATACATCACCTCGGAAACACTGAACTTACCCTGGCTCAGGAGCTCGGCTGCACGCTTCATACGCATCTCACGGATATACTCTACAGGCGTACGCCCCGTTATCGCCTTCGTTTTGCGATACAGCTGCTTGCCACCTATACCTATCACATCCTGCAACATCGAAACGTTGAAGTCGGAATCAATCATGTGCTTCTCTATCGCCTCATTGATCTCTTCGAGCAGACGCTTGTCTGCCCCATCCAACTCGCTGACATCTACCGTTTTCTTTTCATCTTCAGAAGACTCAGAGCGTGCAGGAACTGGTTCTGAGGTTGATGATTCAGGCTCAGATACAGGCGAAGCGGATAACCCAGTGGCAACAGCTGATGACACCTCAGGTATCTTCACATTCAGGTAGCGGACCATCAGAGCAGTCACCTCATCAAATGAATGATGAGCCACAGCTGCCTTCAAATCTTCCGTCAGACGATTGAAGAAGTCCATACGCATCTGTACCTGCTCCAACACCTCAGCCTTCTGCTTCTGGGCATCAGCCAGTTCCTTGCGCAGAAAATACCAGCTTACCAGCCATGCCACAAACACGATGAGTGCCGTGATATAGAAGAGCTTGCACCACAAGGAGAGATACCAAGGCGGCAGGACGGAGATGTCGAGCGAATAAACCTCGGCAGCTATCTTGCCTTCACCATCCACGGCATGAACCGTAAGATGATAATCGCCATACGACAAACCATTGTAGGTGATATCGATATTGCCGGAGTTCAGATAATGCCAGTCGTGGTCGCTGCCTTCGAGTTTGTAAGCATAAACGGCTGAAGGATGATCAGCAAAAGGAAGGTCGGTGAGCTGCAGGGTGAAGTTGTTCTCATCACTCTTCAGTTCCAGGATTTCTCCACGCTCCTCACGAGCCTCTCCGTTCACGATGATTCCAGCCAGCATCAGGCGGGTAAACTGCTTAGGCTTCTGTGCTACATCGGAACTGATTGCCACATAGCCGTCATTACCGCCCATAATTACCTGATGAGTCTGTCTGCTGTAACAGATGTTGAGCGGTACAACAGAAGGAATCATGAAACGCTGGCTCTCGCCCTCAGGATTGATTACACAGCATTCATTGCCCGATACCACCCATATCTTGCCTTCCACATCGCACATGGTACTTACCTTGCCACCAATCTGCCATGTCTTGGAAGAAAAACTATTACCCAGCACAGAACCGGCTGCATAATAACAGGTTACCGAACTGTTATCACCCATCCAGATATTGCCCTTACTGTCTGCCATCAGGTAGTTGACGACATCTGAGTTAGCTACCTGCACCACCTCCATATCGTTCGGATTGATGCAGTCGAGACGGTTAAAGGTAGAAACCCAAATCCTACCCTTTCCATCCATCACCATCTGACCTACATGCAGACCAGAGAGCGCATTCTTTCCCTTGTCCGAGTAATGCCAGTCGGCTATGGTCTTGCCGCTCAGAAGAGCCGCCTTATCCATCACGAAGACACCGCCCTGATAAGAACCCATCCATATCCTGCCCTTCTTGTCCTGGAGAATATCGTAAGCCCAGGCAGTAGAATACTTGCCGCTCTTATCGTAGACGATGAAGTTGCGCATCTGACGGGAACTGCGGTCATAGAAGTTGATGCCATGGTCGGTACATATCCATACATCGCCGTCATGGTCTTCATAAATCTTGCGTACACGGTTATGACTCAGCGGGAAGGCTGAGCTGTTCTGCTTGTACCATGCCACATTCTGATAACCTTCAGCATTCCGGGTGAAATGAATCAGACCGTTGGTACCGCCCATCCACCATTCGCCGTTACGGGTCTGGAGCATGGCATGGAGACAGTTGCCCTCACCCGACATCGTAATCTTATCGAGCGATACATAGCGGTAATAGGTATGGGTAGTGAGACGGGAGAGTCCATTGTCAGTACCCACCCATACATTCTGCCATTTATCTACAAAGCAAGCCCAGACGATGTTGTTAGGAATAGAAGCATCATCGCGGGAATCGTGGATATAATGGGTGATGGCATTGGAGAGTGCCATCTGATAGAGTCCGTTATCTGTTCCGATATAGAGATTGCCGGCAGCATCTGCAGAAAGACATTTGATGGAATTGCCGTTCAGAGCTGGAATCTGTGAGAAGTTCCTGAGTTGCAGATCGGCACAATAGAGAGCACCCTCTGTGCCAATCCAGTAGCATCGGCGCTTGGCATCATAAGCGAGCGCATTAACCAGCGGCTGTTCTCCTGCACGGAGCGGAATCAGTCTGCTGCCGAGATGCAGACCAGCGAGCGAACCTACGAGCAAGCCTCGTGGAGTAGAGAGCAAGGCATAGACATCGCCACCGAAGTCAGTCTTACTACCCTTGATATCGAGCACACGGAGTTCCTTCAGCTGCTTGCGCTTCGTCTCATCGGCAAAAGCCTTCATGGCTGGTGTTTCGGCATATTGATAAGATTGCGTATCGAATTTCAGGATGCCGTTGCCAGTAGCCAGATAGAGCATTCTGCCCTCGAAACCGAGCGCATTGACACGCGTATTGCTGAAAGTATGTTCCTGAAAATGGCGATAGCCATGATAACCATCATAGCTGTAAAGACCATTGTCGGTTCCGAGCCATATCATTCCATCACTGTCCTGGGTAATGGCACAAACTGTCTGAGCACCTTCCAATGAGGTGTTAACGAAACGCTGCGCATGGATGGCGAGCGAAATAAAGAGCATAGCAATTGCCATGCTGATGCGGTATATAGGTTTTATTGACTTTTTCATGCGTGCAAATTTACACATTATTCATGATAATGCCAAAAAAAATCGGAGGAAAATCATAAAAAAATCATGAAGTTAAAGGAGTTAAGGAAGTTAAGGAGTTAAGACGTATGTTTTGCTGCTTAAAAACTATGTCAAAAAGACTATTGTCTTAACTCCTCAGCGACCGTAGGGAGCGATAACTCCTTTAACTTCTTTAACTTCTGAACTTGCAAAACCTGAACATTTTATATTGCCTGAAGCGTAATCGACTTTTCGATATTTCGCTTGCTGTCTTTTACCTTCAGGATGATGTCGCCCTTCTGCTTGCTGCTCTGTACGATGACTACGAGTTTACCAGAGAAAAGTTTCATCTGAGGCTGGGTGAACGGTTCGAGCGATGTGGCATCGCCGTTGCAGGCAGCCTTGAAAGTGCCGGCACCACTCACCTCGAAGGTCAGTTCGTCATCGGCAAGCGGACATTCATTGCCGTCCTTATCCTGCAGACTCACGGTGATGAAGGCAAGGTCGTTGCCATCGGCATTCAGAAGTACATTGTGCTCATCGGTACAGCCTTCTACCATGCAGGCAATAGGTTCATGATCAGGTGTTTCTACACTGAACTTCATCTGTGCAGGCTCGCCGGCAGTACGCTTCACGTCCTCGCCAACCTTATCGCCATACTGGTTGTAAGTTACCACACGAATCTCGCCTGGTTCATACTTCACATTGTTCCAGCGGAGGCGATAGCGGTCCAGACGGCTTGACTTGTCCTTGCGAACCCTGCCCTGGCTCTTGCCGTTGACGAAGAGTTCGCCTTCCACACCATCGGTATAGCAGTATACAGGGGTAACCTGTCCTTCTCTGCCCTTCCAGTTCCAGTGAGGAAGAAGATGGGTGGTATGCTGCTGCTCGTTCCAGCGGGCACGATACATATAGTAGCGGTCCTTTGGAAGTCCGGCAAGGTCGCAGATACCAAAGTAGCTGCTGCGGCTTGGCCAGTAGGTATCGTATGGAGTAGGCTCGCCCAGATAGTCGTAACCGGTCCATACAAACTCACCGATTACCCAACTGTAGTCATCCTGCATCTTCCAGTCATCATCCGGAAGATTGCTCCAGGAACAATACTCCGTATCATAGCTGGAGCACTGGCCATCAGCGTATGGGTTGTTATCGTTGGCACGCACCTCGACAGGGAACTTATACACGCCTCGGGAGCTGACGGTAGATGCTGTCTCTGAACCCAGAAGGAACCCCTGAGGCAACTGCTCAATATTCTTATAATACTTATGTACGCGATAATTGAAGCCCGGTACATCCATGGTCTGGGCAAAGCCGCTCTTCAAGGCATCTTCTGCCCTATCCATACCCTGGGTTACAGGACGGGAAGGGTCGTACTGGTGACAGATATCCTGCAGATGCTTGGCTATCTGTACACCCTCCTGACTCCACTGCTCAGGAATCTCGTTACCGATGCTCCACATCACGATGCTAGGATGGTTGCGGTGATGCTTTACCAGATTGATGATATCCTTATCGCTCCACTCCTTGAAGAACTTGGCATAGCCGTTCTTGCACTTAGGATAAATCCACATATCAAAACTCTCTGCCATCACCATCATTCCGAGAGAATCGCAGATTTCCATCTGCAGGGTAGAAGGCATGTTGTGGGCAGTACGGATGGCATCGCAACCCATCTGCTTCATCGTCTTAATCTGGCGGATGAGAGCTGCCTTATTCTCTGCTGCTCCCAACGGACCAAGGTCGTGGTGCAGACAAACACCCTTCAGTTTACGGGTAACGCCATTGAGTTGGAAACCATATTCCTTGGATACCGAGATGGTGCGGATACCAGTCTTCAGAGTCTGAACATCAGCCACCTTCTTGCCTTCATATCGGGTTAACTTCACCTGATAGAGATAAGGAGATTCCGGAGACCAGAGCTGAGGGTTCGCCACCTTCAAGGTAGTCTTGATTTCAGGGGTTGCGCCCGATACGGTCTGCTCGGCAACCTTCTTGCCAGCCTCATCCAACAGGGCGATGACGGTCTTGCCCGACTTACCGATTTTTCCTTCCAGCAGCGCATTTACTTCTACTTCAGCCTCCTGCTTATCAGCCTTCAGGGTACGCACGAAGGTATCCCAGGTAGAGAAGTTTTCGTTGCCATAGAGTTCTACGGAAACCGGACGGTAAAGACCGCCTCCCGGATACCATCGGCTGCTCTCCTCTACATTATTAAGATGTACCTCGATGAGATTACTCTTACCAAACTGGATGAAAGGTGTGATGTCGATGCGGAAGGCATTGTAGCCGTAAGCCCACTTGCCTGCCTCCTTGCCATTGACGCAGACAACAGGCTGACTCATGGCACCATCGAAGACGAGTACGGCACGCTTATAACCCTTAGGAGCCGTCCAGTTCATCTTATACATACCCTCACCTATCCAAGGCAGCGCACCAGAGCGTCCCGACTTCTCGGTCTTTTCGGTTTCGCCATTCTGCTCGATGGCCACCATCTGCAGGTCCCATTTCTTATCGAAAGGTCCCGAGATAGCCCAATCGTGCGGAACAGCTACCTGCTGCCACGCCTTGCCATCACGCGAGAAGTCCCATGAAGGCAGGTTGATAACCTTTCTGCTCTGCGCCTGGCACATGGTGGAGAGTGCCAGGGCGAGAGACACGAAAGTAATGCTTCTCTTTATCATATCTCTTCGTTAATATTCTTATTTATATGCATCGGATTATTTATATGCATCGAATACGGCAGTTGGTTTGCCGCTGTTGTCGAACGCTCCCTTGGTATATGCAGACCAACCCAGAGTGGTATAGTTGGCTGGCTTCCAGTTGTTGTAAACTTCTGGTTCCCAATAGAAGATACCCTCGCAGGTAGAAATATTCTTGCAGCCATCCACCATTTTCTTCATCATTGGCGCAGCCTGGTCAGAGCCCCACCACATACCGATTTCAGAGATGATGACATGGCAGTTGTACTGTTCTGATAAAGTCTTAATATTATTCAGACAATTGGTGGTTAAATCCTGCCAATTGTTATCTTCTGGATAAAGTGACATGCCGATGACATCCCATTTTCCACCCTTCTTCTTCAATTCACCAAAGAGCCAGGTATAACGGCCGAGGTTATTACCCTCATCCACGTGCACGATGACTTTAGCTTGTGGATAAACCGCCTTAACTGCATCATATCCGGCGTTAACATAAGCAGCAAAGTTGGCTGCATTCTTAGATACCTGACCGGTTACAGCCTCATCGCTGTTGAAGAGCATTCCGTCGCGGGTTTCATTGCCCACCTGTACCCACTCTACGTTGGTTACACCTTTATCCTTCAGGGCTGTCAAAACATCCTTGGTATGATCTGCCACAGCCTGCTTCATCTGCTCGGCAGTATAGCCCTGCCATGCAGCAGGTACTTTCTGGTTGCCCGGGTCAGCCCAGGTATCAGAATAGTGGAAGTCAATCATCAGACGGAAGCCGAGCTGCTGAGCACGCCAAGCCTTTGCGATGACATCGTCCTTGCCACACCAGCCACCTTCCGGATTTACCCAGACACGCAGACGGATGGAATTGGTTCCCTCTTCGCGGAGGAGCTTCATGCATTCTGTTGCCTTGCCATTCTGATTATAGAATTTCACACCATTCTTCTCCATCTCTGTGAGCCAACTTACATCGGCGCCCTTGGCAAAACCGCTCATATCGTATGTTTTCTCCTGCTCGTGAACAGTAGAATCGTCGCTGCTGCAACTTGTTCCCGTAATAGAGAACAAGAGCGCTGTAGCCAGCAACATGGCTTTTCCAAATATATTTTTCATTGCTATTTTTCTTATTAATTATTCATATTTCCATGTCATGGTGTTGAGATCGGCGGTAACCGTAACTTCACCACCAGTTACATCATCCTTGAACCAAGGACTCCACTTGCCGTCTGCCGTAGAAAGATTAAACATCTTATCGTCACTTGGCTCGCAACCATACCATGTTTGCTTGTCATCCTTGTTGTTTCCTACATAGATAAACATAAATCCTTCCCAAGCTGTTGGCTTGTACTTGCAGGTATAAACGCCATCGCTTACCTTATCCATCACAGCAAGAAGAGTGTTGCTATCCTTACTGAACATACAGAGAGTATTGCTAACCTCTGGCTCCGGAGTTGTCTGATCGCCCGATACGATGGTGTATTCCAACTGGCTGTGCTCACCAACCTTCACGGTTACGGTATAAGTACCAGCCGTGGCTATATTCACGCTGCCAGCAGTTGCAGCATCAGTCATCTTGCCATCAGCCAAAGTATAGTTCATTGTCTTAACTACAGCTGCAGCATCATCTGTACCTGTAGCCTTGCTGTACTCTGCACCTGTTGCTACGATGCTGACTGGAGTATTATCGGCTGTGGTTGTAATCACCTTGGTCCAAGCATAGTTAGGCGCATCGTAGGTCATATCCTCACCATTCAACTGCATCGACTTAATGTAAGTTGGTTTAAAATCCTTAGCCTTTGTATCAAGAACAGTATAATAAATACCTGTTTGACCAGGGAACCAGAAGTTCCATGCAGACTCAGAATTATCCATTTCGTACACATGACCTTCTTGTCCTACATTACCCCAAATGCTACCATCGTTTTCCTTACCCCAGATGTTGAACCAAGAAGAGGCATTCATATAGCCAGAGTAGATACCATCTGAGTTTGGAGAATAGAGATAGGTGAGCACCTGTTCCTTACCCGCATTCAGAATATTGATGTAGCTCATATCAATGAGGTATGGAGTAACCTTAACCTGGCAGACATTGCTGTAAAGGGAATCGAGATTGCTGCCCATCTGACTCTTGATACGGAAATAGAGAGATGAACTTACATCGGGAGTCAAGCCGAGATCCTTGGCTGCAGCATTGAGGTCAGCACCGGTGAAAGCCTTAGAAAGGGCGGTTACGGTGTATTCCTTTACTGAAGCGAAATCTTCTGAGGCGGATGCCTGCAGATAAGTTTTCAGCACTCCACTGCCCGCAGGCTTGGTTTCATCGCTCGAAAGCAAGGTAGGATTCTGCCAAGCCAACGAAAGGACTACGTCCTTACTCTTGTCAACAGACAGCACCACATCAGATGCCGATGCCATCAGACTGGATGCTTCGAAGCCATCCAGATATATCTTGTCGCCGCTCTCGTCGCAACTCACCAGGGCGGTGAGTGCGCAGAGAAGCATCATCAGGTTTCTAAATATCTTTTTCATGTTGTTGTAAGCTTTATAATTTAACACTTAACACTTAACATTATCATTAATAATTGTCGTTATGAAGATTTGGATTTGCGGTAAGCTCGGTGTTAGGGATTGGATAGATATTGTACTTGCTATCCACTGCCTGTCCGTCGTGGACACCACCCTTCCACTGCCAGATGTACTTATTGGTTGTGAACTGACCATAACGAATCAGGTCGGTACGGCGATAACCTTCATGATAAAGCTCACGGGCACGCTCATCGAGGATGAACTGGAGGAAGGCATCGTCATCAGCAAAGTTGCTTGCCCATACATCTGAAGCATTAGAGCGCTCACGAAGCTGGTTGATCCAATAGATAGCGCCTTGCTTACGAGAAGCAATCACGGTTGGGTCTGTAGCATCGCTGCCACCAGCCCAGTTATCCCAGTCATTATGCAGACGAACTACGCACTCGGCATACATCAGATAAACATCTGCCAAGCGGAAAAGAGGGAAATCGGTATCCACACCATCATTGTCTGTATTGGATGCTGTGGTTCCATCATCCTTCAAATTGCACCACTTCTCTGAGAGATAACCGGCGGTTTCATCGGTCATGCTGGATATATCCTTGCTCTGACCATTAGTAAAGAACTTGCAACGCTTATCCCCACTGCCGTCGATATCGGTCTGGGTAAACTTATCTACAAACTCAGGACGGAGACGGAACTCGCTCCAACCTTTGGTTACACCGAAATCAGCTACACTCTGGTTGGCATTCGACATGCTCAACTGTCCACAGACCAGATAGGTAGAAGAACCCCAGCTTACAGTATGCTCAGCACTTACCGGCAAGGCAAAGATAATCTCGTTGGTACGCTTGTCGTTATCGGCATTAAAGAGCTTGCTGTAATCTGATTCCAGGGAGTAACCCATGCCCATCACCTTCTCGCAAGCCTCCTTGCACTCAGTATACTTAGCCACACCGGTATAAACCTCGCTGTTCAGATAAAGCTTGGCAAGCAAGGTATAGGCAGCACCCTGAGAAGCCTGACCGTAAGGACAGGTAGATGCAGGAAGCATATCGTCTACACAATCCTTCAACTCGCTCTCAATATAATCGAATGTCTGCTGTGGAGTATAACGAGGAGGAATGTAGCTGCCCACAGGGGCATTCTCTGTCACCATCGGAATGTTGCGATAGAAATCGAGGGCATGGTAATAGAACAGAGCACGCATGAAACGAACTTCTGCCTTATACTCCTTCATCTTCTCAGCATCAGCACCTGAGAAACTGGCACTGTTGGCATTGCGCAGGAACTCGTTGCAGAGGGCGATGTTGTAGTAGATACGATAATACATATCTGATACCCAGGCATCATTGGCATCCCAAGAGAGATAGGTAAGACCCGTAGTCTGCTCACCTGTCAGCCAGGTAGAGGCAAATTCATCGGTACCACACTCCTGCATATTGATAAACATACGCATGTAATCGAAACCACTACCATTGTTCAATACGGATTCCATATCCTTATTATCGCCGCCCTTGCCCTGACCACTGGTCACCATGGCTGCATAAATCTTACCCAGCACAGCCTCGTAATTGGCAAGCGAGGTATAAACATCCTTAGAGGTTGTCTCCGTATGAGGATATTGGTCGAGATCGGAAACACAGCTGGTTGTGCCTGTCAGCACCGCTGTTCCCATCATCATACTATATAATATATTCTTAAGTTTCATTGTTATTTCTACTTTGAACGTTGAACTTTGAGCTTTATGATCTGTAAAGCCTCAATCTATTAACTATTAACTGTCAACTATTAACTAGAACTGAAGTCCGAGGCTTACTGAGTAAGTGCGAGGACGTGGATAGAATGAGTTGTCCATTCCGTTTGGCACCTCAGGATCGGTACCAGAGTAACCGGTGATGGTGAATACATTCTGTACCATCGCAGATACGGTGAGCGAAGCCCACTTGTTGATCTTGCCTACGTTGTAGCTCAAACTCAGGTTGTCGAGTTTCAGGAACGAAGCATTCTCTACGTAGTAATCAGAGAGATACTGACGGGTCTTGAAACCTGTCTTCAGGAAGCTGGTGTTGAGGTTGTTGAGCTGTGAGTTGTTGTAGCTTACTGTCTCGAAAGCACCTGTACTCATACCCATGCCGTTGTATACATAGTTGTCGATGTTGGCACGGAAACTCATACCGAGAGTCAGCTGCTTGTATCTCAGGGATGTGCTCAAGCCCATGATATACTTAGGGGCTGGAGAATGATAGCGGTAGAGATCGGCATCATTGATTTCGCCATCGTTGTTGAGATCAGCATAAGCACCCTCGATTGGCTTGCCTGTCTTAGAGTCATAGAGCTGATGATATACATAGAACATGTATGGCTCATATCCCTCTGAGAGTACCTGGAACTGGTAAGCATCGATAGATGGACCTACCTTCACATTGGTCTGGCTTCCACCCTTTGTCAATGAAAGGTTCTTCACCTTCATGTTCTGCCAGGTAAAGTTGTAGCTCAGGTTCCACTCCCAGTCCTTGGTCTGGATAGGGGTTGCGTTCAGAGAAACTTCGATACCCTTGCTGTCTACATTACCTACGTTGGTAAGGATGGTCTTTGAGAAGTTGGTACCTGCTGCTGTTGGTACAGAAGCCAACAGGTCCTTGGTCTTACGGGTATAGAAATCGATGGCACCACCGATACGGCCATCCAGGAATCCGAAGTCAAGACCGAAGTTCCAGGAGGTTGTAGTCTCCCACTTCAAGTCTGATACGTATGCCTCAGGACGGTAGGTATTGATATACTGTCCGTTGATGAATGCTTCGGCACCTGCTACACTGTATGTATAAACCGGCAGATAATTGTAGTTGCCGATACCTTCCTGCTGACCGGTAACACCATAGCTGGCACGGAGCTTCAAGTTAGAAAGTACCTTCTGGTTCTTCAACCAAGGCTCTTCTGTCAAAGTCCAGCCCAAAGCAACAGATGGGAAAGTACCCCAACGGGTATCCTTAGAGAAACGGGATGAAGCGTCTCGACGAACGGTAGCCGTCAGGAGATACTTTCCATCGAATGAATAGTTGATACGTCCGTAATATGACAACATTACATGACGGTAATCTGATGCCTTTACGGTTGACAGGGTTGTGCCTGCCGCACTCTTGGTATAATAAAGAGGTGTAGTACTCTTCCAGTACTGGTAGTCGTAACCGGCTGTCAGGTCTACATTACTCTTGATATCTTCGAAATACTTTGCATAGTTGGCATAGAGGGTAAGCAAGCGGTTCTCGTTCTTCTGAGGACCATACTTGTAATCGCTACCGCCCAAAGACTCATCCTTGTTGTAGCTCTGTGCTGCATAGACAGGGACATGAATGGTTCCATCGCCCTTGGCATAGTCAGCACCCACGGTAGCATGGAGCTTGAGGTCTGGCAGGAAATGGACCTTGTAATCTACATCCATCGAACCGATGAAGCGGCTTACCTTACTCTTTGAATCATACAGATCAACCAGACCGCGAGGGTTTCTTACACCTGCATTCACAGGAACCCCATCAGCATCGAGTGCCTCGTTGTAGCCACCATATTTATCGTTGCCGGAATAAACCGGGATGGTTGGGTTGAATGTTGCGGCAGCCCATACGGCACCACCATTATTGAATGAGTTGTTATTGAGAGTTCCCTTGGCGTTGATGGTCAACTTCAGGTGATCCTCGAAGAAGCTAGGAGTCAGCACTACGTTACCAGTCCAGCGTTCTACATTGTCCTTGCGAACCAGACCGCTCTGGTTATAATAGCCTACAGACACACGGAAAGGCAACCACTTGTCGATGCTGCCGCTCACGCTGAGGTTATTATCGGTACCGAAAGCGGTACGGTAAACCTCATCGTTCCAGTCGGTATTGGCAGTACCGAGCAATGACTTCTGGTTAGCGCTACCATACTGGTTGATAACATTCACGAATTCATCACGGCTGAGCATATCCACCATCTGCGCACGGGTCTGGAGACTGTTGGTGGTATTGAAGTTCACCTTTACAGCACCCTGCTGTCCCTTCTTGGTGGTAATGATGATGACACCATTAGAAGCACGGGAACCATAGATGGCTGTAGAAGAAGCATCTTTCAATACAGTCATGCTTTCAATATCAGAAGGGTTGATCATGCTGAGGAAGTTGCTGCTGTTACCAGAGATACCACCCTGCTCCAATGGCACACCATCGAGCACGATAAGAGGGTCGTTGCTGGCATTCAGAGATGCACCACCACGCACACGGATGGTACTACCGGCAGAGGCAGAACCACTGTTGGACATAATCTGTACACCCGAAACCTTACCATTGATCAACTGTTCTGGAGAAGAAACGAGACCTTTGTTAAAGTCCTTTGATTTCACGGTAGCTACGGAACCAGTCAGGTCACTCTTTCTTGCCGTACCATATCCGATGACCACGACATCAGCCAGCGCCTTGCTGTCAGATTCGAGTTTCACCTTCATATTGTCTGAGATAGAAAGTACCTTATCAATATAACCGATATAAGATACCTTGATCTTCTTGGCTGAAGAAGATACCTGAAGACTGAAGTTACCGTCAAAATCGGTAACTGTACCGCCCTTTTCGCCTTCCACCATGACAGTGGCGCCAATCAGAGCCTCACCATTCTGCGCATCAGTCACCTCACCTTTGATGGTTCTTGTCTGCGCCATGAGCTGCAGACATCCGATGACGAACAATGCCACGAGAAGCAAACTTCTCTTTGCTAAATTCTGGATTGCTTTCATTGTTTTACTTTTAGGTTGCGTTTTACGTTTAAATGCGTTTGCGTTTAAAATTGTTTTCGGTTGCAAAAGTAGAGAAAAGAGAAAAAAACAGCAGATAGATTTAAGACAAAAATAAAGAAAAAACGGACAAAAGCAAATCTTTATCTAGCTTTTGTCCGTTTTGTCATTAAAGAGGCAGGAATCTTTATCGGATTCTCACCTGATAATTACCTTCTTCACGCTTACATGTCCATCAAGGCTCACCTTCCTGACGATATTGATTCCCTTCTGAGGTGCAGAAAGACGGGAACCAGCCAAATCATAATACTCGATGCGAGAGGAGCCGGTTTCTGCTAACATGTCGGTATGGGAAATACCGGTTGTAGCACCTGCCATTACCTTTCCTTCTGCATCGTAGGTCTTAGCTGTGCTGTAATTCTTGATGGCATGATCGAATTCAGACACATCCACCATAGGAATTGCAGAGGTATAAGCCTTCCAGATTTCCACCTTACCTGCACCAGAATACTTCTCACAGATGGCAGGAACATCCACCGTCTTGTCGAGATAATGCTGGGTGTAAGTTGAAGTAGTTTGGGTAGGAACCCAATCGGTTTTTGTCACAGGATAAGACTTGCTAATCTTAGCACCATCAATATTGGTGTACCCCTCCATCAGGTTTTTGCAACCCTTATAAATACAATCGTACCCTTCGGCCTTAGAGATATTCAAACTGCCACCTCTATCAGAGCGGATAGGCGACTTAGTATCTTCGAAATAGCAACCTTCTTCGTATGCCACAGCTCCTGTACGGATATCCCAGCCATCCTCGCAACCACGCATATAGTTATTATAATAATGTACATGACCACCACGCTGGAGAGGAAGACGGGAGCCTTGAATATTATCAAAGAAATTGTGATGGAAAGAAATGGTACGACAGTTTTCGTAGACATCAGTATCGCCCTTACCCCACAAGCAACTCTTGTCATGGTCGTGGAAATAGTTATAGCTGAATGTCATCCACTGCACGTTGTTCTTGCAGTCGAGCAAACCATCATAGCGGTCTTTATTGGCTGCACCACCATTGAAGAATTCACAATGGTCTATCCAGATATGTCCACCCCAGTCGGTCTTGGCACTTACCTTATCTGCCTGGATTCCGATGCAGTCAGGGTCACCCACTTCTACCTGTGCTCCATTACGCCAAGCCACAATCTTATTCTCACCTGTTCTGAGCACAGGAACGCCCTTCATGGTGAAACGGCAGTTACGGATAATGATGTTATCAACTGACTGCATCACGAAGGTGATATGAGAAAAGAGAGGAGCCTCGCCTGTTGTAGGATTCACAACACCTATCAATGTCTTGTTAGAAGCTATCATAATACGCTCGCCATAGACTGACTCCACACCAGACTTTCCACTCTGGTCATCAATCAAGCGACCGGTACTCAGATCATCCACATAGCACTTGATGCCTGTAGTAATATCATGATCTACGATAACAATGTATGGGTCTGCTGCCTGAAGATAAGCCTGCAGCTGAGAGAAGTTATCAGCCTTCACCACCTTGCCACCGGCTCCGCCGGTAGTACCTCCGGCACGATACCAATTAGTACCTGGAACACCTTCGTAGGCAGCGAAGCCATCTATAGAGAAGTCACGACCATCCTGGGTCTGTGCATTTGCCATCATTGAGAAGCCACAGAAGAAAGCTGTAGCCAATATGGTTTTACGGCAAACAACCTTGAACTGTGCAGAAAAAGTAGAGTTTGTTTGTTTCATTTTAGATAAGATTAGTTTTTGTTTCTTAAAAAAGGGCTGTCCTCTTCAAGAAAAGACAGCCCTTAAAATTATTATATACATCTTTCCCTCATTGGGTAAAACACATTCATTATTCTGTTACTGGGACAAGTTTGATGAGATATAAAGACTGAGAACCAGAACCAGCCTTGGCTATAGAATGATCACCAGCCTCAAGAGTTACAGAAACAATACCCTTGGTTGTATCACCTGTAACATCAGTACCATCAATCTTTAATTTTGCCTTTGCATCACCAGTATAACAAGTCATCTGCATTTTTGCTGTTGTCTTGAAAGATATTGATGTAGCTGATTCAATCTTACAATAAGCGTTATAAACGGTACCATCAATGGTTACACCAGTTGAATTGTTTCCATACTTACCATCAACAGTAAAGCTATCATTAGATGGTTTTGAACCAACAAAACTGCAAGTTACTGTACCCTCAATAGGAGTTACAGTGCTGCCACCTTCTGTACCACCAGTTGAGCCGCCAGTGCTACCACCTTCACCAGAACCTGTACCAGAACCTGTACCAGAGCCACCTGTCTCACCACCTTCTGTTGAGCCACCAGTAGAACCAGACTCGCCGCTTGAAGCGCTCTCATCACCGAAGATATTTACAAGACCTGTCTTGTAAGAAGAAAGAATATTATCGAGACCTGCGCAACGACCATAGTCTGCGTCATCTGTAGCATTATTGAATGTATAGTGAATATCACCCTGATTCAAACGACCAGCGCCATAGAAACCAGTAACCTTAGCAGGTACATCAACAGCTGCATCTGGAGTGTAAGCATACATCTTAGAAGCATCAGTATCGAAGTTGTTGTAAGAAGTGCCACCAGCCTTGGCTACAACAGAAGAAGGAACTGTCTCTGAAGGAGAAGCTACCTCGTAAGCATCGAAATCGGTGTTAGAGTTCTTCCAGGTGATATAGCTGAAGTATTTGCTCTTTTCTGCAAAGATATTACCATAAGCCTTCAATACACCACCAGCCTCACCAGAGAATGTACCATCGCCCTTGGCATCTGTACCCTGCATAGAAATCATCATAGGATACTTGGTGTTACGGAAGTAGTTTGACTCAACAAATACGCTTGCGCCCATTGTCACACCTACACCATACTTAGCTACGCCATCATAGTAGTTGTTCCAGATATGAACAGAAGATGTACGTACACGTGGGTGACGAGAGTCTGAGTGGTCGAACCAGTTGTGGTGGTAGCAAATCAGGTTATCAACAGTTTCCTTCTTCATACCACAGAGGTTTGACTTACCTGTGTCGTGATAGTGGTTGTAAGAGAATGTGCAGAAAGAAGCACCATCCTTAGAGTCCAAAGAGCCATCACCCTTACCGTGGTCACCGCTACCCTTCTCACCATAGAAATAGTCGTTGTTGTGAACCCAGATGTGCTGAGTTCCCTTAATCTCCATGTTGTCGTTGCTTGAACCCTGGTTGAAGAAGGCCATATTACGAACCTCAACATTTGTACCATTGATGATTCCCAAGCCGAAGCCATTGAAACAAGCATCATCACCGATACCCTCGATGGTAACATTCATGACTGTAGTTTCGCTATTGCCTTTCAACAAAAGACCCTTCTGGTCAGTCTTAAGTTGGTCGCCAGCATCAGCAGTCTTAATTTCGCCAATAACGCGAACAGCAAGAGGAGTTTTATCCTGACCTTTCTGCTTTGCAAGAAGGATATCGCCAATACCTGTATATTCAACAGGTTTTTTACCATCGCTCAAAGAAGCCTTGATAGTCTTGAAAGTATTCTTTGTAACATAAAGAACCTTAGCACCTGCCTTCAAAGTACCATCATTGTTGTAAGCACCTACACCATCGCTGATACCCTTATGAGCAAAGCCCTGACGGTCGTAGTTGACAACCTTCAAGTTGTCGGCAATACCGTAAGCTGAAGTTTCTGCGCCACTAGCATCAACAGCAACAACCTTTAAAGAATAGTTACCAGCCTTCAAACCAACAATATCCACACGACCATAAGAACCGTAGTTGCGAACAAGCTGCTGGTCTACCTTGGTATAGTCAGCATACTGACCACCCTTTACATAAACATTGTAGCTTTTTGCATCAGAAAGCAGAGTCCACTTAGCGTAAGCACTTTCCTGCCATCCCTTGCTCTCAGTAATAGTGATACCCTTCTCGGTTACCTCACCACTCTCGCCACGCTCAGCAGCCTTGGCAAAGCTCAATTCCTTTACTGTAGCATCGAACTCATCATTCTCTGCGCCCGACTTAACAGGAACAACGATGGTCTTATCTCCCTCGAAAGTTACCTTGCTCAAATCTTCTGTATTATAATAGTTTACAGAACCACTGTTTGTAGTTACAAACATCTGATTCTTATAAGTATCACGGCTAACAGCATTGCTTACCTTATTAGATGCATCTGGGTCTACCGGTTCAGGAATTACAGCATTAGGATCCTTTACTGAAATACTGTAAATCAACATACCACCATCAGTAGTAGTCAAAGTTACATTACCTGCCTCTGTAACAGTACCTGTACAAGTAGTCAGACTCTTAGACGGTGTACCGAAACCGGTAGTTCCACCAACATTGGCACTTGCATAAAGTCCACGTTCTGTTTTGCTACTTGCCGTCTTGCAAACAACAGTTACAACCCAGTCTTTCTGAACATTAGGAATTGTTAGAACAAGGTTTTTACCATTTAATTCCAAATATTCACCAGTATAGTTCAAGCGGATTTTACCACTCTGATTAGCAGGAGTCTTACCATCACTGGATGCAACAGCAGCACCACACTTAAAGAGCAAACCTTTGGCAAAGTTCATTTCTGTACCATTAGCTGTTAAAGCTGCATTATCCAAAGCAGAAAGGAAATTGTAACGACCCTTTGTTGCATCATTATACCAATTGGTAGCATCAGCATTAATCAAAGCTACATCTGCATCACCGATGAATGGATCACGATCTGCAAAATTCCATGTCTGTGCCAAAGCTGCACTCAAACCCATCAAGAGGAGTGCCAAAGTAAATACGATTTTCTTCATTTTGCGTTCCTCCTGTTTTACTTGATGATTACTTTCTTACCATTAATAATATACACACCCTTAGACAAGCCCTGGAGGGAAGAACCTACACACTGGCCCTGAAGGTTATAAACCTTACCCTGCAATGCCTTCTTGATGCCTTCTACCTGACTGATGCCGGTAGTGCTGTAGGAAAATGAAAGGGTTACGAGCGACATGTCCTCTGTAGCAGATGTGTTATCTGCATAATGAAGAACGACATTGTCACCATCGAAGGTAATCTCTGAGATGGCCTTTTCTATGACCTGACCATCAATCGTTACAGTCTGTTTGTTGCCGGCAAATACTGCCGTAGACAACATTCCAGCCAACAATAATAAATAAGCTTTTTTCATTTTAATGAATGTTTGTTAGATTAATTTTTTGGTTTGTTGTTGAATTTTACAATGCAAAAGTAGTGAAAAAATATCTATTATGAAACATTCTGGCGCATTTTTCTTACGCAAACGTTTTCATAAGTGTAAAATGGAATATTATAAAAAAGGGCATAAAAAAAGACTGAATCCTGTTACGAAGATTCAGTCTCATAAAGAAGTGGTACCACCAGGAATCGAACCGGGGACACAAGGATTTTCAGTCCTTT